>Ga0257109_1000624_pt1 | contig 11792 bp, 10 predicted proteins | sample LP_taG_8_FD_191566 | JGI IMG/M metagenome (GOLD analysis project Ga0257109, IMG submission 191566) | Marine microbial communities from Northeast Subartic Pacific Ocean, Canada - LP_J_2011_P26_2000m | ecosystem: Environmental > Aquatic > Marine > Oceanic | place: Canada: Northeast Subartic... | reverse complement strand
AGACGCAAGTAGTAGATTTCCTTCGGGAATTTGCTTATCATCTTCCGGGTCTACCTCTTCGATCTTATCTTCTATTTCCTTTTTCTTTGTATCTACCTCATCTTCCCCTTTTAAATGTTTTGGTGTTTCTTCTCCAATAAGAGTTGGGTCTATTTCAAACTTCTTTGCTGCGTTTATGAATTTATTTTGTGTTATTCCTTTTATCTTTTCAGACTCAGCAATAATTAATATTCCGTTTGATTGAAGCTTTTTTATATGGTAATAGATCTTATCTTTTGGGTAGGATATTTTGTCAGCTATTTCTGCTGCTGTGAGTGGTATATCATACAGAACCTCAATGATCTTTTTTCTTGTTGGGTCAGAAATGACCTTTAACAACTTTATGTTGTCGATTCTAATAATATCTTTTGGTTCCGAGGCCATATGTACGATTTAAACTAAAAGATGGAATAAATTATTAATAACCGTGCCCTGGTATGAACCTACCATTTTGTACGTATCTATAATTTTTAATGTGGTCTCCGCAGTCAATTATTACTTAATGAAAAGCAATTTCAGCAAATTTATGTGTTATATACATTAATTATCAAGGACTCATTTAAATATTTTTATCATTGTAATATTTGAGACGATGATAATTAATTACACATTAAAATGGTTGTTTGGTGTGTAATTATTAGTCTGTGTATAATAATTAGTGAGATTCATTAATTAGGGGATATTATAAGTTTTACTATCGGTATATAGAATAATAGATTCATTTTATTTACAATGATATTGATTGAAATTATATATTACAGACCAATTCCGAACGATAAAAATATTTTACATTGTAATGTATATATTTTTTGTTTCTGCCATAAAAACAAACAATGATGTTTAAGCGACAAATGTAAATAACTGCATTTATAATAATTTTTGTACGTTTTCCGGTGGCCTTCCGATTATCCCTTTTTCACCCTTTATTACTATAGGCCTTTCCATCAATTTTGGATGTTTTGTTATCTCTTCGATTAAATCTTCATCCCTATCTAAATTAGAAATATTTAATTCCTTGTACTCCTTCTCACCCTTTCTAATGATATCAATAGGTCTTAATTGTAGTACATTACATATTTTCCTTAACTCTTTTACATTTGGTGGTGTTTTAAGGTATTCAATTATTTTTGGTTCATAGCCATTGTCACGCAATAGCTGCAGGGTCTTCCTGCTTTTTCCTCATCTAGAGTTGTGATACATGGTTATACACATAATATACATCCCCCCTTTATATTATTTCCGCATAATCTGAGAATTGTTTCTTTTTTAAGTCTGGGACCTTAGCATTAACCGCTGGGTAACCCACTGGAATGAGAAGAAATGCTCTTTCATTTGGGGGTCTTTTACATATCTTTTCAAGGAACCCCATTGGACTAGGAGTATGTGTCAAAGCTACCAAACCTGCACGGTGTATAGCTGTCAATAAAATTCCACAAGCGATACCAACAGATTCATTGACATAATAGTTCTTATATTTTTCTCCATTCTGTAAATCATATATTTGTTTAAATACTATTATCAGATAAGGCGCTACCTCTAAGAATTCCTTATGCCAATCCGTACCAAATTTATTTAAATCTTCTAACCAGCTGGCAGGTGCCTTTTGTGTATAAAATGCTTTTTCCTCATTTTCAGCACCAATTCGTATTTCATGCTTAACTATCGGGTTACTCACAATAGAAAAATACCATGGCTCTTTATTGGCACCAGATGGTGCTGCTGCCGCTGCTGAAACAATATTTTTCATCACTTCTATAGGAATATCCTGATCTGAAAATTGCCTTACCGATCTCCTAAAACGCATTAATGATAAGAAATTGGAAGAAGCCCGGGCCATATCGTCCTTAGAAATACGGGTAAAATTTAACTTTTTAAACCTCATTATATACTATATAATTTAATAAATAATAATTAATAAGTCATCAGGTCTGTAATTAATTACAGATATAAATTTCTCGACAATAAAACATAATATATCATAAATATAATAAATGGTGTTATTCAATGTGAATGCATCGTTGTTACTATAAAATATTAGGACTAAACTTTGATAGCCCTTAACAAGAATATTATATCTTCTATATCATGCATTTACCAAACCAGCCCCGGGATAAATGTCTCTAAATCGCAGCAAAATAACAGTTGTTGTCGGTGCCCAATGGGGCGATGAAGGTAAGGGTAAAATTACCGATTATTTTGCAGGTGAGGCCGACTTTGTAGTTCGCTACCATGGCGGTAATAATGCTGGCCACACTGTAATAGTAAATGGTTCCAAATACAAACTACACTTGATACCCTCTGGTGTTTTATATGATCATCCAGTCAGCGTTATCGGAAATGGCGTGGTTGTTGATCCTAAAGCTCTATTAACAGAGATACAATATTTAAATAATAAAGGTATACAACCGCGTCTTAATATTAGCGACCGTGCACATGTAATCATGCCATACCACAAACAGATGGATGCCGTACTAACAGAGCATCAAGGCAGCCTCGCTGCTGGTAGCACTATGCGAGGAATCGCTCCTGTATACGCAGACAAAATGTTCCGGCATGGCATCCGAATTATTGATCTTACAGAGCCCGATATACTAAAAGAAAAACTACATAGAGCGTATCAATTCAACAGCAAATTAATTACTGCGATTGGCGATCAGGTTATACATATAGATGAAAAATCAATATATAAAGAGTATCAACAATACGGTAAACAGCTGTCCCCATACATTAAAGATGTGTCCCTTGAATTATACCGCGCCCACCAAAATGGAAAAGCAATACTTTTTGAAGGTGCGCAAGGTATTTCACTCGATATAGACCACGGGATATACCCATACACTACATCGAGTAATTCGATCGCCGGCAATATCGCTACTGGTACCGGGGTTAGTTTCCGGGACATTGACAGAATAATTGGCGTAACAAAGGCCTATATAAGTCGCGTAGGAATTGGTCCCTTGCCAACAGAACTACCCGTGGAACAAGGGGATTATCTACGTAAAAAGGGGAAAGAGTATGGCACTACAACAGGGCGGCCGCGGCGAGTAGGCTGGTTGGATCTTGTACAAGTGCGGCAGGCGGTTCGAGTGAATGGATTAACCGAAATCGCACTGACTAAACTTGATATATTGTCTGACAATGGAGACCTGTCTGTTTGCACTGCTTATTATATTAATGGCCAACAAGAGCAAGAGATGCCTGCCAGCCTACATAGGTTCAGATCAGCTGAACCAGTATACCAGACTTTACCTGGCTGGGGACAATTATCAGATGATATGGCTGAAAAAGGATATGAAAGCTTACCAGAAAACCTCAGACATTATGTACAATTCATAGAGGATCAAGTTTCCTGTCCTGTTACTATTATTTCTATTGGCCCCGAAAGACACCAAACCATCGTTCGCTGAAAATTGGCTTTCACAAAAGAAACGCTTGATTTTAACGGCAAAACTGAAGCTGAAATAATCAATATATTAGATGAGTATAATATTCCTCTTACGCCTGAAGAGATAAAAAAAATACAAAATGATTTCCTAGCCCGGGCGCCTTCAGTCGCTGAATGTGTGCTCTTTTCGATTGAAGGATCAGAACATTGTTCTTATAAAAGTAGTCGGTCCCATCTACGGCAGTTTGTAACTACTGGTCCTGATGTAATACTGGGGGCAAAAGAAGACGCAGGGGTGGTGTCCGTTGCAACAGATAATACCGGGCAACGCTGGTGTATTGTAATGAGCCATGAGTCCCATAACCATCCATCACAGATTGTACCTTTCGAAGGCGCCGCTACCGGGGTGGGGGGGAACGTTCGGGATGTTTGTTGTATGGGTGCTGAAGTCATTGCTACAACAGATAGTTTCCGGTTCGGAGATATCCGATCCAATAAAACTAAGTGGATCCATGATGGCGTTGTAGATGGTATTGGCGGGTATGGCAACCCACTGGGTATACCCAATATTGGCGGGGATATATATTATCATAGTGATTATAACGATAATTGTTTAGTAACCCTAGTTACGCTCGGCGTAGTACGTGCCGATGAGCTTTTTCATTCATATGCTCCAGAAAACGCAGATGGGTATGATCTAGTTCTTGTGGGCAAGCCAACCGATAACAGTGGTTTTGGCGGAGCCAGTTTTGCATCCCTGGAACTAGAAGAGGGGAAAAAAGAACAAAATAAAGGCGCTGTTCAGGAACCAAATGCATTCCTGGAGCGCCACATATTAAAATCAACATATTCGCTCTTTGATAAAATTAAAGAAAAGGGTTTGCTGGACAAGGTTGGTTTCAAAGACTTGGGTGCCGGAGGTGTGGCCTGCGCCAGCGTTGAGTTGGCTGACACAGCTGGTTACGGAGCGGAGATTTGGCTAGATAATGTTCATTTAAGCATGCATGGTCTTCATCCATCTGTAGTATTATGTTCCGAAACGCAAGAACGTTTCATGTGGGTTTGCCACCCAGATATTACTGATCTAATCATTGATCATTACAATAGCACTTTCGATATGCCGGGTGTATCAGAATTGGCTCGTGCTTCTGCTATAGGAAAAATTCGCAATGACAATCAATATATAGTACACGTCAATGGTGCCGAGATTGTAAACGCACCCGCACCAATGGTTACCAGGGGATTTATATATGACCGCCCGGTCCAGTCTCCGAATTCAGTTTACACCGAACCAGAACTGCCAGAACCGGAGGATTATAACGCTCTACTATTGGATTTGTTGGCCCATGAAAATATTAGTTCTAGGCTGGGGGTATATGAAACTTACGACAAACAGGTGCAGGGTAGGACCATTATTGAACCGGGTAAGGCAGATGCGGGAGTTTTGGCACCGTTCAACGATGAAAAGTATCCTGAAGAAATCCGCCATGTTGGCATTGCTCACGCTACAGATCACAACCCTTTATACGGAAAAATCGACCCGTACTGGTGCGGTGTAAATGCCGTTGCCGAAGCTATGCGTAATGTTGCTGCAACAGGAGCTACACCCCATGCAATCACTGATTGTCTCTGCTTTGGTAACCCTGAAAACCCTGAGCAAATGTGGGAATTCGCAGAGGCAACTCGAGGTGTAGCTGATGCCTGTAAGGGAATACATCTTAAAAACAATAGGGATTATCCCGTACCCATTATTGCCGGTAATGTAAGTTTTTATAATGAATCAAAAATGGGTGCCATACCTCCCAGCCCAATTGTGAGCTGTTTGGGAAGGATGGCTGATGTGAATAAGGCAATCACCAGCGGATTCAAGGAAGCACATTCCACAATAATATTGATTGGTGAAAGAAATAATGAATTAGGTGGCAGTACATATTATTCGCTTTTTGGTGAATTGGGAAAAAATATCCCCAAGCCTGATTTGGCTGGGGTCGAGGCAGAAATATGGGCCCTCACTGATTTAATTGATTCCGGCCTTTTGCGAGCAGCACACGATATAAGTGATGGTGGAATAGCTATAGCCCTGGCGGAAATGTCATTTGAAAATGAGATTGGTTTTGAGATTGAAATAGAACAGGATATGCGCACCGATCAATGGTTGTTTTCCCAGACCGGTGGTTTCATATTGGAGGTAGATAATATCAATCTCCCAGAAATTATTTCTATAATGTCAGACTATGGAATTCCTGTAACAGAACTGGGTAAAACTACCACACACCAGGTAATGGTGTTTGGCAGTGTAATCCACATGTCGCTGGCTAGGGCAAAAGATTGTTGGACAAATGGATTGCGCGATAAACTAAAATAAAACGGATTTATAAATGATAGAAAAAATAACCAAAATAATTGTATTTAAGATTATTAAGGAACGTTTCGTAAATGAAGTTCCCTTTCTCAAATTATTAGGCATCAAGGTGTCAAAGTTTGATTATCCGGAGGTCGAGATGGTCCTGAATTGGAATAATGAATTAGTTGGCAATATTGTTCAAAAATCTCTGCACGGTGGCGTCACGGCTGCAATTCTAGATTCTGTCGGGGGATTGGTGGCTATAGGAAACTTTATTTCCACAGAAAAAAACCTGACCGCTGATTATCTGAAAAACCGAATTGGTCGTATGGGTACAATTGATATGCGGGTAGATTATTTATTGCCGGGGAGGGGTAAAATATTTACCGCCACAGGGAGGGTGATCCGGGCTGGAAAAAGGGTTACAGTTTGTCGTATGGAAATGAACAATGATAAAAATGATTGCATCGCTTTGGGTACCGGTTCTTATTTGTGGAGCGATAAAAAAGACCGTGTCTCAAATTAAAATGGATTATAAATCAGCTGGTGTAAATATCGACGCTGGGAACGAAGCAGTAGAGCGCATCAAGAAGGGGGTGCAATCGACATTTACAACTAATGTGCTCACTGGTTTGGGCAGTTTTGGTTCGCTCTATGATCTTAAACCCATACTAGATGATTATGAAAATCCGGTCTTGGTCCAAAGTATTGATGGTGTCGGAACCAAGACCATCATCGCTCGCAAGTTAGGCAAGTTCAACACTATCGGTGTTGATTTATTAAGCGCTTGTACCAATGATATTTTAGTAATGGGGGCTCGACCACTCACTTTTTTGGATTACATTGCCAACGACAAACTGAGGCCGAATACCATTGAAGAAATTGTGGCTGGGATGGTGCAAGCGTGTCGGGAAACAGGTGTGTCTCTTGTAGGCGGTGAAACGGCTGAAATGCCCAATACCTACTTCCCAGGCGAGCATGATCTTGTGGGTGTCATAACTGGCGTGGTGGAAAAAGATAAGATCATTACTGGTGAGGCTATCCAGCCTGGCGATATGGTGCTTGGCTTACCATCTAGCGGGCTACACACAAACGGCTATTCCCTCGCTCGTAAACTTTTTTTTGAAATTGGTAGCTATGGTGTGAACGATATGATCCCGGAACTGGAAAAATCGGTTGGGCTTACTTTACTGGAACCCCATATTAATTATACTAATAATGTATTTGCCGTGTTGGACAAAGAGATTAATGTGAAAGGTATGGCCCATATTACCGGCGGCGGACTGATAGAAAATATTCCGCGTATTCTGCCAGATGGCTGTAGTGTTGAGATCAATAAAGAATCATGGCCATCATTACCCATATTCGATCTAATGCAATCTATTGGTAGTGTAGATGAAGATGAAATGTACCGCACTTTCAATATGGGCATTGGCATGATCATTATCGTTGCTCCTGGCCAAGTAAATAATATCAAGAAAACAATAGATTTATATGAAATCGGCTTTGTGGTTGCGGGCGGAAAACAAGTGAACATTATTTAATGCGGGCGGATATAGCCATTGTACAATTTCCTGGATCCAACACAGAGCGGGAAACATTTATGGCGTGCCGTCGGTCGGGTTTGAATCCTGTAGAATTCTTGTGGAATGAAGATCATGAAAAACTAACCAACTGCGCTGGATATATAATAATAGGTGGTTTTTCATACGAGGATAGATCCAGGGCTGGTGTAATCGCATCCCTGGATCCAGTTATTAATGTAATCAAGGCCGAGAGTGAAAGGGGGAAACCTGTGTTGGGTATATGCAACGGAGCGCAAATATTAATTGAATCTGGTCTGGTCCCTGGAGTAAATAATTATGCTCTTTGCGCTGCCCTAACGGATAATAAAAGAGTAATAAATGGAGATGTTCTTGGTACTGGTTACTACAATTCCTGGGCAAATATCACTTGTGTGGTAGAACCAAGCCAAACTGCCTTTACTAGGCATTTAGATACTAGTACGTTTATCCGCGTGCCATTCGCCCATGCGGAAGGTCGGTTTATTATACCAGACGATTTACTTGCTACCTTAATCAATAACAACCAAATGCCCTTCCGTTACTGTGATGATAGCGGCAATATCATCAACGAGTTTCCGGTTAATCCAAATGGTTCTGTATATAATGCTGCTGCAGTTTGTAATCCCGCCGGTAATGTAATGGCCATGATGCCGCATCCAGAGCGTACGCCTAACGGTGATGTAATTTTTAAATCTATGGCTGAATACATTAAAGAAAAACGTGGCAATGAAATATTGCCTTTAGACTATGAACCACAAAAATACTTTGTTCAACAATATTCCTCAGATCCTGACAGTATTGAGTGGTTGGTGAACATGATCATAACCGATAATGAAGCAGTGTCAGTTCATAACGCCTTGGGCCATTTGGATATTCCGGTCACGGTGCAGCGCATGACTCACTGGGAGATCATAGCTGGTAATAAAACCAGTACGTTGCAGAATGAATTAATAGAAAGTGGAGAACTATTCAATAGTAATAAAGAATTCATTACTAACAATAAGCCAAATGATAATAGTGCAACCTTTCTCGTACGGCAAAAAGAGGATATGCTCGGTAGACAAAAACATCAATCTCTAACCAACCGGTTTGCAATTGATGATATACATGAAATTCGCCATGGAGTCCTGTGGAACATAACGGTAAACAGTGGTAACTTTGATACGGCTATCCAACAAGTTTTGGATAACCACATTTTATACAACCCCTTTTCACAGAATTGCTATAAATATGGATAATGGTTATCGGAACCGCATAGCCTCAGAGTTGGACAACTGTTTAACCAAAACAACGCTTCCTGCCGGTAATAAAAAATTGGGGAAAGTCCGCGATCAATATGACATGGGTGATAAAATTGTCCTTATTACTACAGATCGCCAAAGCGCATTTGATCGGGTGCTTGCGGCTATTCCATTTAAAGGCCAGGTCTTGAACCAAACTAGTATCTGGTGGTTTAACCAGACAAAGAATATTATTCCGAATCATTTAATCGCCACACCGGACCCAAATGTAATTGTTGCCAAAAAGTGTGCCGTATTTCCCATTGAATTTGTCGTGCGTGGTTATATCACCGGCAGCACCAACACCTCACTATGGACAGTATATAATAGTGGCAATCGGGAATATTGTGGCAATACCCTGCCCGAAGGACTGATTAAAAACCAGAAGCTGAAAGAAAATATGCTAACTCCAACCACGAAAGATGAACACCACGATCGACCTATATCGCCTGACAAAATTGTAAGCGAAGGCTGGATGACTCATAAAGATTGGGAATATTGCAGCACAGTAGCACTAGATCTTTTCACCTTTGGCCAGCAACAGGCATCACAACATGGTATGATTCTCGTGGATACTAAATATGAAATGGGGCGGGATGAAGATGGCAATATTATACTGATCGATGAAATCCACACGCCAGACTCTAGTCGTTACTGGATCAATGAATCATACGAAACAAGAATGGCGGCAGGAGAAGAGCCGCAAAACATCGATAAGGAATTCTTGCGGTTGTGGTTCGTTAAACATTGCGATCCCTACAATGATGCCGAGTTACCGCCTGCGCCGGCTGATCTAGTTATAGAGCTATCAAGTCGATATATCTATCTGTATGAAACTATAACTGGCGAACAATTTTTGCTACCGCCTGATGGGGTAACAATATTGGAAAGAATTGTCTCAAACCTGAAGGAATACTTATAAATGAAAACAGTTATTATAATGGGTTCAACTTCTGATGAGCACCACGCCAAGAAAATTACCGATAAGCTGGATGCCTACGGAATACAATGGGAACAACATGCCGCCTCTGCACACAAGGATCCACGTAAAGTCTTGGACATCCTAGATAACAATAAGAACGAAAAAGATCTGGTCTATATCACCATTGCCGGCCGATCCAATGCACTGTCCGGGTTTGTGGCCGCCAATTCAGAGTTTCCCACCCTGGCCTGCCCGCCTTTTTCTGATAAGACCGACATGTTGGTTAATATTCATTCCACCATCCAGATGCCTAGTAATACACCGGTGCTTACTGTGCTCGACCCAGGAAATTGTGCCTTAGCAGTAAAGCGGATATTTGGTGCCTGATCAACTGAACAGTATTTCACCTCTGGATGGCCGCTATAATAAAGATGTTGCTGTCTTATCACATTATTTCTCTGAATCCGCGCTAATGCGCTACCGGCTACAGGTAGAAATTGAATATTTGATCGCCCTGAGCAATGAAAATAAAATCACTGCCCTACCACCTATACCCAACACAATACAAACAACATTAAGAAAATTGTATGAGAAGTTTGATTCGCGAGCAGCGCGGCGTATCAAAAAAATTGAAACTCAAACAAATCATGATGTAAAGGCAATAGAGCAGTACATTGGTGAAAAATTATATAAAATCAATATAAGAAAATTTATTCCCTGGGTACACTTTGGACTTACATCCGAAGACGTAAACAATGTTGCCTACAGCTTGATGTGGCGGGATGGAATAAAATATGTTTACCTGCCGATGTTAAATACCCTGCAAAAAGAAATTAAGAAATTAAGCCGTCTGTACAGTTCCGTATCCATGCTGGCCCTTACCCATGGACAGGCGGCTACACCCACTACGTTCGGCAAAGAAATGGCCGTCTTTTACCGCCGCTTGAACAGGCAGGCAACCATGTTAAAAGAGCAGCGGTTACAAGGGAAAATCAGTGGTGCCACTGGTACCTGGGCCGCCCATACAGTGGCCTATCCAGGGATAGATTGGATCCGCTTTTCCGGGCGCTTAGTAAAACGATTTGGTCTAGACCCAAACCCAGTGACGACTCAGATCGAACCACATGATTCCCTGGCAGAAAGTTATCATATTCTCACTCGTATTAATTCTATTCTAATTGACTTTACCCGAGATATGTGGTTATACATCAGCCGCGATATTCTGGGGCAGAAAAAGATAGCCGGCGAGACCGGATCATCTACTATGCCGCATAAAATAAACCCCATCTTTTTTGAAAATGCCGAAGGAAATTGTGGTCTATCTAATGCCGCGCTAAACCACCTCGCCGGCAAACTGACAGTCTCCCGCATGCAGCGCGATTTATCTGGTAGCACTGTAGTTAGAAATCAGGGAGTAGCTCTGGGACATAGTTTTGTTGGCTTAAACAATCTGATGAAAGGCATTAATCGTATTACCATTAATCAAGAAAATATGAGCGCTGAATTAGATAAACACTGGGAAGTATTGGCTGAAGCAATACAGACAATATTGAGAAAAAATGGACACCCTGACGCTTATAATAAATTGAAAAATTTTACGCGGGGTAGCTATATTGATCGTGAAACAATTCATAAATTAATTTCCGATTTAAATATTACTACAGATGACAAAAAGAGTTTACTGGAATTAACGCCGGCAAATTATACGGGGTTAGCCCCTGCGCTTGCGCGACTGAAATAATGTGCGGATTGGCAGGAATTTATTCTCATAAACCAGTAGCAACAGAGCTCTATGACAGCCTGATCCATTTACAGCATCGTGGTCAAGATGCGGCAGGAATAACCACCTATAATAAACACATGCACAAAACGAAGGGTATGGGCCTGGTGCGTGATGTCTTTACCGAAAAAAAGATAAATCGCTTGAAAGGTAATATCGGAATCGCCCACACCCGATATCCTACCCATGGCGGTTTTGGCCATGGTGAGATACAGCCGTTTTGGACATCCGTTCCCTATGGTATCGCCTTGGCACACAATGGAAACTTGACTAACTATAAAGAACTGGCAAGAAATATCACTAGAAACGAGTCCCGCTATTTAAACACAAATAGTGATACAGAGGTATTGCTGCATTTATTCGCCGATCTACTGCATTATAAAAATCAACAAACCAATGATAAAGAATTTTTTGATATTCTTTGCTCGGCGCTAGAAAATATTTACAAACATGTACATGGTGCCTATTCTGTCGTAG
>Ga0257109_1000618_pt1 | contig 11886 bp, 9 predicted proteins | sample LP_taG_8_FD_191566 | JGI IMG/M metagenome (GOLD analysis project Ga0257109, IMG submission 191566) | Marine microbial communities from Northeast Subartic Pacific Ocean, Canada - LP_J_2011_P26_2000m | ecosystem: Environmental > Aquatic > Marine > Oceanic | place: Canada: Northeast Subartic Pacific... | reverse complement strand
TTAAAGGAAATTATTGATAGATCTAAATTTAAATTTGAAGAAATAAGTTCATTCTATTATTTTCCAAGCAATAGGTGGGATATTAAAACAAATAAAGGATTATTAATAAAACTTCCTAAAAAAAAAATATTAGAATCTTTGGAATTAGCACATATGATTAAAACAAGTGAACAATTTAAAGATAATAAGATTATAGATTTAAGAATATCTAATCGCATAATTGCTTCGAATGAGTGAAAAAAATTTTGATATATTTTTAGAATTTGGTTATTCAAAATTAAATATTGCTGCATTTGAAAAATTAAACGGTAAACTTACATATTTTAAAGAACAGCCTTACAAATCTTATTTTAATAATACTAAAGAATTAAATTTTGATGAATTACATAAACTTGTAGAGAAAAGCATTTTTGAAATAGAAAAATTAACTGGCCAATTCGTAAAGGATATTTATTTAATGGTTGAAACACCTCAATCAGAGACAATCAAACTATCAGTTATGAAAAGTAATGAAGGGAATAAAATAGTTAAACAGGACGCTATGTATTTAATACAAGACGCCAAGCAACAACTTTTAAAATCAAATTTAGATATTGGAATAATACATATTATTATTGAAAATTATGTTTTGGATAATATTCACTATAAGTTTTTACCTTTAAACGTAAACTGCAAAAAATTTTCATTTGATCTTAAATTTGTTTGTTTTCCTAAAAATTTATTAAAAAACTTCGAACAACTATTTTTAAAACAACAAATATTGATAAATCAATTTATTTGTTCAAATTATGCAAAAGCATTCGATTTTGATAATAACGAAAAAAATATTTGTGAACGTGGAATAGAGATAATGAAAGGAATTAACAAACAAGAAGTTGTATCAATTCCAAAAACAATGAAAAAAAAGGGTTTTTTTGAGAAATTATTCCATCTTTTTAGGTAGGAAATTGTATTTTCTTGTAACATTTATTGTTTTTTAAGTATTAAAAAACAACTTTATAAAATCATAATGTCAGTTCTTAATCAAAAAACAATAAATGAATCAATAATTGTTAAAGGTATAGGCCTGCATACTGGTGAGTTAGCAAATATGAAAATTAACCCATCAGAGCCAAACACTGGAATAGTTTTTAAAAGAACGGATCTAAAATTTAATAATAATATTATACCTGGAATTTATAATGTAAGTAATACAAATTTTTGCACAACAATTTCAAATGAATTTGGTGTAAAAGTTTCAACTATTGAACATTTAATGGGAGCGTTGTTTGGTTTAGGAATTGATAATGCGGTAATAGAAATTGATTCTCCAGAAGTTCCAATTTTAGATGGTTCAGCAAAAATATTTATAGAAAAAATAAATTCAGTTGGTATTAAAGTAAGTAATATTCCAATAAAAATTATTAAGATTGAAAAAAAAGTTACTTTTAAAGATGGTGTTAAATCTATTTCTATTGAACCAAATAAAATTAACTTAGATATAGATTTTGAAATTAAATATAATAATCCATTAATTGGTAATCAAAGAAATTTAGTTAAAGTGTATGAAGAAAATTTAACAGAAATATATAGTGCAAGAACTTTTTGTTTATATGAAGATATAGAAAAGTTAAAAAAAATGAATCTTGCCAAAGGTGGAAGTTTAGAAAATGCTCTAGTGGTAAAAGATAATAAAATTTTAAATGAAAGTGGACTTAGAAGTAAAAAAGAATTTGTAAACCATAAAATTTTAGATTTTATGGGAGATCTTTATTTAGCAGGTTATAAAGTTATTGGAAAAGTTATTTGTTCCCAAGGAGGACATAAATTAACTAATCAGTTGTTAAGAAGGGTTTTTCAAAACAAAGATAATTTTTCAATCATTGAAATTAAAGAAAAAAATATCCCACATTCATTAATTTATCGAAAATACCTAAAATCAATAGCATAAAAGTTTACAGTTTTTAAAATTTTCTGCTAAAAACTTTAGATGAATTTAGTAGTAAAATTTTTATTTATCATTTTTTTTATTTTCTTAAACTCTTGTTCAAAAGAGGAAAATAAAATCTCAATAATTAAGGAAGACGATATACAAATGCAAATGATAGAAGCTTATAAAGAAGGAATTAAAGCACTAAAGGAAAGCGATGTGTTGTATGCTGCAAAAAAATTTAATGAAGCAGAAATATTATTTCCACAATCAATATGGGCACCAAAATCCGTGTTGATGGCTGCCTACTCATATTATTCTCAAGATTATTATCATGATGCAATTTTTGAACTAGAGCGATTTATTAAAACCTATCCTCAAGATAAAAGATTAAGCTACGCACATTTCCTTCTAGCAATGTGTTATTACGAAAGGATTGTTGATGAAAAAAAAGATCTTGAACCTTTGATAAAGTCGCAAGAAAAATTTTTATTTGTCATTGAAAATTACCCTAACACTGATTTTGCTTTGGACTCAAAATATAAATTGGACTTAATTAATAACGTTTTAGCCTCAAAAGAAATATATTTAGGTAGATATTATATTTCAAAAGAAAAATGGATAGCAGCAATTAATAGATTTAAATATGTGCTCGACTATTATGACACAACTATTTACGTGGAAGAAGCAATACACAGATTAGTAGAAATATACTATAGGTTAGGGCTAATTGATGAGTCAAAAAAATATGCTAGTTTACTTGGTTATAACTATCAATCTAGTAAATGGTATGATGAATCTTATCGCATTTTTAATAAAGATTATAAAAGCCCAATTGAAAAAATTAATAATAAAAAGAAAAATTTTATAATTAAAAAATTTAAAACACTTTTTGAATAGTAATGAGTAATATTTTATTAAAAAGAGATTATTTAAAAAAAATAAAACTAATCAATAAATATAATAAATTTTACTATGATAAAAATAATCCACTTACAAGTGATAAAGAATATGACAAGTTAAAAAAAAATATATTTGAAATTGAAAAAAAAAATCCCAATTTAATAAACAAAGAATCTCCTTCTTTAAAAGTTGGATATAAACCCTCAAAAATTTTTAATAAAATCAAACATAAAGTTCCAATGCTTTCTTTAGCTAATGTATTCAATGAATTAAATTTAAAAAATTTTGAAAAAAAAATAATAAATTTTTTAAGCTTAAAAGAACAAAGTGTAATAGAATATAGTGCAGAACCTAAGATTGATGGAATATCAGCCTCATTAATTTATAAAAAAGGTATGTTGGCGAAAGGTCTTTCAAGAGGCAATGGTATAGAAGGGGAAGATATTACTAAAAATCTTAAAACTATTAATGATATTCCAAAAAAGATAATATCTAAAAATTTTCCAAATGAAATTGATATACGAGGTGAAGTATTTATTACAAAGAATGATTTTAAAAAAATAAACGAAAAGTTTGCTAATCCTAGAAATGCAGCATCTGGATCTTTAAGGCAAAAAAATCCAGCAGAAACTCAAAAAATACCCCTAAAATTTATAGCATATACTTTTGGACATATAGAAAATCATAACATTGAAACACAATCAGATTTTTTATCTAATCTTAAAAATTGGGGCTTCAAAATTAGTGAGTTTAATAAAACAATTAAAGGAATAAAAAATTTAACTTTACACCACTATGAATTTGAAAAAAAAAGATATAATTTAGAATACGATGTTGACGGACTTGTTTATAAAGTAAATAATTTTGATTTACAAAAAAGACTAGGATTTGTTGCTAATGCACCTAGATGGGCCATAGCACACAAGTTTTCGGCAAATAGTTCAATTTCAAAAATTTTAAATATTGATATACAAGTTGGTAGAACGGGAGCATTAACACCAGTTGCAAAAATTGAACCTGTAAATATTGGAGGTGTTGTAGTTTCAAATGCAACCTTACATAACGAAGATGAAATAAATCGAAAAGATATTAGAATTGGAGATACGGTTAAAGTTGAAAGAGCAGGTGATGTTATTCCACATGTTGTTTCTGTAGATAAAGACAAAAGAGAAACCAAATCAACAAAATATATATTCCCGAATAAATGCCCTTCATGTGGCTCAAAAACAGTAAAAGATTTTAATGAATTAACCAAAAAATATGATGCAGTAAGAAGATGTACAAACGAAAATTTTCAATGTGAAAAAATTGCAATTGAAAACATAAAACATTTTGTATCAAAAGAAGCATTAAATATTGATGGATTTGGAAAAAAAATTGTAGAAAAATTTTGGGAGCTTAAAATAGTTAAATTTCCACAAGATATTTTTAAAATAGATTTTGACAAAATAAAGGAATTAGATGGATGGGGAGATTTGTCCGTATCAAATTTAAAATATGCTATAGAGAAATCAAAAAAAATTAGTCTCGATAGATTCATTTATTCTCTTGGTATTCGTCACATTGGACAAGAAAATGCAAGGTTGCTTGCGCAGCATTTAAAAAATTTTGACAATTTTTTTGAATTATCAAAAAATATTGATATAGAAAACTTATTAAACATTGATGGAATTGGAGAAACTCAACTTAAGTCGATTAAAAGGTTTTTTTCAAACAAAATTAATCTAAATATTTTGGAAAAATTGCAAGAAAATATGAAAGTTTCTAGCCCAACTTCTATTAAACAAGGAGGCATACTTAAAAATAAAACTTTTATGTTTACAGGAAAATTAAAAGAAATGAGTAGAGCAGAAGCAAAATCTTTAGTAGAGCAAAATTCTGGAAAAATAGTAAGCAATGTTAATAAAAAACTTAATTATTTAGTTATTGGAGAAAAACCAACTAATAAAAAACTTAATAAAGCAAAAGAATTAAATGTTAAAGTAATTACTCAAGATGAATGGATAAAAAAGTTAAATAAGACTAGCTAACCATTTCCTTTCATTATTATTTAAGAACTTTGATATTTTTGAATAAACATTTAAATGATACTCAAATAAGTAATTTTTTTCTCTATTAGTCAGTAGGCTGAAGTTAATTAGATCCTTTTCAATTGGAGCAAGTGTTAAATTTTCGAAATGTAAATTTTTATTAATTTTTTTTATGTAAACTAAGTTTTCTATTCTAATTCCATAATGCCCTTTTTTATAATATCCTGGTTCATTGCTAACAATCATTCCTTTTTCAAGTTTAACAGTATTAATTTTAGTTATAGATTGAGGACCTTCATGTACGTTTAAAAAAAAACCTACTCCATGTCCTGTGCCGTGTGCATAGTCAAGCCCATCTTTTTTTAAAAATTGTCGAGCTCTATTATCTACTTTTTTGCCAGTATTAAATTTTTTTAAGTTAGTTGTTGCAACAGCGATATGACCTTTTAATACTTTGGTAAATATATCTTTAATAGAATTTTTTTGTTTAGAAAAACAAATAGTTCTTGTTACATCTGTTGTTCCAAATTTATATTGTCCACCTGAGTCACATAAAAAGATGTCATTTTTTTTAATAGTTCTATTAGATTTTTGGGATGCTCTATAATGAACAATGGCACCGTTAGATCCTGTACCAGCAATTGTATTAAAACTAGGAAATAAATAGTTTTTATTTAGTTTTCTAAATTTTTCTAATTTATTTTGTGAGTCAATTTCAGTTATTTTTTTTTTATTAATATTTTTTATCCAATAAATAAATTTAGTTAAAGCAACACCGTCTTCAATATGAGCATTAATCATATGTTTGATTTCAGATGAATTTTTTATTGATTTTAATTTATAGCAAGGGTCATCTATATTAATAATATGAAATTTTGACTTAATTATATTTTCATTAATAATTGAACAAGACAAATGATCTATGATAAATTTATTGCCTTTTAATTCTTTAATTAAATCTTTAAATTTTTCAGGATTTATTATTTGTTTTTTAGACAATTTTTTATCTTTAATTATTTTTAACACTTTTTCTTTTTGTGTAATTAAAAACAGTTCTTTATTTTTTCCAATTATTAAACGGCAGTTAGGGATAGGACTATTTGGATTGTCTGATCCTCTAATATTTAATGCCCAAGCCACATTTTCTGGTGCACTTACAAACAAATAATCAACTTTATTGGATTTTAATATTTTTCTGATCTTATTTATTTTTGATTTAAAAGTTTCACCAGCAACTTTATTTTTTAAAGAAAAAAAGGTTTTTGTTTTAAAAATTTTTCCTTTGTAAATTTCATCAATTAAGTTTTTATTTATTTGTTTTAATCTCAGTGAGTTACCAAAATAGATATTTAATTGTTTTCTTGTAAGTAGACTTGGGTCAAATCCAAGAGTTAAATTTTTAATAATTTTATGTGGTAGAAATTTATGAATCTCGATTATTTTGAATTTTGTACCAGACTGTTGATGCGCTTGAATTGTATATCTTCCATCAACAAATAAATAATTTTCTTTTCTTAAAACAACTGCTAGTCCAGCCGATCCACTAAAATCAGAAATAATTTTTAAACGATCTGTAGCAGCATATTCTGAAAAAAATTCATCATTTTTTGGAACAATATATCCATCAATGTTAAATTGTTTAAATTTGTTTCTTAATTGTTTAATTTTATTAATCATTTTATTCTTTTAAGATATCTTATCCAACCAGGGCTTCTTGTTTCTTTATCGGTTTCAAAATCTTGATTAAATTCAAAATCATCATCATTTTTTTCTTCAAAAAAATTATTTTTTTCAATATTTTGTTCTGGTAATTCATCGATAAATCGTGAAGCCATACTATCTATCCAATCACCTTGGTAATATCTGTTCATAGAAAATGATATAAAGGCATTTTTTTTTGCTCTAGTAATACCAACATAAGCCAATCTTCTTTCTTCCTCTAAACCTTTATCGCCTTTTTCTTCTAAGGATTTTTGATGAGGAAACAAACCTTCTTCCCAACCAGGAAGAAAAATAGCATCAAACTCTAATCCCTTTGATGCATGCATTGTCATTAAATTTACTTTTTCCCCATCCCATTTTTGATCAATAGAAGTTGCCAAGGCAACATGCTCTAAAAAACTTTCTAGGTTATCGAATTCTTTCATAGCAACCAAAAGTTCTTTTATGTTTTCTAATCTATTTTCATTTTCTAAATCTTTTTTATTTTTTAGCATAGCCGAATAACCCGATTCATCTAAAACAATTTGTAATAATTTGACATGGTTAATTTTTTTAATTGAATAATCATTTCGCCATTTCGAAATTAAGTTTAAAAAAGAATTAAGTCCTAATTTAGTTTTTGGTTTTATTAAATTTAGTTCAATTAATTTTTTTGCACCATTTTCAAGACAAAAAGAATTTTTCTTAGAAAATTTATTTATTTCTTTAATACTAGTATCACCGACTGATCTTTTAGGAACATTCACAATTCGCTCAAAGGACAAATCATCTTTATTTTGATAAATTAATCGAAGATAAGCAATACAATCCTTAATTTCTGCTCTTTCATAAAATTTTGTTCCACCAATTATTCTATAAGGTAATCCAATTTTTAGAAAACGTTCTTCAAATTCTCTTGTTTGAAAAATTGCTCTGACAAGAATAGCAATATCGTTAAGTGAATTTTTTTTTTTTAATTTTTTTTCAATTTCGTCTGATACTCCAATGGCTTCATCTTTGCCATTTTTATAACAATTTAATTTAATCAAATCTCCAGATTCCATTGTTGTTACAAGATTTTTTCCCACCCTATTTTGATTATGAGATATAAGTTTAGATGCTACTTCTAAAATATTTTGTGTTGACCTGTAATTTTTCTCTAACCTTATAATTTTGGTATCTTTATATACTTTATCAAACTCTAAAAAATTTTTTATCTCAGCTCCTCGCCAACTATATATTGATTGATCATCATCACCTACACAACAAATATTTCTGTGTTTTTTGGTTAAAAAATTTAGCCATTTACCCTGAATAAAATTAGTATCTTGATATTCATCTACTAAAATATATTTAAAATTATTAGTGTATATTCCAAGAATATCATTATTATTTTCAAAGATATATACGCAGTGCAGAATTAAATCACCAAAATCACAAGCATTTAAATCTAGTAATTTTTTTTGATAAATTTTATAAATTGCGAGTATTCCTTTTTCTAAAATATTTTTCTTACTTGCAATAGTCTTATTAGGATATAATCCTTTATTTTTCCAACCGTCTATTACTGATAAAATATATTTTGGAGCTAATTGTTTAATATCAATATTTCTATCTTTGCAAATATTTTTAATCAGTCTTACTTGATCATTTTGGTCTATTATTGAAAAATTCGAATTTAGACCAACTGCACCGGCATGTCTTCTTAATATTTTTGCGCTAATTGAATGAAAAGTGCCAAGCCAAGAAAGTCCAATAGCTTCCTTTTTAAGAATCTTGCTAACTCTGTTTTGCATTTCTTGAGCTGCTTTATTTGTAAAAGTGACCGAAAGAACTTGATTAGGATATGCTTTTTTTTGTTTAATTATGTGTGCTATTCTGGAGGTTAATACCTTAGTTTTTCCAGAACCAGCGCCAGCTACTATTAATAAAGGACCACTTAGATGGGAAACGGCCTTCTTTTGAGCATCATTTAAATTTTTTAAATATTCAAAGTTTAGCATTTTTAATTTATCATTATAAATCATTATTTTTTTTCTATGAAAAATATTAAACGTAAAATTAGTGTTTTTAATCGATATTTAATTTTATTAATAGTTTTTTTATTTTTATATCTATTTTATTTGTCAATACCTGGGTTGTATAATTATGAAAGATTACAGAGAGATTTAACAACAAAGTTATCAAAAGAATTCAATTTAAATGCAGCTCTCTCTGGCAATATAACCTACAAAATACTACCTACACCTAATTTTGAAATACTAAATGTTATATTAAATACAGATTCAGATGAATTCGCTCAAATAAAAAAAATGAAAGTATATATTTCTGCACTAAAATTACAAAAACAAAAAAATTTAGAAATTAAAAAAATAGTTTTTTTAGAATCTAATTTTAATATTAATAAAAATTCTTTTAAATATATAAATAACTATTTAAAAAAAAAAAGTTTTGGTAAAAAAATTGAAATAAAAAAAAGCAAAGTGTTTTTTAGAGAAAGTAAAGAGAAAAAAGATGCAATAGTTTTATATTCCATAAAAAAATCTAAGATATTTTATGATAAAAAAAATAATCATAATAAAATGAATATAAATGGATCAATTTTTAATACTAAATTTGATCTAAATTTTTTAAGAAATATTGAAAATCAAGGTACAACCAAGTTTGAATTAAGCTTAAAACAAATAAGTACTAGCATCAAAAACGAGTTAATTAGACTTGTAAGTAATAAAAATCATTACAAAGGTAAAACTTCTATATCTATTTTAGATTATAAAATCAAAACCAACTACAATATTAAGGATAAATTAATTTTAATATCTTCTGATAAATCTACAGAAAATAAAAAATTTATTAATTTAAGCGGCAAAATTAATACATCGCCTTTTTATTATGACATTAAAATTGATTTAGAAAAAATTAATATAATTAGATTAGTTGAATTTTTTTTTCAAATAAAAAACCTTTTGCAAAAAAATATTTTATTACATAAAAATTTTAATGGTAAATTTTCTATAAATATTAATTCTTTAAATAATATTAAATTATTTGATCAAGCAAATATTAATTTAAAATTTGCAAACGGTAAATTAATATTTGATGATACTGTATTAATATCTAAAAAAATTGGAAAATTAAATTTTATAGATAGTAAATTAATAGAATTAAATGAAAAACAACTATTTAAAGCAAAGATTTTATTTGAAATTAATAATTCAAAGGAATTTTATCAAACATTTCAAATTTCTAAAAATAATAGGATAAAATTAAATGATATCTACTTGGAAATAGAGCAAAACTTAAATAGTAATAATTTTAACATTAATAAATTCTTAATTAATTCAAAATTTATAAATAATTCTTTAAAAGAAAAAGATGTTAAAGATTTAACCGATAAATATAATATTGATGAAATTCAAAATGTAAAAAATTGGATTGAATTAAAGAAATTTGCCAACCAAATATTTTCTGAAATTAATTAGGCTTAATCATTTTTTTGGGATCGACTATTTTATTATATTCCTTTTCACCAATTAAACCAGATTTTAAAGCTTCATGCTTTAAAGTGGTATTATTTTTGAGCGCCGTTTTTGCAATCTTTGCGGCATTATCATAACCAACTTTTGGTACTAGTGCTGTTACAAGCATTAAGGAGTTATTCAAATGTTCATTAATTTTTTTATTATTTGCTTTAATTCCTTTTACACAATAAAGAGCAAAATTTTTGGTACTATCTGCCAAAATTTCAATTGATTGCAAAATATTGTGAGCAATTAACGGTTTAAAAACGTTCAATTCAAAATGACCATGAGATCCTGCAAGCGTAATACCCGTATGATTGCCAATCACTTTAACACAAACCATTGTCACAGCTTCACACTGTGTTGGGTTTACTTTACCAGGCATAATTGATGAACCTGGTTCGTTTTCTGGCAATATTAATTCTCCATATCCTGCTCTAGGGCCAGATCCTAAGAATCTTATATCATTTGAAATTTTCATAAGAGAAACAGCTATTGTATTTAAAGTTCCTGAAAAGTTTACTATCGAGTCATGTGCAGCTAATTCGGCAAATTTGTTATTTGCTGATTTAAAAGGAAACTTAGTAATTTTCTTAATTTCATTAACGATTTTTTTATCAAAATTTTTTTTGCTATTTATTCCAGTCCCAACTGCAGTCCCACCTTGCGCAAGATAATAAATTTCTTTAAGAGACAATTCTATTCTTTCTATACTTTTTTTGAGTTGTGTGTGATATCCAGAGAATTCCTGACCCAAAGATAATGGTGTAGCGTCCTGAAGATGTGTTCTACCAATTTTAATTATGTTTTTAAATTTTATTACTTTTTTTTTTAATTCTTTTTCTAAAATTTTTAAACTCGGCAATAGTTTTTGACTAGTTTCAGAAACTATAGAAATATGCATTGCTGTTGGAAAAACATCATTAGTGGACTGTGATTTATTTACATGATCATTAGGATGAACTGGTTTTTTAGTACCTTTTTTACCTCCTAAAATTTCAATAGCTCTATTGGAAATTACTTCATTAACATTCATATTAGTTTGTGTGCCAGATCCTGTTTGCCAAACTTTTAATGGAAAATGTTCTTTAAGTTTTCCTTTAATTACTTCATCAGAAGCTTTTACAATTGCATTGCATATTTTTTTGTCAATTTGCTTGTTTTTATAGTGAACTATTGCTGCCGATTTTTTTATTATTGCGATTGATTTGATAATTGAAGGTTTTGTAAAAATATTACCTATATTAAAAAATTTTATTGATCTCTGAGTAGATGCACCCCAGTATTTGTCAGTTCGAACATTAATTTTACCTAAACTGTCAAATTCTTTTCTAAATTTCATTTGTTAATATATATAATAATAAGTTAATTTGTTAACATACTTATACAAAATAATCTTATAGGAGTAAAATGACTAATTTTCAAAAAGTAAAAATTTTTATGGAAACATTCGGTCAAGAAGTTAAAAATAAAGCTTCATTTGGAACAGATCAAATTAATCAACTTAGATACAATTTAATTCAAGAGGAATTAGAAGAGTTAAAAAAAGCAATAAAGGAAAAAAATCTATTGGAAGTAGCAGATGCTTTAACAGATATATTATATGTAACTTATGGTGCTGGCCATGCATTTGGTATTGATTTAGACAAATGTTTTAATGAAATTCAGGATTCAAACATGAGCAAGTTAGGAGGAGATGATAAGCCAATTTACAATGAAATGGGAAAAGTAATGAAGGGACCAAAATATTTTAAACCAAATTTAAATAAATTTATTAAATAACAATAAAGAAGGGGCGTTCTGTTGCCAGGTGCCCTTAACC
>Ga0257109_1000617_pt1 | contig 11889 bp, 9 predicted proteins | sample LP_taG_8_FD_191566 | JGI IMG/M metagenome (GOLD analysis project Ga0257109, IMG submission 191566) | Marine microbial communities from Northeast Subartic Pacific Ocean, Canada - LP_J_2011_P26_2000m | ecosystem: Environmental > Aquatic > Marine > Oceanic | place: Canada: Northeast Subartic Pacific... | reverse complement strand
CTCGGCGAACTTATCGTATCGGGGGTTGTTGGTGTCCGCGCCCACGTAACGTTCGTTAAAGGCGTAGCGTTGGTAGGCTTTTTCCGAGCCCCAACAGTTGTTGTTCATTATCACCGTAACAACTTTCAGCCCGTAGCGCACCGCGGTGGCGAACTCCTGGGCGTTGAACAGGAACCCGCCGTCGCCGTTGAAGTTGACCACAGGGCGGTCCGGGGCCGCGAACTTGGCGCCCAGGGCCGCCGGGAAACTAAAACCCAGGCCGCCCAAGTCCAGCGACGTCATCAAGCTGCGGGGTTCGTAATAGTTCAGGCGGTCCTGCCCAAAGTTGGGCGCTAGACCGGCGTCCAGGGCGACTATGGCGTCCCGGGGCATTACCCGGCGCAACTCGCCGTAGACCCGCTGGGGTTTGATCGGCATGGAGTTGTCCGTTGCCTCGCCATCCAAGCGCCGCTTTCGCCGGGCGGCTAGGTCTCCGATGTCGTCAACCCATCGCTGATTGGGACGGGGTTCGGCTTGCTGGACCTGCTCCAGCAAACTCTCCATAACCGCCTTGGCGTCGCCCTCGATACCCACCGCCACGGGATAGTTGCGGCCCAATTCCTCCGGATCTATCTCGATCTGGATGATCTTGGCGTCGGCCGGGATGTAGCGGTTGTCGTAGAAGGCGGTGGACTGGCCTAGGCGAGTGCCGACGGCCAAGATAACGTCAGCCTGCTTCGCCGCCTCGATGCCCTCTTCAGACCCCAATCGTCCCAGATGGCCCAGGTACATAGGATGATCGTTGGGTACGGCGTCGGCGCGCCCGTAGGAAGTCGTGATGGCCGCTCCAATCATGTCGGCCATGCGGGTAACCTCATCGGCGGCGTTGCTCCACTGCACACCGCCCCCGGCGACGATTACCGGACGTTGGGCGGATAACAGCACGCTGGCCGCTTTGTCGATCAAGTTCCTGTCGCCCCGGCTCCGGGTTTGCCCGGTCCGGTAAGTGTCCGGAGGCAACATTTCCAAGTCCACTTCCCCGCCTGGCAGCAGGTCCCTGGGTATGTCCACCATCACCGGACCCATCTTGCCCGAGGTGGCGACCCGGAAGGCGTGGCGCAGAGCGTCGGGTAGACGCTCGATCTTGTTTACCGGGAAAGAAGCCTTGGTGATCGGCTTGAACAAGGCTACCTGGTCGAACTCCTGAGTGGAGTCCCGGTACTGGTGCTCCCGGGAGGCCGAGGGGGCCAGAACGACCATCGGCGAGTGGGCCACGTAGGCCGACCCGACACCGAAGGTGAGGTTCAGCACGCCGGGTCCGTTGGTGACTAGGACGACACTGGGTTTTCCGGAGATGCGGCTGAAGCCATCGGCCATCAGCGCGGCTCCCTGCTCGTGGCGAACCCCTATAAACTCTACGTCGCTACGGTCGTACAGAGGATCTAGGATATCCAAAAAAGAAGACCCGACGATGCCGAAGATATGAGAAACTCCTTCCTGCCGGAGGATCTCAATCACGGCTTCGCCGGCTTTCATTCTCTGTGGCACTGGGGAAACCTCCTGGGGTCGGTGTTCGGGGAAATCCCCTCAACCCCCCGTTACGAAAGGGGGTCTTTTGGGAGTATTCTGTGACTGAAAATTCATTAACCGCAAGCAGTGTAACACAGGGGTTTGATAGACCGGAACGAGGCAAATTGACTACCCCTGCGCCAGACCATACAATTCTAATCGCCTGTCCCTGGAAGCCGTCTAAGGGATTTGGGATGGCAGGCGCCGATACGTTGTCTTCTAATTTGCTGAAAAATGGAGGGCCTGATGCCTTACGAGCATATTTTGTTGGAGAAAGAGGACGGGGTGGCGATCATCACTTTGAATCGCCCGGAGGTCTTGAACGCCATGAACCGGAAGCTGAATACAGAGTTGCACGACGCGGTGATGACGATGAACGCCGACGATGAGATCGGCTGTTTGGTGATTACCGGCTCCGGGGAGCGGGCGTTTTCCGCCGGTGGGGACATCCACGAGCAGCGGGAGACGGCGCGGAATCTTACCGATGAGCAGATGCAAGAGCGGGACGCTGAGCGGGGCTACCGGTCCTATGAAATCTCGGCCTGTCCCAAGCCGATCATCGGCATGATGAACGGACTAGCCTATGGGGGAGCGGCGGTGCTTTCTTCGTCGTTGGACTTCCGCATCGGCTGCGAGAACACCAAATTCCGGTTCTTGGCCGCCGCCTACGGACGGATCAATTGCAGTTGGACTTTGCCAAATCAGGTCGGTTGGCCCATGGCCAAGGAACTGTTGTTCAGCGGACGGGTGGTGGAAGCGGAAGAAGCCCTCCGCATCGGTCTGATCAACCATCTGGTGCCCAAGGAAGAGCTTAGGGCCAAGACCATGGAGATCGCCACCACCATCGCCGGCAACCGGCACGAGTCGGTAATTGGCATGAAGGAACTGTTGCTCAAAGGTATGAACGCCAACCTGCTCGAGCAGTTCGAGAACGAACGCCACTTCACCAGAGAGGTGGTCAAGGGCTACGGCGTAGAGGATGCTTTCCCCGAGTTCCTGGCCAGGAAGGGCAGGTAGTAAAGCTGGCTGAATAATCCGGTAGTGATTCAGAACAATGGAGGGGCACGGCATGCCGTGCCCTTACTTCTGTCAGCCGCCAACTCTTAGAAGTTCACCTGACCGCCCTGTTTCTATCGCCTGGAGAATCGCCGATACAATGGGACGCAGATCCGCCATGCGGTTCGAAGGGGCCAGTGCCAAGGCTACGCACAAGTTAAGTGGCGAAACGTTCTGCTGGAACTCGAGGTTCCGGTCCATTGTCACCAGTACCTCGAAGGTTCCCTGAGCTCGCTGTAGGAGTTCTCCGTTTTTAATACCTGCCAGCCCAGGCCGCTCACCGTAGTAACCTGATGGCCAACCAACTCGGCGGCCAAGTCTACAGGTAAGTTCTCGTCAAGAAGGACGCGCACTGGAGATAATGGAGTCTCGGGCCATTTGGAGAGCGGCTACAGCCTGTTTCCGGTCGACGGAGGGAAACTGTCGGAGGAACTCGTCCACCGTCTCCCCTCCCTCGAGATAGTCGAAGAGCGATTGAACAGGAACCCGTGTTCCAACGAAGACGGGGGTCCCCCCCATCACATCGTTGTCTATGGATACGACCGATTTGGGATTCATAACGTTGACTCTCGGGTCATTTGAACGACATCTACTGAAATCTGGAGCGGCACGGCTTGTCGCGTCCCTTAGTGATTCTCCCCTATTCGGTAATCGTTCCTTTAGTGCTGGGGACCTGTTGGCCGCCTCTGGGGTCGGGTTCCACGGCGTCACGCAGGGCGCGGGCTAGCGCTTTGAACAGAGCCTCGGCTTTGTGGTGGGGGCTGACTCCCGCCATCACTTTGGCGTGCAGGTTAATCTGGGCCTCGATGGCGAAGGACTCCAACAGGTGGCCGATGAGGTCACCCGATAGGGTTTCAACCATGGTATTGTCCAGTCCCGTTTCCACGGCGGCGTAGGCCCGGCCGCTACAGTCGACTACCACCATGGCCAACGCCTCGTCCAGGGGAACGAAGGAGTGCCCCATGCGCCGGATTCCCCGGGCGTCGCCCAGGGCCTCGCGGAAGGAACGGCCCAGCAAGATTCCTACGTCTTCCACCAAATGATGCCAACCGGTGTGAACGTCTCCCTTGGCGTGTAACGTTATGTCAAACAAGCCGTGGCGGGCCAGTTGGTTGACCATATGGTCGAGAAAGCCGTTGCCGGTGTCCACGTCGTAGTCGCCGCGTCCGTCCAGGTTGAAGGTGACCGTAACGTCGGTCTCGCTGGTTTTGCGAGCCAAAGTACCGACGCGAGGCGAGGCGAGCTTATTTTCAGAAGCCGATTGTGAAGCCACTTCGTTCAGCCCTCCACCAGTTCGGTCAGGGCTGCGACCACGGCGTCAGTTTCGTGGGGGAATCCGACGCTGGATCGGATAAAGTCTTTGAGTTGCGGGGTGTTGAAGTAGCGGAGAAAGATCCCCCGGTTGCACAGACCCTCGAAGATACGTTCGCCCTGTCCCTCGGGCAGACTGAATAGGATGAAATTGGCTTGAGAAGGCCAGGCTTTGATGCCGGGAATCTTCTGCAACAACCCCATCATGCGTTCTCGCTCGGCCACGATGGCCTTGACCCGGTCCAGCAGCACCGACGTATCTTCCAATGAGGCGGTCAACGCGACCTCGGCGGCGGTGTTCACGTTGTAGGGCGGCTTCATGCTGATCATGGTCTGGGCAATTTCTTCCTGCATCACTCCCAGGCCGATGCGCAGTCCGGCCAGTCCAGCCCACTTGCTGAAGGTCCGCAGGATCACCAAGTTGGGGTATTCCTCCATCAACGGCATGACGCTCTGGCCGCAAAACTCGTAGTAGGTCTCATCGACCACTATGAGACGCCCGGTTTCCAGCAAGGCCCTGATCTGGCTGGAGGACGCGATATTGCCGCTGGGATTGTTGGGCGAAGCGAGGAAGACGGCCTTGGTCTTGTCTGTCATGGCGACGACCATCGCCTCTACGTCGATCTCGAAGTTCTCGTCACTGGGGACGGAGACGGCTTCCCCACCGCAGATGTCCGCAGTGAAGGAGTACATGCCGAAGGTGGGCGACGGGATGATGATGTTTTCGCCCGGTCCCAGGAACATGCGCAGCAGGAGGTCGATGAGTTCGTCGCTGCCGTTGCCCGCGACGATACGCTCCTCCGGTGCGCCCAGGTATTTGGAAAGCACGCTCCTTAGCTTACGCTGCTCCGGGTCGGTGTAGTGGTTGTAGAACTGGAAGCTGCCCAGGGCCTCGTTTACCTTGGGCGACGGCCCGTAGGGGTTCTCGTTGCCGTTGAGGCGAATCACCTGTTCCGCCGGGATGCCGGCCCGTTCCGCTATAACTTCCATGGGGTCAACACCGTGGTAGGGCTTCAAGCGGCGGATGTGAGGCAACATCTTGTCTTTGAGGTCTTCGATACTGTTCATTTTGCGGTAGCCCCGCTTTCAATGTGATCTAGTCTGACTTGGATGGCGCTGGCGTGCCCCGCCAACCCCTCGGCGTTGGCGATCTGCACCGCTGAAGGACCGAGGCGCTGGAAGTCCGATGGACTAAGGCCGACCACCGGCATGCGGCGGAGGAACTGGTGCACGCTGAGGGCCGAACTGTACCGCGCCGTTCCTCCGGTGGGCATAACGTGGCTGGGACCGGCGATGTAGTCCCCCATCACCTCGGGGGAAAACTCGCCCAAGAACAACCCGCCGGCGTGCCGTATCTTATCCGTCCAGCTCCAGGGGTCGGCAACCATCAGGCAAAGGTGTTCGGGGGCGATGTTGTTGACCAGATCAGCGGCTTGGTCTAATGATTCGACCAGAACTACCCGGCCCCGGCGCTCCAAAGCGCTACGGGCCATCTCACCCCTTGGTTGAGAGGTCAACATGGTTTCTAGCTCTGAATTCACCTGATCGACCAGGGATTGGGAGTCGGTCACCAGGATGGCCGTGGCCATCGGGTCATGCTCGGCCTGACCGATGAGGTCGGCGGCGCAGAAAATAGGACTGGCTGATTCGTCGGCGACGACGATGGTCTCGGTGGGGCCGAATACGCCGTCGATACCCACCTGGCCCTGTACCAGGCTCTTGGCCAAGCCGACGAACAGGTTGCCCGGCCCGCAGATCTTGTCTACTTTGGCGATGGAATCGGTCCCGTAGGCCATGGCTCCGATGGCTGGAACGCCGCCAACCTGGTAGATGGCATCCACCCCGGCGATCTCCGCCGCCACCAGTACGGCGGGGTTAAGCGGCTCGGTACCGCGGCGCGGCGTGGCAAGAATAATTTCTTTGACTCCGGCTACCCTGGCGGGGACGGCGGTCATGATGACGGTGGAGGGATAGGCGGCAGTTCCCCCGGGAGCGTAAAGCCCCACGCGGTCCAAGGGCCGCACCAATTCGCCCAACCCTTTGGTCTCGTCCAGCCAATCCGACGGCATGACAGCTTCATGGAACTCTTTTACTCGTTGTGCGGCCAGTTCCAACGAACTGCGAAGGTCATCGGAGACGGCGGCCCGGGCTTCGTCCATCTGGGCAGGGCTGACCAGGAAGTCTTGCAAGTCGATGTCATCCAGCATCTTGGCGTAATGGCGCACGGCTGCGTCGCCACTGGCCCGGACATCCCGTAAAATGCGGAAGACCGACTCTTCGGGCGTGACGCCTTCGCCGAAGATGCGGCGGGTTTGGGCCAGCACCGATTCGGGCAGGCCGCTAAAGTCCAAGGGGTCGAGGCGGGTGAGAATCTCCTCCGCGCCGTCCACACCTTTAATCAGCTTAAGTTCCACTTATTTACTGCCCATATACTCACGAGCGTGGGAAACGGTCTGCGCCAGTACCTGCTCCTGGTAGGTTTCCAGCCGCTCTTCGGGAATTTTCTCATATATCCGTTCCAAACTATAGGGCATCCCCTGGAGGAACTTGTCCACGGTTTGTTGAACGTCATCGTTGTCGCGGTACATGCGGTTCATGGCCCGTTTTAACCGGTCCCAGCTAAAATCCCAACCCATAAACCGGCCCACCCACTCTCGCCATTCCTGGAGAACTTCCGCTTCCAGAAATTCGACGCCTACGCTTTGGTCAGAGCAAACGATGGCTTCGGCGGCTTGATGCAAGCCGTCCATGGAGGTAAAGGTCCTGCTGTCCATCTCCAGTTGCAAGGCCCGGTCCCACATATTGGCCTCAACGCCGTCGCCGGCCACATTGCTTTCGCCGTCGAAGTAAGTCCGGTACATAGTTGTGATCCAAACTTCGTCGGCGACCAAGTGGCTGATGTACCCCAAAATAAAGGCCCGGGTGGCCGGCGTTTGGTTGCCGGGGTCGGCCAGGGCCGGGTAGCTCTCCAGCATGGTGCGGATCCCAGTGCCCACAGATTCCACCGACAATGGAGCAAAATGGGTCTGTTCACGAGGCCATCCGGTCATTGCCCGGATGTCCGGGGTCGTGGAACCCAGGTAGAAGCTCCCGACGTGGTCGAAGATGCTACCCCAGTCCAATTGCTGGGCGGATTGGTTGGCCAGATATATGTGCATCGGGAGGTTGGGCATGCCCTAGGACTCCCCAACCGAGTCCGCGTGGTCGAACAGGTGGTGGTAGGCCGACGAGAAGCCATCGAACAGATAGGTAACCTGGGAGGCGGCTATGTCCACGGCGCCGCAGCTCCGCAAGTGATCCACCGCTTCCAAAAGCTGGTTCTTTTTGATGAGCAGGCTGACGCTGTACCAGTCCTGTTCCTCAACGTTGTACACCCTGGCGATGGTCGGTCCCCGCAGTCCCGCCAGGTCCGGGCGCGCCAAGACGGTGCCGCTGACTTCCTGGGGGGAGGCGCCCTGAACGTTGGCCGTGATTCGATAAAAGGGCTCGGCGCGGAGATGGGCTTCCATCACTTCCATTATGGAGCGGGCGAGTTTCAAACACGTTTTGGATTGCTTGAGCAGGTTGATATTTCCGATGAGGCAGGCCTGGGAAACCAATATGGTGCCCTCTTCCAGAATCTTGAGTTGGTTTTCCCGCAAAGTCGTGCCGGTTGCAGTGACGTCGGCGATCAGGTCGGCGTACCCGGCGGCGGGAGCGGCTTCCAGAGTGCCGCTGGCCGGAACCAGAGTGAAGTAGTTGATGCCCCGGTCAAACAGGTAATGTCGTAGCAACCGCGGGTATTTAGTAGCGATCCGCAGTTGTTTCCCTTGCTGACGAAACTCCAGGGCCAGGTCTGCCAAATCGGCCACCGATGTCACATCCAGCCAAGAGTTTGGGACGGCCAGAACAAAGTCGCATCGCCCATAGCGAAGATCGTCTATCAGAGCGGCCACGGTGTGATCGTCGTGACGGTATTCCAGCAATCGGTCCAGTCCGGTGACGCCCAACTCGGCGCTACCTTCCTCGACTTTTTCGGTGATGTCGGCGGTTCTTTGGAACAGAACTTCAACGCCGGAAAGTGCCGGGATGGTGCCGGTGTAGCGCCGGCTGTTGGGACGCAGGACGGACAGACCGCAAGCGCCGAAAAAATTCAAGGTCGGCTCATGCAGCGCGCCGTCGCTGGGCAGGACCAGGCGCAAAGCCGCTTCTTCTTTGGCTGCCATTGTTTACCGCTGTCTCGATTTGGTGTCGTGGGCGGTCTGCTGACCGTCCCGGTTGACGACGATGACTTGGGCCATGCCCATCTTGCGGGCATAGTCTAGACCTTGGCTTAGGTCCCTCCCACATACGTCAAGCTCGGTTTGGACGCCCTGTTGGCGCAGGTCAGCGGCGGCTTGCAGCGCCGGCCGGTAGCTTTCGGAGTCATCCGCCATCACCAGCGCGCCTTCCGCTTCCGATGCGCCGCCGTTCCCGTTGTCCGAACCTTCGGTTACTGCCAGCAGAGATTCCAGAGTATAAGCGAACCCTAAGGCGGGCAGAGGATCCGGGCTTCCCAGGGCCCGAGCCAACCCGTCGTAACGGCCGCCACCGGCCAAAGGCGTGGCGCATTGGGGGTGAGTGACCTCAAATACGAGCCCGTTGTAATAGGCCAGGCCGCGAACCAGCCCTAGGTCCACCACCAAGCTCTGAGCGACGCCGGGCTCGGATCGGACGAGATTGAGGAACTCCTCAAACCGGTCTACGGCGGCCATGCTGGCGCCGGCTGCGGTTACCACACCTCGCAGGGCCGCCACCGACGCGGCCGGGTCCCCGCTGATGCCGGCCAGGTCGCTGATTAAGTTCAGCGCTCTTTCCAAGACGGCAAGGTCGTCGCCGCCTCTTAGCTTACGGAGCAAGCGTTCCACGACTTCATCAGGGTCCCGTTGCCCGAATTGGTCGGCCGCCGTCCAGTTGAGCAGACCATGCAAGACTTTGCGAGACTGCGTGTCGTCCAATCCCTGTATCGCTTGGCTCAGGGCATCATCCGGAGCTTCTTCGACCGCCAAGTGCAGATGCCGGGCCCTTTCCAGAACTCCCGGCACAGCCGTCCGGCCCTCCTTAAGTTGGGGCACGCTTTCGATTATGAAGGTACGGGCTCGCTCCGAAATTCCTACCGCGTCCAACACGCTGTGTACCACGTCCAGGTCGGCGACGCGTATCTGATAGCCAGACAATCCCAGTTGAGAGGGGACATGGGAAGCCAGGCCTAGAAGCTCCACGTCGGACATCACGCTGGAAGAACCCAAAAGCTCGGCGCCGACTTGGGTGAACTGGCCGCTGCCTTGGCCGCCCTCGTCATAGCGAAACACCGGACCGGCGTATTGCCAGCGGGCGGGAAGGGAGATTTCCTCGGCGTGTTCCAGGTAATGGCGGACTATCGGTGAGGTAAACTCGGGGCGGAGGCTAACGGAGTTGCTGCCGGCGTCGGTGAAGCTGTACATTCGGGAGGCCAATTCTCCGCCGGATTTGCGGAGAAACAGCTCGGTAGATTCTAGGATGGGGGTTTCCAGGTAGCGATAGCCGTAGCTACCGATCAACTGCACCAGGCGGTCCTGGAGGTTTCGTTTCCGTAACCAGAAATCCTGGGGAGTGTCGTGCATTCCCCGGAGGCGCGTGACCGATTTCATCAGAAGATATACTCATCATCAATTGAGGGCTGGAGGCTATTGTACAGCAGCGCTTTGGGTGGTTCAACTTGAACACGGGCCGTGAATGAGCAGGAATCCGCCGATACAGTTAGCGACGGTAGGCTACGGATGGGCGTTGAGTCCCCCGTCAACGTAGACCGCCTGACCCGTGGTGTAGTCGCAGGCTTCGGAGCAAAGATATACCAGTAGCGGACCGATGTCCCGGGGATGGCCCTTGCGGCGCAATGGCGTATACCGCACCAGTAGCTCTTCCCGCTGCTTTTCCAGCGGTATGTCTTCGGCGGTGGACCAACTGGTGCCTAGGGCGTTGACCCGGATGTTGTGGCGGCCCCACTCCACCGCCAACGACCGGGTCAAGGATAAGATCCCTGCCTGACTGGCCGCGAAAGCCGAAGCGTTGATCATTCCCCGCTCCGCCAGCCCGGATATCAGGTTGACGATTCTGCCGTACTTCCTTTCTACCATTCGGCGGCCTATTGCCTGGGTGATTAGAAAGGTCCCACGAAGGTTTCGGGATTGGACCTCGTCCCACTCCTCCAGAGCTATTTCATCGAAGGGTTTAGCGAACATGCTCTGAGCATCGTTGACCAGAATGTCCACGGGGCTGTGGTGGTGGTCGAAGGATTCCATCGCCTGGGCCAATCCGGGCCGGGTGGCCAGGTCTACCACCACGCCGCCCCAATTGGCAAAGGAGCCCTGCTCCAACGCCCCCAGTACATTGTCCAAATAGTCTTGGCGCCGCGCAACGGTAAACACGGTTGCTCCGGCTTCGGACAGAGCAAGGGCCAGGTAGGGCGCTTGGTCACCCCCGGAGGTGGCGAGTACGGCCACTCTGCCGGACAAGTTGTATTCAGGGAGAAGGGGCATCAGTGTTTCCTACGGATAATTTTCACGGTTCCAGGGCGACTAATGGCGAGTGGCCGGTGGGAGCCAGCCCGGCTGCCAGGCCGCCGCCGTCGGCGAAGAACATCTCTCCGGTCATGTAGTCCGAGGCTTCCGAAGACAGGAAAACGGCGATTGGACCCAAATCCTCGGGGCGGCCCAGCTTTCCGATGGGCAGATAGTCGCCCGACCGGGGTAACGTGCCTCGGATGTCGGATTCGGTTGACGAAGTGGGAATGAATCCGGGGACGATAGTGTTGGCAGTGATGCCGAACCTGGCTAGATTGAAGGACAGCACGCGGGTCAGTTGAATCAAGCCGCCTTTGCTGCAGCAGTACATGTAGATATCCCGCCCGGCCCTCAAACCAAAGCCGGACGCAATGTTGACAATCTTGCCTTTGCCCCGCTCCGACATGGGCCGGGACACTGCTCTGGAGCAATAGAACGGGCCGGTCAGGTTGACGTCCATCACCATATGCCATTCGTCATCGGTGATATCCCACAAGGGTTTGCTGACGTTTTCCTGCACCGCGCCGGCGTTGTTGATCAGCACGTCGACCTGTCCGAAGTGATCGATTGTAGTAGCGACGAGGCGGTCGACTTGGGCCGAGTCGGTCACGTCGGTCGGCATGGCAATGGCATCTCTGCCCAGCGCCACGACTTCCGACGCCGCGTCGTCTATCGGGCCTGGACGGCGGCCGGCAATGGCAAGATTGGCCCCGGCCCGGGCCAGCGCCCGGACCATCGCTAGGCCCAATCCGGTACCACCACCGGTGATGATTACTGTTTTCCCATCCAGGCCTAGTCTGTCAAGCATGGCGTTCCTATTTGCTGTGTACTGCGCTAATCATTGTGTTTGGCGCCATTTCACCCCCCATCCTAACCTTCCCACGTAAAGGGGGAAGGGACTTATTCTCTCCCCTTGACGGGAGTCAGAGTGGGGGAATTTCGCTAAGGGCTAGACCCCAGGTCCATGGAGCGATACGTCGCCGGCGGTCATTGTAACCAGGCTACCGTCGTCCAGCCGGAGCAACAAGTTGCCGGTCTCATCCACTCCTTCACCCCGCCCCACCCAGGTTTCGTCCCGCCAAGTCACCTGGATTCTTTGGCCCAGAGTTTCCAGTAGAGCTTGCCATTCGGGTTGAGGCGACTTTCCGGCGGCGGATTGCAGGTATAGCGAGTCCAAGTCCGTCAGCAATTGGAGGAGAACGCCGGCGCGGGAAACCGTTCGCCTAGCGGCCTGTTCCAATCCGGTGGCCTGCCCATCCAGAGCTGCGATCTGGGCATCACCCAACTTTATGTTAATCCCGATGCCGACGACAGAATAGCATACCTCTGAACCCTCAGCTACGGTCTCAACCAATATGCCGGCGACTTTCTTGCCGCCTACCAATATATCGTTGGGCCACTTGATTGTGGGGGA
>Ga0257109_1000614_pt1 | contig 11903 bp, 6 predicted proteins | sample LP_taG_8_FD_191566 | JGI IMG/M metagenome (GOLD analysis project Ga0257109, IMG submission 191566) | Marine microbial communities from Northeast Subartic Pacific Ocean, Canada - LP_J_2011_P26_2000m | ecosystem: Environmental > Aquatic > Marine > Oceanic | place: Canada: Northeast Subartic Pacific... | reverse complement strand
GCCCATCAATTACTCTTTCCAGTTCAGCAATAACAGTTGACAATGCAAATGGTTCCTTGGCCTGAATCAGTGCTTGTTCCCCCTGTAAATGTTTAGCAAAGAAATAAAAGGCCAGATCGCGTACTGTTGGATCGTAATTAGCGAAAAATGTTATCCGTCCAAAAAAATACTTGATGAACGAGTACTTCAAAACTAGAGCACCTAATCCGTCCCAAATATTGTCTAGGGAAAAGGCAGCTTTACGACCAGCATACTTGGGCTGATATTTGGGCTGAATAAAGGCATGGGTTAACTCCACTAAATAAGGTACGTATTCAGCGGTAAACGTAGTGGAAAGATTATACAGTAACTTATTTGCTAATGGAATATCCTTCAATGAATTGCCTTTGAACTGGTGAAAAATATTAAACCGATAGCCGCCGATAATTTCCTCGGCTAAAGGATCCCAGACGATCAGCTGCTTACAGGGGTAGACATCCGTATCAAAATGATCAATATCAACAGCTGTGCCAAAACCAGCGCCAGCGACGCGGAAAGTCAATTCCCGCAATCGGCCTACTTCCTGCATGAGATTGGGGGCCTTGAGTGCAGTGAAAATGTAGACCTCATTGCTGCCAATTCTTGTAGGACGAACCAGGCGATCAGTAGTTAGTTCTTCGCGCAGTAGTTTCCTCGATACTGGTTCAATTAGTGGAACAGCTCCCTTCAATTTCATAAAATTTTACTAAAGGCTGGAATGGTACTTGCTGATGAAAAATTTTCACTACCCAGTAGATACACATATTCTCTCACTTTCTGGGCCCATTCTAAGTGGGTTCGTGATTCATCAAATGTTTTATAGGCTATGGGTTTCCCAACAGTGATGGTAATTGTTTTACCGCTTTTGTTAAACATTTCGCGCGGTAGTAAAAACATTTCCAGGTTTGATTTAATACGAAATATTTTACGGAAACTGGCAATATTGTAAAACAACCGTGAGTTTCTAGCCTGCACATGGACCGGTATAACATTCCGTTTGTACTGGATTGCTTTACGGATAAAAAACTTATTCCAGGGTAAATCACTGATTTTGACTGGATTTCTTTTTGACACCGTCCCAGCGGGCTGTACCAGAAGCTGGGCATCGGAAGCTAGGGTCTTGTTTATTTCCCTGGCATTCTGCCTATCGATCTCACCAAACCTGGCAATATAAAGAAAAACAGGTTCCAGACCTTTTATAACCCTTAATAAATCATTGGCAACGAATTTTACTGACTGATGAATTGTTGCAACCACTGTTATTATGGCGAGACCATCCAGGCTGCCCAGGGGATGATTTGCTGAAAAAATAAACTGCCCATTTTTTGGTATTAATTCCTTCCCCTTGACAACAATGTCTACGCCAAACTGATCGAGAGCCCAATCCACCAGAGGTATTCCATGCAAATGACTGCTTTCATGAATCATGCGATTTATATCGTCCTGTCGAATAACCTTCTTTATTAACCGCAGTATGACAGCAGGAATTTTTATATATATATCTGGAATTTTCTCCTGCAGAGCTACTTCCACATCAATGACCTTGGACACGCTGGTCATTTTAACTTATTACCTATATTTAAAAATTGACCCTTTTCAAAAGCAAATTGAATTCTGATTAAAAAATATGATTAGGGGCAAAAGATGGGATTCACGAGGTTGTAAATCCTTTGGTATAATTGGAGGGTATTTTTCTATTGCCCCTAATCGAGATATAAATACGTTCATCACGCTTGGTATACTCAAAACTAATTACTGGAATGATGCGTAAAAACACAATAAGTATTGGTTTAAATATAATAGAATTTATATTCACTAACTGTATTTAGAATAATTATTTGGAGTAAATATGATATTTCGTAAACCAGTTTTCTGGATTACAGCAACACTGCTGTTTATAGGCGGACTATTTTACAGCGTCCAGGTTTTCCCAAAAGCATTTGCTATACTGAATGTGGATTTGAAAATGGATCGGGAAGCTGCCTTTAGTCAGTCCAGTACACTGGCTGAGAATAATAATTGGGGACCGGATAATTATAACCAGGTAGCATCATTTTCTCATGATACTAGGACACAAAACTTTGTGGAACTGGATGCGGGAGGTGTAGAAAAAGTATCCTCATTAATGCAGGATGGTCTATACCATTTCTACACCTGGACAGTAAGGCACTACAGGGAACATGAACCAAATGAAACAAGGATCTCCTTCACCCCCGCTGGTGATTTTTATGGTTTCAAGGAAACACTGGCAGAAACAGAAAAAGGTGCCGCTCTGGGCGCCGGTGAGGCCAGAGTAATCGCCGAAAACTTCGTACAGAATGAAACCAGCATTCAGCTGTCCGAATTCGAGGCTATAGAAACATCGGAAGAAGTATTGCCCAGCGAGCGGATTGATCACACCTTCGTATATCAGCGCACAAAAGAACAAATTGGGGACGGATTTTTTCGATTAAAACTGATGGTAAGCGGAGACAAAGTAACCGAACTGAAACACTTTATTAAAGTACCAGAAACATTTAGCAGACGTTTTGAGGAGATGCGTTCTGCAAACAATACACTGGCAACATCAGCCAGCATAGCCATGTTTTTACTCTATGGTTTTGGCGGCATCATTTTGGGTCTGTTTTTCATGATGCGCAAACGCTGGGTGGTCTGGAAACAAGCAGTATACTGGGGATTTTTCGTTGCCGCATTTGGCACCTTAGGTGAAATCAATTTCTGGCCGCTGATGTGGATGTCCTACCCAACAGCACTATCGGAGCAGAGTTTTTTCCTGCAAAATATATGGTTCATGGTGGCCAATACATTTGCCATGACTGTTATTTATTCGCTCTCTTTTATGGCAGCAGAAACCTTGACTAGAAGGGCCTTTCCCCAACAGATAAATCTTTGGCAGATATGGTCTCGGGGGGCAACGAGTTCCATCCAGGTATTGGGTCGCACAATAGGCGGCTATCTCATGATCGGTTTCGATCTTGCTTTCGTAATCAGTTTTTACCTGCTAACAAAAAAATTGTTTGGCTGGTGGGATCCTGCTTCTACACTGTTTGATCCTAATGTCATTGCCACTCCCTTCCCCTGGATATCATCGGTTAGCAGAGCATTGGGCGCAGGGTTCTGGGAAGAATGCCTTTTCCGCGCAGTGCCTATCGCCGGGGCAGCGCTGATCGGAGACAGGCTCGGTCGGCGCAAACTATGGATAATAATTGGTTTCGTTATCCAGGCGCTGATCTTTGCCGCCGCACATGCCAATTATCCATCCCAACCAGCTTATGCGCGACTAGTTGAGCTGATCATACCATCTATCATTTTTGGTTTGTTGTACTTACAATTCGGCCTGCTGCCCGCAATCATATCTCATTTCATGTACGATGCTGTACTCATGTCTTTACCTATATTTACTTCCTCTGCAAGCGGCATATGGTTTGATCAGCTGATGGTTTTTGTCCTCTGTCTTGTTCCAGTTTGGATAATTCTCATGGGTCGATGGAAAGACAAAAAATGGACTGAACTGGGCAACAATTTTTATAACAGTGCCTTCTCTCCTGCATCTGAAAAAAAATCCAAAGAGAAAACCCCTGTTGTTGATCTACCAGGTTATGTACCAACTACTAATAAGATCATTCTTCTATTCGGCGCCTTGGGCATTATTGCAGTCGTTGGCTTCAATCACACAGCCAATGCTCCCGGACTGGAAATAAATAGAAAAGAAGCAATTGCAATCGCGGAAAATCATCTTGTTGAAAATGGCATCCAGTTAGGGGATGAATGGAACAGGCTCACATCAGTCAGCCCTAGTGGGCCGGGGCAGCAAAACAGGTTTATCTGGCAAACTGCGGGGGAAGATACGTATAGTGACTTAATGGGTAATTACATCGGTACACCCGGCATGAATGTCCGTTATGCAAAATTCGAAGGCGACTTAAATGAGCGCGCCGAAGAATACCAGGTGGCGTTGGATAATAAGGGCAAGCCATTGAGTATCACTCATAAACTGCCTGAGAATCAAGCTGGCAATGAATTAACAGAAGATGAGGCAAAAGATCTTGTATACGCAACGATTAATAAACATTATGGCCTTACACCGGAAGACATTGAATTCATTTCAGCTGAACCGTCCAAAAAACCAGAACGAATGGACTGGGAGTTTGTTTTTAAGGATATTGCCAGTGCAAAATTACCCGAGGGTGACAAACGAATACGTGTTACAATAAATGGTGATGAAATAAGCAGTCATAATACATTTGTTTTTGTTCCGGAAGAGTGGGATCGCAAGGAAAAGGATCAACAAGCTGTATTAGGTGTTGCTTCCAACGCCATGTCCTTTTTACTAACTATTACAGTTCTGGCAGCAGTCGTTTTAGGTATAATTCACTGGACTAGGAAAAAGATCACTACGGAGCTGGTGTTGTATGTTATGGGCTCCTTATTCATTTTACGGCTGGTCTCTTTCATCAATCAATTACCATCGATTGTGGCTGGTTTCTCCACCGCACAACCATATAACAATCAGTTAGGTATACTGCTTGCTGGTGCGGTTGTTGGCGCCCTATTAATCTCAATGATTCCAGCTGTCCTGACCGCGGTTGCCCATTTTCAAATAAATAACAGTATGCAACAAGCATCTGGCCCTGATCTAATCGAAGGAATTGCCATAGGAATTGGCCTTGCAGGTTTTTTCACATTTACAAATTCAATGCAGCCGAATCTTAGCCCTATGTGGCCAGCTTTATCCCAAGGGGGGGCGGCCATACCATTCCTGGGAGTTTATATCAGTGCCTTAGGTAGCTTTATCATATCGGCGGCGTTCATGACCTTCGTCGTTCTATTTATTTCAGAAAAAACAGGATCCTGGAGCACCAGAAAAAGCTTATTTACCATTGTATTCCTCCTCTTAGGTTTAATGATCGCCGGTGAAGATGGTGTAACTGGAATAGGGTCTTGGATTATAACCGGTCTATTAACTGGTGGTTTATTCCTCTGGTTATACAGTGCAGCTATACGATACAATACGGCAATTACAGTATACGCTGTCAGTACCCTTATTGTGACTGAACTTGTTGTCAAGTTAACGCAAGGACCTTTTCCAGGCGCAAGCGTAGGTTACATGCTGGCCATATTAACAATCGTTGGTGTTAACTTTTATTGGTCGAAGTTAGTAGCAAAATAATAACCACAATCTTTCCGCTAGCATTATGACAACCAGCGATAACCATTATCAAAACACATTCACAGCGCGGCATATTGGCCCATCCCAAGCTGATATTGCAGCAATGTTGGAGACGATTGGCCAGGAATCGCTCGACGCGTTAATCAAAGCAGTAGTCCCGACCGCAATTAGGTCATCTTCACCACTAACTATTGGCGATTCAAAAACAGAAAAAGAATTGCTGGATGAACTAAAGACTATTGCTGACCAAAATGTACTTATGAAATCCTATCTCGGGATGGGTTACCATGATTGCATTACACCGCCTGTTATCCAGCGCAACATTCTGGAAAACCCTGGCTGGTATACCCAGTATACACCCTACCAGGCAGAGATTAGTCAGGGCAGGCTCGAGGCATTATTAAATTACCAGACGATGGTGTGTGATCTCACAGCACTGCCGATTGCCAATGCATCCCTTCTGGATGAAGCTACTGCGGCAGCTGAAGCCATGACAATGACACACAGATATAGTAAAGGTCGCGATACATTTCTCGTTTCAAAAGGTTGCCATCCCCAGGTTATAGCTGTTGTGCAAACTCGGGCAGCACCCCTGGGTATTGATATTAATCTAAGCGATCATACAGATTTTGATTTTACAGAAGACGTATTTGGCTGCTTGGTGCAATATCCTGATACCAATGGCAGTATACACAATTTTCAGACTTTATGTACCGCTGCTCATAAACAATCGGCTTATGTAATCATGGCTGCGGACATTATGAGTCTGGCATTGCTTACACCGCCTGGTGAATTGGGCGCAGACGTTGCCGTTGGATCCGCACAGCGTTTTGGTGTTCCTATGGGTTATGGCGGTCCTCATGCGGCATATTTTGCGGCGACAGAACAATTCAAACGGCATATACCCGGTCGGCTGATCGGCGTTTCTACAGACTGTCATGGCCAGCAGGCATACCGAATGGCATTGCAAACCAGGGAACAGCATATTCGGCGCGAACGTGCTACATCCAATATCTGTACCGCCCAGGTTCTACTGGCCATTATGTCAGGTATGTATGCTGTCTATCATGGCCCACTGGGCATACGCAGAATTGCGGAACAAATACATCAAAACACCTGTGATCTGGCCGCAAGTTTGACTGCAGCAGGTTACAAAATACACAACGATATTTTCTTTGATACAATTCGTGTTACGGGTCCAGATAATATTGTGGACAAAGCCCGTAACAGTGGCATAAACATTCGTAATTTTTCCGATGGAACTGTAGGTATCGCTCTCGATGAAACTGTAACCGCAAATGACCTAAAATATTTATTAACTCTATTTGATACCGACCACAGCACAGCTGCTGATTCAGTTATACCATCAGAACTACAGCGCCAGTCAGCATTTCTCACTCATCCGGTATTCAACAGGTTTCAATCGGAAACAGAAATGCTGCGTTATATCCACCGCCTAGAGACCAAAGATCTGTCTTTGAATACGAGTATGATCCCGCTAGGGTCCTGCACTATGAAATTGAACGCCACAACGGAAATGGTAGGTGTCACCTGGCCGGAATTTGGTGGATTGCATCCCTTTGCACCGCAGGATCAGGCAAAAGGGTATAAGAAAATATTCGATGATCTTACCGCCTGGCTGGCAGATATCACTGGATTACCAGGTGTATCACTGCAGCCAAATTCCGGGGCACAGGGTGAATACACAGGCTTGATGGTCATCAGGGCATTTCACGAGTCCAAAGGCAATACAGATCGGATAATATGCCTCATACCCGAATCGGCCCATGGTACCAATCCTGCCAGTGCAATTATGTGCGGCATGAAGGTAGTAGTTGTCAAATGCGATAACGATGGCAACATTGATCTCAATGATTTAAAGACTAAGGCAGAACACCATAAAAAGGATTTGGCAGCATTGATGATAACTTACCCATCAACCCATGGTGTTTTCGAAAATTCGGTTCAGGAAATATGCAATATCATTCATGAAAGCGGCGGGCAAGTCTACCTGGACGGCGCAAATTTAAATGCCATGGTTGGCGTCAGTCGAACCGCTGACATCGGTGTGGATGTATGCCACATCAATTTGCATAAAACATTTGCCATTCCTCATGGCGGTGGCGGACCGGGGATGGGTCCGATTTGCACAGCGCCCCATCTAACACCGTTTCTGCCATCCCATCCCGTAATAAACAGCTATGATACTGACCAGGCTATATCGGCTGTTTCTGCGGCTCCCTGGGGTAGTGCAAGCGTATTACTAATTAGCTGGTGCTACATGGCCCTGCTAGGTAGTGCTGGCATGAAAACTGCCACTACTGTGGCCATCTTGAATGCTAACTACATGGCCAAGTTATTGGAAGAATATTACCCGGTACTTTATCGGGCAGAAAATGGTTTGAACGCACATGAATTCATTATTGATCTGCGTCCCATAAGAAAAGAATCTGGTATCACAGATGAAGATGTAGCCAAGCGATTAATGGATTATGGCTTTCATGCACCTACCATGTCCTGGCCGGTACCCGGGACACTAATGATTGAGCCAACTGAGAGCGAATCCAAGACAGAACTGGATCGTTTCTGTACTGCCATGATCGCCATAAAAAGTGAAATAACTGCAGTCGCTACAGGTGCAGCTGATCCTGATAATAATGTCTTGAAAAATGCGCCCCACATTGCCAGAAATATTGCCGCAGACACCTGGGATCATCCATATTCCAGGACAGCTGCTGCTTACCCATCCGAATGGCTGAAGGATTTTAAATATTGGCCGCCAGTTGGCAGAATTGATAATGCTTCAGGAGATCGAAATCTGGTCTGTACTTGCCCATCTATAAAAGATTACGAAAATATTGATTAATCATTGTATATCTTTATAATAGGTTCAGATCCATTTAGATAATACCCGCGGTACATGCCCTCCGTATTGAATGGCATGGCTATATTCCCATTTTTATCCATGGCAATCAATCCACCTCTCCCCCCGCGCCCAGATAACTTACCAATTACTTGCCTAGCTGCTTGCTCTACTGATAGTGAACTATAGTTCATCAAGGCTGAAACATCAAAGGCCATATTCCCCCGGATAAAATATTCCCCCTGACCAGTACCAGATACACCGCAAGTTTGATTATTAGCATAATTTCCTGCACCAACAATCGGTGTATCACCGATCCTACCCCAGCGTTTATTCGTGAGACCACCGGTAGAGGTACCAGCTGCAAGATTGCCATTCCTATCAAGGGCCACACAGCCTACGGTGCCATGTTTTTCCGCATCCTGTGCCTTTTGCAAGGCCTTCCAACGTCTTTCTGTATAAAAATAATCATTGTTCACTATTTCTAAGCCCTGTTCTTTAGCAAAATAATCTGCTCCGTCACCAGCCAACATAACATGCCAGGTTTCCTCCATTACCTTTCGGGCAGCTGAAATTGGATTTTTAATTGTTTTTACTCCCGCCACTGCACCAGCTTGCAGGGTACTGCCATCCATGATCGATGCATCCAACTCATTTGTACCAGCATTTGTAAATACAGCACCCTTTCCAGCATTAAACAACGGTGAATCCTCCATGATACGTATTGTGGTTTCGACCGCATCCATACTAGGACCACCTTTTTCAAGGATTTCAAACCCAGCTGCAAGTGCTTCAGTAAGTTTACCACGATATGCAGATTCCTTTTCTGAAGACATATTTTTCCTTGTAATGGTACCGGCACCACCATGAATTACCAACCCATATACCACTGGCTTATTTACAGCCGGTTTACCGCAATACATCATTGTAAAGGCAATAAAGAAAACTACTTTTTTCATTATCTTTCCTAACAAAATATTGCTGATGTCAGTAAGATGTTTTCTGCCAGCACTAGATTTGATTATTCTATAACGAGACCATTCATGTAGGGCCCGTGATTTTTATTTAATGTTACTTCCAACAATCTATTCTCGTAATTCACATCTGCCGCTACCTGTACTCTTATATAATTATCTGTATAACCCTGACTCATACCATTGACAGATCGTTCAAATAATACCGACCTGACCTGGGCGAGGAATTTGTCCTGGAACGCATGTCGTTTTTCATCCGATAATTTGTGCAGTGTCTTGCTACGATAAGCCTTTTCCTCCTGCGGCACTTGATTATCTAAACTGGCTGCTACCGTATTTTCCCGTTCAGAAAATGTAAAAACGTGTAAATAAGAAATATCCAAACTATCTAAAAAGGATTGTGTAGTGAGAAATTCCTCTTCTCCCTCACCGGGAAAACCCACGATCACATCAACACCAATACAGCAATCAGGCATCAGGTTTTTAATTTTCTCTATCCGGGATGAATATAAAGCAGTGTCGTAGCGACGTTTCATGCGCCGTAGAATGGAATCCGTACCCGACTGGAGTGGAATATGGAAATGAGGCACAAACTTCTTTGAATGCGCACAAAAGGTGATGATCTCATCGCTGAGCAGATTGGGTTCAATCGATGAAATACGAAACCGATCAATTCCATCTACATTATCCAGCGCCTGAATTAACTGAAATAAATTTTCATCACCACTTGCTCCATAATCACCAATATTCACTCCGGTAAGTACGATTTCCCGGGCTTCAGTAGCGGCAATCTGCTGGGCAATATTTACCGTGTTTGCAATGTTATCACTGCGGCTGCAGCCCCGTGCTAAGGGAATGGTACAGAAGGAACAATTATAGTCACAACCATCCTGTATTTTCAGGTAAGTGCGTGTTCTTTCTGCTGCAGAAAATGATGGTTGAAAGGATTGCACTGTTTCAATAGGAGATTTTATTACTGTGGCTTTTCCATTTGCTTTCAGCGAAGATAGATGGGCAAATAAATTAAATTTCTCCGCAGCGCCTACCACCAACTCTACCCCCGGTATTGCAGCGATCTCAGCAGGCTGTAATTGCGCATAACAACCGATCACAGCGACAGTGGCATCCGGATTACGGCGGCGGGCCTGACGAATTAATTTTCTGGCTTCCTTATCCGCATTTTCTGTTACAGAACAGGAGTTTAACACGTATACATCTGCTGTATCTCTAAAACTGACCTGCTGCAGCCCATAGGCCATCATTTCACGAGAAATGGTAGATGTTTCGGAAAAATTTGTTTTGCAACCCATCGTATGGAATGCTACACGTGTGGTTGGAGTACTCATTTTATAGTTTTCTTACTAAGGTAGAATTTCGGGCAGTGTACATTCCCTTCCAAGTCTATCAACTATGATAAGCTTGAAACGATTTGATCTGAATCTTCTGCCGGTACAGGATAACATTCATTTTTTATTTGCCGTGATCCGGGCCTGGTATAATTCTTCGTACAGAGGCATACACTGGTCAACCATGGTGGCCAGTGCGCTGGACACGGTTACCTTTTTTTGTACATAGGGTTTGAAAGCAGTTGAGCTCCATAATTGATCGTACCAGTATTTGCCCCAAATACCATCCGCAGGGTGAGGACCTTCTGCCCAAGATAACATTGCTTCTTCAAAGGGAATACCGCATCGTGCGCAAAGGTTACTGAGTACACCGCTCGGATCTTGCAATATATCCTGAGCATCAACCACTGGCAGTTTATTATTATGATACCTGTATAATTGAATTTGCTGTAGATAACCCAGTTCATTTACATCGGTTAGTTCGTTTTTCTTCGAAAAGCTGGATATCACCTCTGCCGGTGTGCGAATTAGCAAACAATTCATCAAATCTTGTGTCCAGGCCAAGCTATCATCATGTTCCAAATGATGAGCCATATGTTTCTGATACCATACAGTTTTACTAGCGGGTACTGGTGAGGTTATATCATTGATAATACTGTGATAATCCCGTTTACAAGACCGCAGTATCTCTTCTCGACCAGGATGCTGGAGTCCAGTACGCTGCAAATAGCAGGCATAGAATGGTTCATCAGTAACAAATGTATCAGACCGGCTACTGAAAGACCGCATCATAGTAGTGGAAATATTCCGTGGCCCGGACCACATGGCTATCCGTACTTGGTCCATCAATAATTATTTACCAGGGTAACGTTTATCAATTTCACTGCGATAGCAATCCTGCAGCTTTTTTGTGAGAGGACCCCTCTGCCCGCCCGAGAGAACATGTTCATCAACTGCCGTCACCGGGAGTACTCCAGCGAATGTTCCTGTCACAAAAGCTTCATCAGCTGTATAAACATCATCCATCAGAAAATTCTTTTCCAGTACAGTGATGTTATTGGACCTGCATAGGTCAATAATGGCACCGCGGGTCACACCATTCAGACAATATTCTCCGGTAGAGGTCAAGACTTCTGAACCACGTACAATGAAAAAATTTGTTGAATTACAGGTAGAGACATAGCCATGCATATCCAGCATCAGGCCTTCATCTCCACCCAGCCGGTCCGCCTCAATGCAGGCTTGAATACAGTTAAATTTACTGAGCGAATTGATTTTGGGATCCTGAGTGGACTCCGAAGCTCTGCTTGTTGTAACTGACACTAACTTTAAACCATTGGATTTTGAGTCCTCGGTTACAATTTTATATTCTGGAATAATGACAATAGTTGGGCCCCCTACGTTTACTCGCGGATGTTGGTAGGGTGTGCTCTTCAATCCGCGAGAAACGATCAACCGTAAATGAATATCGGAATGCATATCATTCGCTGCCAATGTTTCATGGATTTTCGCAACCAGGTCATTTTTAGGCA
>Ga0257109_1000612_pt1 | contig 11907 bp, 17 predicted proteins | sample LP_taG_8_FD_191566 | JGI IMG/M metagenome (GOLD analysis project Ga0257109, IMG submission 191566) | Marine microbial communities from Northeast Subartic Pacific Ocean, Canada - LP_J_2011_P26_2000m | ecosystem: Environmental > Aquatic > Marine > Oceanic | place: Canada: Northeast Subartic... | reverse complement strand
TCACATCAACCATTACTAATACATTTTTGTTGACGCATAAGTTCAAAAACTAGTTATCGGGAATTTTAGTATGGCATCAAAGAAACAAAGGAAGGCTAGACAGTATAAAAGAAAAAAAGGTAGATCTAGAAGTCGTTCGGCTAGCAATTGATTTTTATCGATATTAGTATTCAAACTCATCAAACTGGTTAGGGAAGAATTGTAAGAAAATGAAGAAACCTTTAGTTACCATATATTTTGGCATCATTTTTTAGCATGATATAATAATAAGATTAGAATTGAAATTACAATGGCAGACATAGATACATCAAAAAATGTTTATCTGTTTACGCATGGCCGTCAAGATCTTATGGAAAAATCAACAAATGCATTAATTGCAAATGGTTTTTCAAAAGACAAAATCGTCATTGCTCTTCCAAGTGAGGCAGGTAATGTAGATGATTATATGGCTATGTTATGGATGCCACCAAATCCTGATCATATTAAAATTCAGAAAATAACAAAGGTTGAGCCAGCAGATGCGGAAGGAATGATAGGAGTCTGGAAGGGTGTTTCAAAAGATGATATTTTTGAAATTAAAATCTAAAAAATAAAATTCTATTCTTCACGCCAACGCCGTATAATCAAAAATGCAAGTATCGCACCAACTATACCTGCCAGTATGATAAATTCTGTAAAAAATGTATCATTCATTTAATTAATCCAAAACTTTCTAAAATATAATTTTATTTTATGTCATCATGATCAGAATCGTTTGGTCCATCACGCATATCAAAAGAATCACCTGGTCCTACCATATCTTCTGGTTTTACATTTTGATCCCACTTACCTTTCATTCCTTTTAGTAACGAAGCAATTCCACATATAATCAATAATGTAACAATCGCAAAAATAATTAGTTTACTTTGAAATGCAATATCACAATCAATCTTTGTTGGTGGTGCATCATCATGATATTCATAACATTCACGGAATTCATCTTGTATAGTGATCTCATTAAACTGTCCACCAAAAACTGATAGAACTATAATTCCTGCAAAAATTAACACAATGCCTAGTATGATAAAACGTGTGTCACTCATAGTCTAATACTGCATTTTGAATATTTTAGGCTATTCTAGTCGAAGTTTTCTAGCATAGATACTTTAACATATTTAAAATTGTAATTTTAGATCTAATTATGGTATTTGGTTGGGGTAAGAAAAAATCAGAAAAACAAGAACCTGAAATGGTTCCTCAGGAAAAACAAATTTTACTTTCTGATGTACCAAATGTTGTTGATGAAATACGTTCAATTCGAACAAAAACAATAATCGCTGAGGCTAAAACATTTAAAAATAAAATCAAACCAAGATGTGAAACAATCTTACACATTGCAATTGATCTAGAACATGACACATTAAATGTTGATGATATTGACATTCACCTGAAGAGAATAGTTGAACGAGGAAAAAAAGAGGTTATATCAATTATCAAAAGAGAATCAATTGTTCAGTTACCAGAAATAAATTCTTATGATGATGTGAAAATTTTTAATGCGACATCTAGTAAGATGCTGAAGAAAATTGGTGATGCATTAGGAAGACAATCTAATGTTATTCACATATTTGCAAAAAAATACGCTGGTAAGTTGAAGGGTGATCTTAAGATAATGACAGATGGTAACGATGAAATTACTAGCATAATTACCAATCACAAAGAGTTAGAGACTAAAACTAAAAATATTTTAGATATTATCAGTAATATCCAACAATCAAGAAAATTAATTGATAATTTAGGTGATCAGGAAAAACAAGACAATAAAACAATAGATGAACTTGTTGCCAAAATTGAACATGACAAAGAAGAGATTAAGAATATAAAAAATAGCAGTGAGTACACAGAATTTTTACAGATTAATGAAAAGCTAGATTCATTGTCAACTGAAAAAAACAAAATTAAGGATGAAATTGAACATCAATTTACTAAAATTTCAAGACCACTAAACAAATACGTTTATGTTTCATCACTTGATAAGCCTCAAAAAAAATTATTGCTGAATTTAATTGCAAATCCATACAATGAATTAATTGATTCTAACAAACGAGATATTATACAAATATTAGAGTCAACACGAAAAGGCGTGCAATCAGGTTCAGTATCTGTTAAGGATACTGATAAATCATTAGCACAAATTGACGAAACACTTTCTTTTATTGATACATTCATTGAAAAAATTGCTAGTTTTAATATATTTAAAAATGATATTGAAAATAAATTATTAGTATTTAGCAGTGAGGAGCTGAGACAAAAAGAATCTCAACTTACTAGACATCAAAATGATAAATCGGCTTTGGAAACAAAAATTGAATCAAGAGAAAATGAATTGCGAAACACAACTGAACTCATTCCTAAACATGTCAAATCATTGGAATCTATTTTAAATCAAATTTCTGCTGTACAATATACAATAAGATCCGAGGAATAAGTTGCAATCAAAAGAGAAAAAACTTGAACGTAAAATATCATTAACTACGGAAGCAAGAGACGGTATTCTATCATTTTGTAAGATGAATCATCCTAATGAATGCATTTTGATTTTACGTGGAAAGGCAAAACGTGGTGACGTGTTCATAGATGGATTAGTAGTACCGCCGTTTTCTGAAACAGGTGCAGACTTTGCTGGGTTTCCTAACAATCCATTGCCATTAGATCTTAGTTATGTAGGTATAGTTCATTCTCATCCTGTGGGTTCAGCTGAACCATCATTAACTGACCTTGATAATTATTTTGGTCTAGTATCAATGATTGTAAAGTCACCCTATGAAGATGATGATATATTTGCATGGGATAGCGACGGAAAAAATATTCCATTTGTTGTTGTATAATGTTAGAAGACTACAAATTATGAAAACAACAAAATTCTAACAAAACTTTATAAAGTTTCTTAGCCATTTTTTTATAATGATGAATTACAAAGGCTATTTAATATTTTTATTTGCATCTTTAGCTGTAAGCATTGGGTTGCAATTGGTTTTGCCATTTCCATATGGTTTAGGCGCCGCATTAGCAATTTTTATTGTCTTTCCATTACTTTTACGTAAGAGGTATATGACAAGACTGGGTGGGTCTGGCGGCTCAGGATTTGGATTTGGTGGTGGATTATTCGGTAAAGGTCAAGGACAAGGAACTAGTGTACGATATGCCTGTTTAACCTGTAATCATAAATTCAAGGGTGGAGATTGTCCTCGTTGCGGCTCTAAAATGAAGCGTGCTGATTTTTAGTTAGTGTGATTGAATGTCAAATCTTGCATTGGATGATATTAGAAAAAAAGTAGTTTATCAGAATACAGTTGATATTTGGATTGCCATGTGTCAAGAACAGAATGTTGATTGGAATAACACTGAAACATATAAAAAATTCATTGCCTATTTATTGCAAACAGAATTGAGCATGAAGAAATTTCCATTATGCATTAAGGAATCCGGTGGAAATTTTGAGCGAGGACATGATAAGACAGAATTTGGTGAGAAACTTTCAGAATCAAACGATGAAAATAGTGCAGTTTATACAATTAAACTAAATGATACTGCAATGAATATTATCAGGGAATTCAAATCCTAATCAGATACACATATTACATTTTAACATGAGATTTTATCATGTCAACGTATATTGTACATGTAATAATTGAAAATAAACCTAATATCAGTGATCCAGAGGGTGATACAATCCTAAACGATTTAGTTTTGAAAAGTAAAAATCCATCAGTGAAAAAAATTCGTAGTGGGAAAATGCTAAAATTTACAGTTGAAACAACTGACCAAAAAAATGCAGAAAAAATCGTTGAAAATATTTGTCAGGAATTAAGGATATTTAACCCACTTGTAAGTAATGTTGTAATAGAATCTAAAACAGATTAGTTTTTCTGGATATTTTTTATTGTTTTATCAACTAATAATTTATCTCTAAGAAATTCAGTCAAATCAGTCTGTGTTATAACACCAGCCAATTTACTATTATCTAAAATAACTAACCTTCGTATGTTATTATTATGCATTTTTTGAATTGCATCTTCAATTTCTGTTTCTGGTTCAACCCATCTAAAATTACTTGACATTATTTCCGAAACAATCACTTCAGATGCTTTTTTATCATCTGCAGCTAATCTTTTAACAAAATCACTTTCAGATAAGACACCAACTGGGATATTATTTTTCATTATTACTAGAAAACTAACATCTTTTTCAGAAATTAGATGTGCTGCATCCAAAGCAGTTTTATCATCTTCAATTGTAACAACATTTTTTTCCATTATGTCTCTAATTTGTCCCATATCACACTTGTTTTTTTTTACAAGATAAAAAGGTGGTCATGTGTACCAATTTTATAGGTGAAATTATAACTAAAATTGTGAAAGTCGGGGTAATCGTTTTTCCTGGCAGTAATTGTGACCGTGACATGTTTCACGTTTTAACTGATGTTTTTCATTTGAATACACAATATTTTTGGCATGAGAAGGGTTTACCTGATAATATTGACGCAGTTGTTTTACCAGGCGGATTTTCATATGGTGATAGATTACGTGCTGGTGTAATAGCTGCAAACAGTCCAGTAATTGATGATGTTAAAAAATTAGCCAATAAAGGAATTCCAGTTTTAGGGGTTTGTAACGGATTTCAAATTTTAGTTGAATCTAATTTATTACCAGGTGTTTTATTAAAAAATGACACATTAAATTTTATGTGTCAGTGGACAAATTTAATTGTAAAAAATAATAAAACCTCATTTACAAACAAGTTGTTATTAAATCAGAAAATACCAATACCAATTGCAAATGGGGAGGGTAGATATTATGCAAATTCCCAATTATTAGATGATCTAAAAAAGAATAATCAAATAGTTTTTACATATCAAAATCATGTGAATGGTTCAGCAGAACAAATCGCCGGCGTGTGTAATGTGGATGGCAATGTTGTTGGAATGATGCCACATCCTGAACGTGCTACTGAAAGTTTGATTAATCCATTAGACAACAAACCATCATCACTAATTTTTGAATCGTTAATAGATGCAATTGGTGTAAAAAATTGAGTTTACAAAAACATGAAATAAGTTACATCAGAGATACAATAAAAAGAAAGCTGACTGAGACCGAATTACAAATCATTGCTGCTGAATGGTCAGAGCATTGTTCGTACAAATCATCAAAGAAACATTTGAGTATACTTCCAACTACGGGCAGAAATGTAATAATTGAGAAGGGGTATGATTCAGGTGTTTTAGATGTTGGTGATGGTTATGTTGTTACAGTGCACATTGAAAGCCATAACCATCCATCTGCAGTAGAACCATTTGGTGGAGCTGCAACAGGTGTAGGTGGTGTAATTCGTGATATTTTATCAGCTGGAACACGTCCTATCGCAATACTTGATGGATTACGTTTTGGTAATATTGAAAATGACACTCATGCACGATGGCTTTTCAAAAATGCTGTTTCTGGAATAGCAGACTATGGAAATTGTTTAGGAATTCCAACTATTGGTGGCGAAGTGGAATTTGATGATTGTTATAAAAATTATGCATTAGTTGATGTTGCTGCAATTGGATTTGGAAAAAAAGATCAACTGATAAAAAACCATGCCAGCAAAGATGATTTAGTTGTTCTCATTGGTGGTCCAACAGGTCGTGATGGTGTTGGTGGTTCACAGTTTGCTTCTGATTCACTTGAAAATGAAGATAGATCTGCGGTGCAAATTCCTGATCCATTCATTGAAAAATTAATCATAGAAACAATTCTTGAAGCAAGAAATGAAAAATGTATCAACGCAATGAAAGACTTGGGTGGTGGTGGTTTATCATGCGCAATTTCAGAAACTGCTGAAAGCTTGGGAATCGGAATTGAATTAAATGTTGATAGTGTTCATACTAGAGAATCTGGATTATCACCAGATGAAATAATGACTTCTGAATCACAGGAAAGGATGTTAATAATAACAGATAAAGAAAAATTACCAAAATTGAAACAAATTTGTGATAAATTCAGTGTAACCTGTTCAATAATCGGTCATGTTACAGAAGATAAAATGATGCATGTGAAAAATGGTAGCGATACACTCGCATTACTTCCTGCTGAATTTGTTGCACGTGCGCCACTGCTTGACAGAAAAAAAATAAAACCAAAATATCTTAAATCAATCAAAAAAGAAAATAAAATGGAAAAAACATTAGACTATTCAGAAATAATTCTAAAATTACTTGCCAGTCCAAACATAACAAGTAAACACTGGGTTTTCCGTCAATATGATCATGAAGTTGGAATTAGAACTGTTATAAAACCAGGATATGATGCTTCCGTCTTAAGACTGGATAACGGAAAATTTCTTTCAGCGAAAATTGATGGTAATCCAAAACATTGTTATCTTGATCCTAGGCATGGTGCAATTGGATGCTTTGAAGAAGCTTGCAGAAATGTTGTTTGCACAGGTGCAAATCCAATTGGTATGGTTGATCATCTTCAATTTGGTAATCCAGAGGACCCAGAAATATTTTGGACGTTTATGGAATCACTTGAGGGATTAGCGGAATATGGGAAATTTTTGAGAGTACCATGTGTTGGAGGCAAGGTTAGTTTTTACAATGAAACTACTTTAGGTCCGATTAAACCAACACCACTTATTGGTGTTTTAGGAATAATAGATGAAACTCCATTTTTACCAACTCAGCCAATTGATAGTGATTATTTAATAATTATTGGAAAAACAAAGGATGAACTTGGTGGCTCTGAATATTTTGAATATACCCATAAATTTATTGGCGGAACTTGCCCATGCGTTGATTTTAAAGATTCAAAAATTAACATGCAAGCAGTATTATCATTAATAAAAAATAGATTAGTTAAATTAGTGCATGATTGTTCCAAGGGAGGATTTGCTATAGCCGTATCTGAACTTTCAATTTTTGGTAGTATTGGTTGTAATGTTGACATAGAAAATATACCATCTACAGAAAACCTTAGTTCAGAAAAAATATTATTTTCAGAAAGTCATTCTCGTTATTTATTGGTTATCGATCAAAAAAATTTAGAGTATACAAAACAATTTCTTTCTAAGAAAAAAATATCATTTGCTGTTTTAGGGAAATTTACTGGCAATCATGTTAACATTATTAACAAATCAAAAAATTTGGTTAAAACTACTGTTGATATAATGCAAAAAAGATATTTCAATGGGTTAGAGGATTTGTTGAAACATGGTTAAGGAAAATTGTGGTGTTGTTGGGATTTTCAGTCTGGATGAAATTAATGTAATACCAATGTTAATTGATTCATTACGTGCATTGCAGCATAGGGGTCAAGAGGCATGGGGTATTGCGGTGCCTAATAAACCACCTTTAAAGAAATTAGGACTTGTTTCATCCTCTGCATCTGAATTTAAGAAAATCTCTGAGGAATATTCATCATTCGCTGCAATTGGTCATGTTAGATACTCTACTATTGGTAAAAGTAATTTACAAAATGCACAGCCATTAAAAGTTAAGGATCTATGTATTGCTCATAATGGGACTATTTCAAATGTTGAAGAATTGTCTAACATGGTTGGAGGATGTTCTTTCACACCACAACATGCCAGTGACACATTGGTTGTTGCACAGCGTTTAGTTTCTCTAATGTCTGAAAAAGGAAAACTTGGTCAGGCATTATCAATTTTAAAAAATGATATGGTTGGTTCATATTGCTTTACTTTCCTTTCTGACGATTCTTCTGTTTTTGCTGCACGTGATCCAAAAGGCTTCAGGCCAATGGTTATGGGGAAAAAAGAAGACGGCAATACACATATCGTTGCATCAGAATCATCAGCATTGTCTGCAATTGGTGCTAAATTAGAGCGAGATGTTATACCTGGAGAGCTTATCAAATTAAGCAAAAATGGTATTGAGACTGAAATGTTTTCAACCGAAACATCTAGAGCTCATTGTTCTTTTGAGTTTACATATTTTGCACACCCATCAAGTAAAATGGAGGGTTCTAACATATACTCAGCAAGAAAAAACATTGGCAGATTTCTTGCAAAAAAATTTCCATTCAAAGATGCGGATTTAGTTATACCTGTTCCTGACTCAGCTAGACCAGCTGCGTTAGGCTATGCACAAGAACTTGGAATTCCTTTTGATGAAGGATTATTAAAAGATCGTTATAGCAAAAAAGGTCCGCTTCGAAGTTTTATTGAACCACACCAAACTGATAGAATTGAGATCAATAAATGGATTATTCCAATTCAAGATATTATTGAAGATAAACATGTTGTTGTTGTGGATGATAGTTTAGTTAGAGGTACTAGTTCTCGTGCAATTATCAATGCATTACGAAAGAGCGGTGCACGTAAAATCACTCTTCTTATAACATATCCTCCAATTAAATTTCCATGTTTTGCTGGAATTGATTTTCCATCCCAAGAGGAGCTAGCAACATATACTGACAATAAAGATTATTCAGACGAGCAGATTATAGAAAAAGTACGAAATGATATTGGTGCTGATTTTCTTGGATATAATGATCCTGAAAACCTTGCATTAGCTATCGGCATTCCATTAGATTCCATGTGTTTTACATGTGTAACTGGAGATTATTCTTCGTTAGGAATAAAACCAACTTTCAATACTCAGGTACAAATGGTGGACAGGAAATGAATATTGCATACGTACTAGTACAAAGTACCATCGGTCATGAGATGGAAGTACTAAGTGACTTGTTAAAAATTGATTTGGTCAAAGAGGCAAAGGGCACTTTTGGCTATTATGATATTCTTGTTAAAATTGAGGCATCGTCTGAAAAAGAAATTGAGATGGTCATCACAAAAAAAATAAGATATGTCAAAAATGTTAATACAACTACGACTCTTTCTGTAATTTCAGAACAAGAAGATTTATGATTTTATTCACTGCTATGATTTCAATATACTAATTTAGCCCTTCATTATTTGCGAATCAAGTTCAATTAACTGCCCTTCAATTTGTTCAGGCGTTTCACTACCATATGTAATTAAAATTCGATCACCATCTTCAAAAACATAATCATTGATATCTTTTACAATTTGATGATTTATGTAATATTTTAGCGAGTAGTCTTCATTAGTACAAAAATTCCTACCGTCAGGAAACATGTAACATTCATTATTAATCCCGATGTTTAGTGTGTCAAACAAATAACCAAGTGCTACTCCTGATGCATGCCTGTGGATTGTAGTACCATCACTTTCTTCAAAATGAATCCAACTACTTTTGATTTGATAACTTGGAGCACCAAAGTCAAACTTGTCACCAAATATTCTTACAAGTAAGGAAGCATGTTCATGCTCACTTCCCAATTTACCTGCACCCGATGGTGCACCAGGTATATTAGCGTCCATTGTAATAAATTCATAACTTGCATACCCAACAATCAATGCAATTAGCGCTAGAATGCCAGCAGCCATAAGGTTAGTTTTCAGTTTATTCTTTGTTCTACTGGCTGCATAGTCCTCTCGTTTTTCACGCCTCTCATCTCTGATCTTTTTACCCATTGACGGTCAGATTGATATTTTTACCCTATATAACATATGAAATTATTGAGTAGTTTTCATAATTACACACAGTAAAAACTTCAATATTCAATACTCATTTTCAGATTATGGTTCAAGTGAAATTTCCATTTCTAACCATAGATGTTCTTCCACCATAGTATATTCATATTTTTTATTTTGAATGTTAGTTTTAAACAATTCAAAAAGCACTTGTGGTATATCTTCCCAGTAATCATCTTTTGTTTCAGCCTTCAGTATATCATGTTTTTGTATGTTTAGTAACCATTCATGGATTTCATTTTCAGCCAACGAGTCAGCCGAATTATATCTATCACCAATGGCGATAGTCTCAACATGTAATCTCAATTTTTTCAATTGTTATTGATGATGCTAATATATTAATTGAATTTTATATACGTAGTAATATTGTCAAAATGCATTTTTTGTGACATGCTAGATGGAAATCTTTCTTGTCATATGATTTATCAGGATAATGATTGTATAGCAATTTTGGATAAATATCCTATTGACAATGGCCACTCTCTTATTATCACAAAGAAACCATATGAAAAAATAACTGATATGGATGTGGATGAAGTAGCAAAATTATTTTCTAAAATTCCAAAAATTGCTAATGCAATTATTAAAGCAACTAATGCTGATGCATTCAGCATTGCACAAAACAATGGCAAAGCTGCCAAACAGATTATACCACATGTTCACATACACATAATTCCAAGATACAATATGACAGGAACATTATGGACGAAGAGAAAGATTATGAAAGATAGTGAATTAGATATAATGGCACAAAAAATTAAAAATTGTCTAGACTAATAATTTAATTTGAATAATTTGGATTGTATCGTAAAATAGCACCAATGTTACCAAGATTAGATACCATAGAACCGTGTTCGGATACACTAGAAATTACTTCAATTTTAGTTCCTGTTTTTGCACCTAGTAATGAAAGATAATCTACAATGTCTTGATCTGTTACTACTATATCTAATGATTTACAAGATAGACATGCTGAGTTTCCAAGTTCAGTTTTAGTCTGGATTACTTTTGTACGTTCAATAATTTTTTCCTGTATTTCATTACATCTATTGCATTTAATTTCAATTCTATAAAGTCCAATTTTGTCTGTTACTATGATTGTGTCAACAACGTTATTTCTTAGATACTTTATAACTTCATTCAAGCCATATGTTCCTAATCCAGAATTACTATTGATTTGTTTGAATAGTTTTTCAACTATTTGTTTTTCTTCAACCAATCTGAAATTAGAAAGAATGTCAGATGACCTATCAAAAGCTTCTCTCACTCCTTCTGATCCAGCATATGATGCATCTATAGTTGAGATAACCATATCTTGTAATCTATATTCTAAATAATTATCATTAACAAATTCTTCTTTTGTAGGTCCAGGACCAGAAATGATCAGGCCTTTAATAGGATAAATATCAATAAAAAATTCTCGTGTAATTTGGGCTACCCTGTTAAAATAATATGTAAGTTCCATCTCTCTTAATTTTTGAAATCTTTTTGCTGATTGACCACCTTGTCTATGTTTACCCGCAACACCAGAGCTTGTTTCTTTCAAAACTTGAACTTTATCGCCATATAAGATTCCCCAACCAGCATCTTTCGCGTCAATTGCCAAAAAGCCAATTAAGTTATCATCCTTTAACATATCTTTTAAGATATCAACATGAAAATGATCATCACATCTATACAAGAATGTTTTTAGATCTTTTGGTGGATCAATTTCAAATATTTTTACTATTTCACTACCAAGAGGCCCACCTTCTTCTCTTGGCAGTGCACCACAAAATATTACCAATCCTCTTTCAGGGGTTTTTTTATATAATTTTAATCGCTGAAGAACTTTTGATAATGAATCAACAACATGCGTACGAGTGACATCAGATTTTATATTATCTGCAGTACCTTGTTCCTCCCTTAGATTTGTTATTACTTCATGTAGCTGTTTGCCTTTTGGAATATAGACAGTTATTAACTCAGTTCCACGCCCTGTGAATTTTGATAATTCCTGTAGAGTTTTTCTTATCTTGTAAAGCTTAACAGAATCCTGTTTTTCTATTTTTATTTTTGGCAATTGTATCTATCTATAAATTATTAATATTAAGGTAAATATTTTTGATAGATGATTTATAGAATTTAGTCATATTTTATGATCGATATTACTTGATCTAATTTTCAAAATTTAATTGAGATAACTTAAATATCTATTTTCTTTCAATCAAATATGTCAATTTTGGTGCAGGCAACTAAGTTCGTTCAAATTGTCCCAAAATCTGTATTGGCTATTCTTGTTACTATATGCATGACTGGGTTTTTTGT
>Ga0257109_1000607_pt1 | contig 11954 bp, 7 predicted proteins | sample LP_taG_8_FD_191566 | JGI IMG/M metagenome (GOLD analysis project Ga0257109, IMG submission 191566) | Marine microbial communities from Northeast Subartic Pacific Ocean, Canada - LP_J_2011_P26_2000m | ecosystem: Environmental > Aquatic > Marine > Oceanic | place: Canada: Northeast Subartic Pacific... | reverse complement strand
AATCTGTTGCAATTCCAGGCAGTATTCAATTTGTATCTGCGGGTTCTAAAGCAGTGGGTGGCACTTGGACAGGAATGATGTGTATGACGTACATGTTTGCCCTAATGGGTATTCAATCTTCTCCAGCGTTCTCTATGTGGGCCTTCGCAAATAAAACTAGTCGGGCCTTTCGCTGGCAGCAGGTTGTCGCGTCATCTGTAGTGATAGGTATAATTTTATTTACGTTTACTATTTTTCAAGGCGTAGGAGGTCACATCCTTCTTGAAAATGGTATATTTTCGACCGTGAATGATAAAAACCTCGTTCCCCAATTAATCAATCTGCTCTCTGATTCTATGCCCTGGTTGGTAGGTTTACTGGCTGTGTGCGCATTAGCAGCGATGCAGAGTACTGGTGCGGCATACATGTCTACGTTCAGTGCCATGGTTACACGGGATATTTATACTAAGTATATTACACCAACGGCTTCAGATCGTTTACAAAAACTCAGTGGTCGTATTTTTGTTTTTATCGTAGCTGGCATGGCATTGATTGTGGCTGCAAATTCTACTCAGGCAATTGTGATGCTGGGCGGTCTTGCTGTGGCCTATGGGTTTCAAATGTATCCGGCCTTAATTGGTATTTGCTACTACAAGGGGTTTACCAGACAGGGAGTTGTGACGGGGTTAGTTGTTGGTCTTATTGCGGTGACATTAACAGATAAAACTTCAGCATGGTTTGGAGTGCCTTGGGGGGCCTACCCGCTCACTATTCACAGTGCCGGTTGGGGAATTTTGTTCAATCTGGCAACGACCATACTGGTTTCAAGATTTACCAAGGATAATGAGAGTACAATTAAGATAAAAGAGAAAAGACATCGATTTTTACAGGCTGTTTCTGCAATGAATCCGGAACGTAAAAAGAAACGTACACTTGCATGGATCCTGACGCTGATCTGGTTTCTTGTTGGTTTTGGCCCCTTTGCCAGCATAGGAAATTCTCTGTTTTCCGATCCCAATAACCCTGCTTTGTGGGTACCTTTCCAGATGCCGTCACTTTGGGTGTGGCAGCTAGTTTTTCTGTGCTATGGCATTTTCGTAATGTGGTTTCTTGCTTTTCACATGGGGCTTTCTGAACCTATTGATCTGCAACGCATAGAAAATGCTAGATCTGATATAAAATAACCAGCTACCGTAACATTTCAATTATTTATAGAATTAATTTCATTATTCTCGCTTTTATAATTGTAAATATTGGTCGCAATCAGGATAGTACGATCACTGATCCTGATCCAGAACGATTTCGATCTGAGATTGATCAATTTATTCAATCAGATCAAGAATATATGCCAACGGATAGTGTAATTCTGTTTATTGGAAGTTCCAGTATTCGGCTTTGGGATTTGGATCAATATTTCCCTAATTATTACGGGCTAAATAGAGGGTTTGGCGGTGCTCACATTTCTGATATGCTGCATTTTTTTGAAATAATTGTTAGTCTTTACCCTATTAAAGGGGTGGTATTTTATTGCGGAGACAACGATATCGCTAATGGCAAAACTCCCAACCAAGTCTACAATGATTTTCTACGAATTTATACTAAGATTATCCGTCTTTTCCCGACAGTTAAATTTTATTATATCCCAATTAAACCAAGTATAAGCCGTTGGGATAAATGGGAATTAATGAATCAAACGAATCATAAAATACTGACATTATCAAAATGGAATGCTGCCCTTTATTATGTTAACACGGCTACTCCCATGTTACAATTAGAAGGGTCGCCTAACCCAGATTTATTTGTTGATGATGAATTGCATCTCAATACAGCAGGATACAGTTTATGGTCTCAAATCCTTAAGAATCGTCTAGATCATACATTTAATCTTAAGTAAATTATTTTTCTTAAAATTATAGTATATTTTATTAACTTCAATGCTAAACTCGTTTTTTTAAGAGTTATTAGGAATAAAAACTAAATAAAAATTATTACTAGGAGATAAAGTAATGCTAAGATTATCCAACTATAGGGCCCTAGGTATTCTTACTATTCTTTTGATTTTTGGCTGCGGCAAAAAAGAAAAAGAAATCGTTCTGATTGAAAGGGATGGTATACAGTATGAGCAGGGAGCGCAAAAACCTTACAGCGGTAAAATGTCATCAAAATATAATAATGGTAATATGAAGACTGCAGGGCAGTATAAAGATGGCCTTCCTATTGGCGATTGGAAATTCTGGGATCGAGATGGCACAGAATATAACGGTTCTGTATCTAGATATGTATTTCATGAAATACAAAGTGGTGAATCCCTTGAAAAAATTGCCACTGATTTTGAAGTAGATATCAGTCAGCTTTATGAATTAAACGAAGATATCGATGAGAATACACAGAATGATATTAAAGCAGGTCAGCTTATTGGCGTAAAAACAGCCACTGGAACAGATGGCCAGTTTCTATTCTGGTATGATAAACAGAGAATAAAGATCAAATCACACAAAGTATTTAATAATAGTAAAAGGAACGGCAAATGGACCTTTTGGAATGAAAATGGTAACATAGTGAGAACTGGTTCATATGCAGCTGGCAAGAGAGATGGTTCATATGCATATTATTTTAATGATGGTTCAAAGAAAGAAGAAGGCGCCTGGAAAAATGATCAGCGGGATGGATCATGGGTCAAATATACTAATAATGGAAATACTCAAAAGGAAGGCACCTACTCTAACGGTAAAAAAGATGGCGTATGGACTACTTGGAATGATAAGGGATTAATTGCTTCCAAATATCTATATGAAAATAATAAAATTCTCGATAAATGGGCATTCAAGTACCAGTTCTATAATAATGGCAACGAAAAAACTCTTAAAAGTACTCGCAACAATAAATTGGATGGTGAACAAAAATCTTGGCACCAAAACGGCAAAATGAAATCCACAGGTAATTATTCCACAGGCAAGGAAAATGGCGATTTTCAGGAATGGTATGAAAATGGTCAATTAAGATCGAAAAAGATTCATGTTGATGGTGTTATTGCTGGTGAATTCAGCACTTGGTATGAAAATGGTCAAATGCAAAGTACAGTTAATTATCTAGATAATAAGATGGATGGTGCTTACTCCGAATGGTTTGAAAATGGTCAAATGCGCCAAGAAGGCTCATACGTAGATAATGAGTTCTATTTGGCTACCCGTTGGAATAATGAAGGTGGTATTCTGATAAAAGATGGAAATGGTAAGTGGTTAGGTAAAAATGCTGAAGGTCGCAAACTTTGGGCAAAGGAATACCAAGATGGCCGTCTTATTTCTGATTGGGAATACAAATACGAATACTATGATAATGGTCAGATTAAAAAAGAGAGTAGTTTTCAGGGTGGTCAGGAGGATGGCGAATCTACTATTTTCTTCGAAGATGGGAAAACACGGGAAGAAGGAATTTGGAAAGAAGGTGAATATCTTATAACCAACCGATGGAATAAAAATGGTAATCTAATTATCAAGGATGGCCAAGGTAAAATTTCAGGTAAGAATAAAGAAGGATTGGTATTATGGGAAAAAGAATTTGTAGATGGAAAGCTGGAATTTCAGTGGGACAATATTCATGAATACTATGAAAATGGCCAAATAAAATCAGAAACTGGTTACTCTGAAAATGAAAAACATGGCCGTTACTCAATCTGGTATGAAAATGGCCAAATTAAAGAAAAGGGTAAAAATCGCTTAGGCGCACCCTATGGATTTTATGAGTCATGGCTTGAAGATGGACAAAAACGTGAAGAAGGTACATGGGCCGAAGATGGTGAAAACTTGATCCAAAACCGCTGGAATAAAAATGGAAATTCAATTATTAAGAATGGCGCAGGAAGAATACAAGGGAAGAACAAAGAAGGATTGGTGTTATGGGAAAAAGAATATATTGGAGGAAGATTAGAGTTTGATCAAAAAAATGAACATGAATATTTTGATAATGGTCAGTTAAAATCTGAGACGGGTTATTTTGAGGGAAAGAAACACGGCCTATACAAAGTCTGGTTTGAAAATGGACAGTTACAAAAACAGGGAAAATACCAAAATGATAATTCGTACGGGAGATTTGCCGAATGGTTTCAAGAGGGACAGTTGAAAGAACAAGGCGAATACAAAGATGGACAATATATTATGACAAATCGATGGTCAAGTAATGGCGGACAATTGCTAAAAGATGGCAATGGTATTTGGGTTGGTAGAAATACTGAAGGATTAGAAGTATGGAAAAAATTGTATGCTGATGGTTTATTATCGAAAGAATGGAATTATGAATATGAATATTTTGGCAATGGTGAACTCATGTCTTCAAAAAGATATAATGATGGAGTGAATGACGGACTATTTGCAACATGGCATGAAAGTGGGCAAAAACGGTCAGAAGGTTATTGGGAAGACGGTAAAAAGGTTGGTAAATGGTCCAGTTGGCACAGCAATGGGCAAGTAGACTCTGAGGGATTTTATATCAATGACCGGAAAGATGGATTATGGGTATCCTATGATGAAACAGGAACAAAGGTTTCGGAAGACGTATATGCCGCGGGTGAATTAATCAATAACAGCTCTTTGGAATAATAATTGTATCAAAATTAAAAAGCCCCCTTATGCGGGGCTTTTTTTTAATTTCTTTTTAATGTAACGCTTTTTTTGACAGTCATATTATATATTCATAATCAAATATCATGAAAATGACCAAACATTTAGATTATCAAAAGCGCTTTGATTCATTCAGCAATTACGAACTTTACCAGAATTTGGAAAAGGGGTCTCGGAATGCAATAAAAGATATCGGTATGAAATATCAGCTTACCTATCAGGAATTACGCCAACTAACGGATATGGCAGTGGATTTTGTAATGTGGGATGAAACTAGTATAGGTAAACAGTGGAATTATGAAGAAAAATCTATTCAACACTCTGACCAGCTGGCAAAAAAAAAGATCCTTAGGTCCATACACAACAATTGGGAAAAATTAAAAGAAAATGCGACCAATTATGATTCCAAAGGAAGTAAACGGGAATACAAGACCGAAGGTAGAAAACTTAAAACTATAAATGGAGATAATGCTGTATTTGGCATGTGTCCTGTCGCCTCAGAAAAAACAGTCTGTTGCAACCTAAGAACAATTGATGTGGCACAAGGATGTGGCCTGGGTTGTAGTTACTGCAGTATTCAAACGTTCTATGAAGGCGGAACAATTGCTGTTGAGGACAATTTGGCTGATAAACTTGCCGCTATAGAGCTCGATCCTAATAAAAACTACCATATTGGTTCAGGTCAGTCCTCTGATTCATTAGCCTTGGGTAACAAAAATGGGATTCTAGACACACAATTAGAATTTGCTCGCAATAACCCGAATATTATTCTTGAATTTAAAACCAAGTCAAAAAATGTAAAGCATCTGTTGCAAGCAGCAGTGCCAAGTAATATTTTTGTCAGCTGGTCAATGAATCCGCAGGTATTTATTGATCATGAAGAAGCTCGAACAGCGACCATTGAACAGCGCTTACAAGCGGCGCGCCAACTGGCAGATGCAGGTATCATAGTAGGCTTTCATTTTCATCCTATAATTTACTACCATGGCTGGAATGCTGATTATAATGAATTAATAAACCGTCTAATGGCCATGTTTTCAGCGCGGGAGGTTGGATTGATATCTTTTGGTACGCTGACGTTCATTAAACCAGCGATCAAATCCCTGAGAATGGCTAGTATGCGCAGTAAAATACTGCAGATGCCGTTTGCAGATGCCGCTGGCAAAATATCTTATCCAATGGAGACGAAGAAAAAAATATTTTCTGGGGTTTGGGATACATTCCGATCTTGGCAAGATGAAGTATTTTTCTATTTCTGTATGGAAGATCGTCAAGTTTGGGAATCTGTTTTCGGTCGCTGTTATGAAACAAATGAGGATTTTGAACAGGACTTATTTACCAGTGTATCAAAAAAATTACAGACAATCTCTGAACCCATAATTTCACAAATAAATTAACTACAATTTGTTGGATTTCGGATTCACCCTAATTAACCATAAAGACAATTTCAATAAATGAGACATGGTGGATCAATCGTTGCTGAAACCCTGTTGCAGCATGATGTAAAATTCATATTTACCCTGTGCGGTGGCCATATCTCACCAATTTTGGTGGCCTGCAGGGAAAAAGGCATTCGTGTAGTTGATGTGCGCCACGAGGCGACGGCTGTTTTTGCTGCAGATGCTGTATCGCGTTTATCCCCAGCAATTGGTGTGGCCGCAGTTACAGCGGGTCCAGGACTGACAAATACGCTCACTGCGGTAAAAAATATTCAAATGGCTCAAGTACCGGTACTATTACTTGGTGGTGCAACTGCCACTATTTTGAAAGGACGCGGCAGTTTACAGGATATCGACCAAATGGCGCTTCTTAGGCCACTTACCAAGCACCAGGTTATTATCAAGAGGGGTAAGGATATTGCTAATGAAATAAATAAGGCAATAATAATTGCGCAATCAGGCGTTCCGGGTCCAGTGTTTGTTGAATTACCACTGGACTTATTATATCCGCAAGATTTGGTTCGTGAATTGTATGGATTGAATACAGATGATCAAAAAATATCCTGGTGGATGGAAAAATATTTACAGCGAAGTCTGAACCGTATTTTCGCTAGCTTTGAAACGGCGCCAAACCCCGTCCCCGAAATCACGTGTCCAATGCCCGTTCCCAGCGCTATACAAAAAGCATCGAAAATGATGTTTAATTCGAAAAGGCCTGTATTATTAGTTGGAAGTCAAACAATGCTAAATGTTACCCAGGTGGATAACTTGGCGCAGAAATTAGCGTCTATAGACATACCTATGTTTGTTTCAGGTATGGCCAGGGGATTGTTGTCCAAAGAAGAATTGAATATTTTCCGCCACCAGAGGAAAAAAGCATTGCAGGAAGCTGATTTGGTTATTTTAGCAGGTGTACCTTGTGATTTCCGGTTGGGATACGGTAGGCAAATCAATCGTGATGCCGAAATCATATCCATAAACCGCAGTCGGAGTGATCTGTATTTAAATCGGAAACCAACTTTAGCGATCCAGGCAGATCCTGGTTCATTTTTTTCAAGTTTTCCTGAAAATCCATTAGAAAATAGGGTTGATTCGGATACCTGGATAGATACACTGCGGCAAAGAGATAAGGAAAGGTTGGACCAAATTCATGAACAGACTGAAATAAGCACAGACTATGTTAACCCATTGAAATTTTTTACTGAGCTGGATAAGCACCTTAATGATGGTGATATTTTAATTGCAGATGGCGGTGATTTTGTGGCTACTGCATCTTATATCTTACGACCCAGGTCAAATTTAGGTTGGCTCGATCCGGGCCCTTTTGGAACCCTAGGTGTAGGTGCAGGTTTCATTTTAGGTGGGAAGTTAACTCACCCAAATGCAACAGTATGGGGAATCTATGGCGATGGCGCTTTTGGTTACAGTATGGTGGAATTTGATACTTTCGTGCGCCATAAAATTCCATTGATTGCCATTATTGGGAATGATAGTGGCTGGACACAAATTGCCAGAGATCAGGTAGAAATATTCAAGGATCCTATTGCCACTGAACTGGGCAATACAAAATATCATGAAGTTGTAGCAGCATTAGGAGGGCAAGGATTGCAAATTATGGATAAGAAAGAGATTGATGATGTTTTGAATACGGCAAAAGAATTTGCTGCAGCAGGAAAAAGTGTTGCCATAAATGTAAAGATCGGAAAAACGGACTTCAGAAAGGGTTCAATATCGATTTGAGAATTAGAATAAAATTTATTTCATTAATATTTACTTCCATCGTCCTTTTTGCCCAAGATGGAATAATTATAAATGACGGGAAATATAAAGCTACAATCAACCGGGATAATTGGGGCGTGCCCCATGTGCATGGTCGATCAGATGGAGATGCTGCTTTTGGTTTGGCCTATGCCCATGCACAGGATGATTTTAGGACTATTCAAGATGCCCTTGTGGCCTCGCGAGGTATGCTTGGTCAATTATATGGCGTAAAATTGAAATCCATCAAAGGATTTTTTGATTTGTTAAAAGGAAAGGTTACAGGTGTAAGGGGCATCGAAAATGTTGCCAATGATTATTACGTACATGTTATTGGTATTTGGGATGGTTTAGATAAAAAATACAATAATGAAGTGCCTGCTGATGTCCGTGACGTATGTAATGGTTATGCTGCCGGTATAAACCTATATGTCAAGGATAATCCAAAAGCTGCTTACAAAAAACTATATCCTCTACAGGGCATTGATGTGGTTGCAGGTTTTATGCATCGCACACCGTTATTTTATGGTTTTGGTGGTGTTTTTAGGAAATTAATGCGTGCAGAACCACCAACTCTGATTGGTCTTGGTCCTGATGAGAAAAAAGATCCAATGCAGATGCTGGCCAGCAATGTCATGGCTGTGGCACCAAAAAGAAGTGCCGATGGGTACACACGCTTAATGGTGAATAGCCACCAGCCATGGAGCGGCCCCGTAGCATGGTATGAAGCACATATTTCCAGCGATGATGGCTGGGACATGGTAACGGGTCTTTTTCCAGGATCACCGGTTGGGCTCGTAGGCCATAATCCTGACCTGGGATGGGGCCATACTGTTAATGATCCTGATCTTATCGATGTTTACCGACTTACAATTAATCCAGATAATGAAGATCAATACTGGTATGATGGTAATTGGCGTGACCTAGAAGTCAAGAAAATAAAAATAAAAGTTAAAATCCTTGGTCCATTATCTTGGCCAGTGAAAAGGGATTTATACAGGTCTATCCATGGACCGGTCTTGAAAACGGACCACGGAACTTACGCCATTCGGTATGCCTCAATGGGAGATCCGCGACTCATTGAACAATGGTATCGTATGAATCGTGCTCGCAACCTGACAGAATTCAAAGCGGCAATGGCCATAAATTCTATTCCAATGTTTAATACTGGTTATGCGGATAAATCAGGCAATATCTATTACGTATATAATGCGCGAATACCAAAACGTCATCCTGATTTGGATTGGAGAAGCATAGTACCGGGCGATACGTCCGTATATTTGTGGACTGAATACCTGCCTTTTGAGGATTTACCGCAAATCGAAAATCCGCCGGGGGGCTTTATCTACAGTTGTAATAATACACCCTATCTTTGCACCGATGATCCCTCCGATTTTCCCGATCGCCTGCCAGCCAATGCTGGCGTGGATATGCACCAGACAAATCGTGCGCTGAGAGCATTGGAGCTATATGGTCAGGATAAAAGTATTACCCGTGATGAGTTTCTCACGTATAAATATGATAAAAAATATTCTCAAAAATCATTGGTGGTTGAAGTGTTGAGAAAATTTATCAAGGATTCCAAAACCATAAGGAAAGAATTGAAGCCAGCAATAGATTTATTAAACAGCTGGGATTTTTCGGGTGAATTGGAAAATAGAGCTGCTGCACTGGCTTATTTGACATTCCGCCATGTCGGATTCAATCCTGAGAAATACACCTATGATTATGATAAAATTGTAAAAAAGTTGGATGCGGCAATAGAATTCCTGACCACTAATTATGATCGGATTGATGTGCCATTGGGAGAGGTACAGCGTTTGCGTCATGGTACGGCAAACCTTCCTCTAGCTGGCGGACCCGATATGCTCCGGGCCATTTACACAAAAAATGATGAAAAAATCATGAAGGGTGTGGCCGGTGATTGCTATGTACAATTTGTTGAATGGGATGAAAATGGTAATGTCCACGCAGAAAGTATCCACCAATTTGGTGCCAGTACGAGTGTTGAATCCTCTACGCATTATGATGACCAGGCTGAACTATTTTCCAAAGAAATAATGAAACTAATAAGACCCTAATATATATGCTTCCTTAACTATGACCAGCCCCAATAATCAAGTTCGATTAATAGATGGTGCGATGGGCACAGAACTAATGCGCGCCGGGCTTGATCTGCCATTACCAATCTGGTCTGGTGATGTAAACCTCACCCACCCTGATTATGTACGAAGAATACATGAAGCATATTTGACCGCTGGTGCAGATATTTTAACAACAAACACTTTCCGTGCCACTCCAAGAGCGTATAGAAATAATGGATATGAAGAACATGAAGCAATACAAAGATCCCATGAAAGTCTTGAAAGAGCAGTTGAATTAGCAAGGCAAACTGCAGGGGCCGACATTATTGTTGCTGGATCTATTGCGCCTCTTGAAGATTGCTATGAGCCTGATCTATTTCCTGGCATTGAATTTGCGCAAAGAGAATTCAGAGAACTTGCCATTTGGTTGCAGGATGCCGGAATAGATGTCATATTGTTTGAAACAATGGGATCTTGGCCTGAAATAAAGACTGCTCTCTCTGCGACGGTTGATTTGCAAATACCGCGTTGGTTAAGCCTGATTTTGAAAAATAGTAATACATTACTTGATGGGACTGATTTACTAAATGTTCTTTCTGACATAAAAGACTACGGTATTGAAATGGTCTTATTGAACTGCAGCCTGTGTAGTGTAACAGCGGATGCTGTTGATTTGCTTTTGACAAATTGGAAAGGTGCCTGGGGTGTTTATCCAAATGTAGGTGTGGCAATGCCAACCAAGGAAGGGGTCATTGAGGAAAAGTTAACCATTAAAGAATTTGCCAAAGAAATTAACACCTATCTTACTTCTGGTGCCAATGTGGTCGGTGGATGTTGCGGATCAAACCCTGATTATATCAGGGCAGCAAGAGAGGCGATTGATTTAGCAGCTGAAAATTGACCTTTTGATTCCGATATACATAATTTTTGTTTAATTCATTAGATTCAGTATATGCCTCGGATAAAATTTTTTGTTTTTACTATTACGGTTTCCTTTATACTGTTTTATCCCTCCTGTAATGATAATACAGGATCATCCACAGAATCCTGGGTGACGTTTCGCGTTGATATGGGCAGCGAAACTGTATCCGCTAATGGAGTGCATATCGCTGGTACAATGCAGTCAGTAAATGGTTCTATTGAAGAATTGTTAGATTCTGATGATGATGGTGTATATGAAGTGTCTCTGTCCTGCACAATTGGCGATACAGTCCAATATATTTATCTTAACAGTAATGTCCTGGGTGGGAATGCAGAAGTAATAGATACCTTACCTTGCGCCTTATCTGGTACAGGTAACCGCTGGTTGGAAGTACCTGATACTGATTCATTAATTCTGGATATAGTATGCTACAACAGTTGTTCACCCTGCCTGGATACCACTGGCGGAACAACTGCGTCTTTGGAAGATCTTTACTTATTCAAAGGTTTATGGGAATTAAGAGATGATTGTATCGGGATAGATACAGTTGGTTTTGATACTACCTCAGGTGATACAATCTGGGATATTGTGGAATTGGGGACAGATCAAGATTCCTTATTAATATTTTTCCCTGATGCCGGATCCTACTTTACTTTCGGAGATTGGCAAGGAAAATGTGACAGTGAAGCCGATAACTGTTTTTTCACTGGTACCTTTGATATAGAAATTGATTCAACTGGTGAATTATTTACTTACTCTTTTATGAATGAAGAGAATGATTCCTTTCTTGTTTATTTCACTTTAGAATTAGGCGTTGACTCGCTTAATCATTTTATTTACGACCCAAATATCTTGACAATCAATTACTTTATTCCGCCTGCCTATGATTTTGCTTCAAAGACTGAAATTTATGATAAGATTAATGATGATTTTGATAACATTCCTGATATTACACCGAATTTTACGCCTGTATGTTCAGGGTCGGGTCGGTCACTGCTAGATGATAAGATGTGGTTGATATATAATCCTTAACCTTATTCTTAAATAGAGTTTATTTACTCGCTCAGTGATTAAGTTAAAAAATATACTAATTCTGTGTTTGGTTAGTTTTCTTGCCTGCGATAATGTAAAACTCATTCGAGCTTCAGCACAGGAT
>Ga0257109_1000606_pt1 | contig 11968 bp, 11 predicted proteins | sample LP_taG_8_FD_191566 | JGI IMG/M metagenome (GOLD analysis project Ga0257109, IMG submission 191566) | Marine microbial communities from Northeast Subartic Pacific Ocean, Canada - LP_J_2011_P26_2000m | ecosystem: Environmental > Aquatic > Marine > Oceanic | place: Canada: Northeast Subartic... | reverse complement strand
CAAACATAACCTAGTTGTGAGTGCGCGGCTAAAGCATCAACCAACGACATGAGGTTAGTTCCTTCGATGGTGCAGGTTGACTGAGCGTGCGATCTATGCGACAAAAACACCGGTAGTCAGAACAGGGATTTTGTTCGATTAAAATGGAAAGAAAACTAAGCACAATATTTGCCTCTGACGTGGTCGGATTCAGCAAGATGATGGCCGCCAACGAGGAACAAACGCTTGATTTACTGAAGCAACGCAGACTCGTAATCGATGGCCTAATCGCTGAACATAGTGGCACCATTTTTGGCAGTGCCGGTGACAGCGTAATCGCGGAATTTGCAAGCCCCATCAAGGCCACTGAATGTGCAGTGCAGATGCAGGGCAAGATGCAGGCCATGAACGAAGACGTCCCAGAAGAAAGGAAAATGGTGTTCCGTGTCGGCATCAATATCGGCGATGTCATGGTATCCCAGGATAACCTTTATGGTGATGCCGTAAACATAGCTGCGCGCCTCGAGGGCCAAGCAAAACCTGATGGCATCTGCATTTCCAAGTCGGTTCTCGACATGGTCAGTCAAAAGCTACAAGTGTCTTATGAGGATGCCGGTGAGCTAGCGTTAAAAAACATCGCCCATCCGGTTCAAGCCTATTTTGTGATCCAGAAACGAGGGGCAACGCGCTACGTTCAACATGCCGATGCGCCCCAGTTGAAAGTGGAGCGCATAGAGTCGGGGTCGCTAGCCGTTATGTTGTTCAAAAATCTGAGCAAGGATGAAGAACAAGCCTATTTCTGCGAAGGCTTTTCAGAAGACTTGATCTCCGCTCTATCGCGTTTTCGAAAGCTTACAGTGCTATCTGGCAATGCCAGTTTCGCCTACCGAGACAGGTCCAGCTCTCCAAAGGAGATCGGCCAGGAGCTTGGTGTTCGCTACATTCTCGAAGGCAGTGTCAGAAAACTTGGCCCAAGAATGCGAGTCAGTGCGAGTCTGATATCAGCAGAACGCGAACATACAGTATGGTCAAATAACTTCGATACCACCATAGATGAGATCTTCGATATTCAAGATGAACTGGTCGAAACGATTGTATCCACAATTGTCGGTAGGGTAGAAGCAGACGCACTTCAGGAACTCACCAGTAACCGGCCTGAGAATCTGGCGGCCTATGATGTTGTCCTGCAAGGATTAGAGTATCACCGGCGCAGCATGACCGCCGGCGAAAACGCCCGTAAAGCGCATGAGCTTTTTAACAAAGCCATCGAGATTGACCCCAACTATGCCCGCGCCCATGCCTGGAGTGCTTGTTCGTTGGCCAACACAGCTGGTTGGTATCCGCAAGATTTCGACGACAGCTGGTTTGACGACTGTACTGCGAGTGTAACCCGGGCACTCGAGATCGACCCCAATGATCCGGAAGCACACCGAATCATGGGTGCCATCAAACTTTCAGGGGGTGATTTCGAACTTGCGACATATCACCACGAACGCGCTGTCGAACTGTGTCCCAGTGATGCTTACATCCGCTCTCGCTATGCATCGTTGCTGATCTATCTTGGAGAACCACAGCAGGCGCTCGACGAGATACACCGGGCGATGCGAGTGGACCCATTCTGCCCGGATGTGCTGTTCGAGGACGAAGGCATGGGCTACTACTGGTTGGAAAACTACGGAAACGCGATTAAAAGTCTACGTAAAGTCAAAGTACCGACCCGAAACAGCCTGTTTTATCTCGCCGCTGCGCTGGCCAAAGCTGAACAAACGGAAACAGCGTCGGATACCCTGAAACAGGCGATTACCACCATGGACATGACTGTGGAAGGATTTGTAAGTTCCCAGGGCTACAAAAACCAAGAAAAGCGGGACGAACTTCTCCAGACACTGGAACCCATTGCTGTCTGATTTAATTTAGCTGCAACCATTCAGCCAGCAACAACAAGCATCAGCCCCAACTAACAATAATTAATGCACGGTGCTGGTTAAGATGCTTGTGAGACGGAGTTAAACGACGATGAATATCGAAGACTTCTTCAACAAAGACAACATTGTTGATCTTAGTTTTTTCAATTTTCGCAACGCGATTACCGCGGCGTACTATTCGGACAAAGACTTAAAAGTTCTTCAGGTCAACGACAACTTTCGAACATTCTTTCCAATTCTGGGTAATGTTAGCAACGTCTACTTTCCAGATGTTCTTGAGCAACTAGGTCTCCCAGGCAACCAAATAGACGATTTTGTAAAAGGGATCAATGAAACTGGGTCAGTGTTAATTCCCCAGGTTCACATCCAAATCGATGATGAAGAACGAATTTATTCTCTATTATCGACTCGTACAAATGATTCAGCATTTTCATACCTGAATGGTGTGCAGGGCCAGTTTGTTGATCGCACACAGGAATGGAATTTAAGACGGGAACGTGAAGAACTCATCGAGCAGAAGGGTCGGGATCAAGAACTTATTGTAGAAAAAACCGTGCAACTCGAGAATCTCGCCACGCGTCTCGCGAAATACTTATCACCACAAATATATCAAACAATTTTTTCTGGCAATCAAGAATTACAGGATACGTATGCCCGAAAGAATCTAACTATATTTTTTTCGGATATTTTCCAGTTCACAGATCTCAGTGACACACTTGAACCCGAAAAACTTGCAAAGGTCATAAATTCCTATCTCTCTGAAATGACAGAGATCGCGCTTGACTGTGGCGGAACCATAGACAAGTTTATTGGTGACGCAATTCTTGTATTTTTTGGCGACCCCGAATCCCAGGGAGAGGCAAACGATGCTCTGGGCTGTGTTGAAATGGCTTTGCGGATGCAGCAAAGAATACAAGAACTGCAAGACCACTGGAAAAAACAAAGCGTCACTAATGGCTTAAAGGTAAGGATGGGTATAACAACCGGCTACTGCACAGTCGGTAATTTTGGTTCTAACCAGAGAATGGACTATACCGTTTTAGGCAAACCCGTGAACCTAGCTGCTCGTCTCGAATCGCTCGCATCACCAGGTGAAATTTTAATTTCTGACAGTACATTTGCTCTAATAGAACACCAGATTAGATGCACACCGTTTGATGAAATTAGGCCAAAAGGATTTGCACGACCCGTGAAGATACATAAGGTAGAAGGCTCTAGCTCCCTGTCGGAATTAAAAGATCAATCAAGCCTCTACCACTCTCGAGACCACGTTCAGGTAAACATTGTTGATAGCTCGGATATTCCAGCTGCAGTTCGGGAACTAAAACAAATTCAAAAAGATATCAGTAGCGCCATAAAAAATAAAGACACGATCGACTAACTCACTAATTTTTAGTAAAAATCATAGATACAAAACGCCTCATCCCCAAACCTTTCAATATGTGGCGCATCTAACATGCCTCATCGTAATATAAATTTTCTCTTTGTAATTTCAAAGCTCAGCATATTCGTAATATTCGTCCTGGCTCTAGTTGCTATTTGCAGTTCCTTTTTCGAAAAGTCCGATATTACTCTTGCGGAGATCGCGCAATACATCCTCTCTGCCGTAGGGTTCCTACTGATATTAAAACCAGTACGCGTGCCAAGACTAACACGCATAATTATCTTTCTCACGCTAGTGCCTATTTGTACCTATGCAGCCCTAGACATTCTTAACGAGTCACTATTAAGGAATATTGTTGCTTTATCGAATATCGATATAAAACCTGATCTGTATCTCAGAAGTATTCGAATAGCCTATTGGTACACCCCAACATTTATTTTGATGTTGATTCTCAAGAATGAATTCATAGATAGAAATGACTTGGACAATGTTACGAAAATTCCAAATATTATTTACATAGTTGTACAAGTTTTTATCTTCTGTGTTCCGACACTCCTCGTGCTATCGCAAGTGTTCGGATTCGAACTAACGGGAATTTTAGCTACATCAGGATTAATCACAGCAATTGTCGGATTCGCTCTTCAGCCAAACCTGAGTAACATTTTCTCAGGTATTTTCGTAAACATCGAACAACCATTTAAGCCGCATGACTGGATTACGATTGGAGATCAAACCGGTAAAGTTATTGATGTGTCATGGCGATCGACACGCCTAAGATCATTTCAAAATACCGAGATCACAATTCCCAATGAGACCGTTGCCAAGTCGATTGTTACAAACTGGGACCGTCCCGACAAAGAAGACATGAGTGAGGGCTTTCATATATTTACAACTTTATCATTTCATCCACATCACGATCCAGCTCATATTGGTGAGCTACTATTCGACGCCTTAAAGAAAGTCAGGCCTGTAGATGGTCGGCCCGAATTGGATCTCCAGTGGGTGAAATTTACTGGTGTTGATGAATTTGGACTAAGGTTTCACATCGCTTTCGATTGTACTAGTAGGATGATGAAAAATTCCCAAGAAAACGTAGTGATGCTAGAAATTTACAAGGTAATGAGACACGCTGGCGTGAACATGACACCTGGACTTTTACAGAATTTTCTGAAACCAGACGTTGGACTTGGCGCATTAGAACAATACACAAGAAGCCACAAAGATTTTCAATCATCTTTGTCTGATAAAGGTAATATTTATAATGAGTCCATAAAGAATCAAGTACTGTTAAAACAAGTTCCACTATTTTCAAATTTAGACCAAGACCAAATTGAAATAATTGCAGAAACCTCTGAACGTCTACAGTTTGCTAAAGGTCAGACGATCATAAAACAAGGAGAATCAGACAACAGACTATTTATCATAGCTGATGGCGTGGTTAGCATAGAGCTAAATCAAGCAGATGGCAGCAAAACAGAACTGGGTAGACTTGGTGTAGGGGAGTTTTTTGGAGAAATGGCTCTCATGACAGGAGAACCACGTACTGCCGATGCAAGTGCCTTGAGATCGACACTGTTACTCGTAGTACAAAAGCAAACAATCAAGAATATTTTTTCTGAAAACAACAACTTCTACAATGAAATGGCTAAGGTGTTAGCCGAAAGACAGGTCAAACTAGGGGAAGCGACATTGCTACCTGAAGAAAAATCAGAAGAAGTTAATAAACTAGCTAATAAAATAGGTGAAGCAATCATCCGATTCTTTAGTTAACAAATTTACTTTTGACTGAGTTGGATTAATAGAACCGCTTGGTTCCGGACTATTCGTTAGATATAACGATTCTCAAGAAATAGAAGGTATCGACTAAATGCGTGCCCAGATAAACCAAATCCTACACAGCGATTCGCAACCCCTTGCTCACATCCTGGTTAAGGCACTATTTTTGTTGGCGATCGGTGTTGTTGTTACTGTCGCTATGGTGGAAACTTTACCGAATTTTGACCGTGCTGCCAGTAGTTTTACCTACAATATTCGCGAAGCTGCTTTGGTAGTGCTTACGGTCGAATTTTTTCTTCGAATCTGGGTAGAACCCGAGAAGACAGCGCCTGCAGGCGAGTTGGTATGCCGGATCGCTTATTTAAAATCCCCACTCGGTATAGTCGACTTCCTAGCAGTCTTACCTGCCTGGGTCGGTCTAATTTATCCAGTTGAGCTTCACTGGTTTGAGCTCGCGGCAGCTCTGAGCCTATTCAAACTGTCCCGCTACGTACCAGCTTTGTCTCTCGTCGCGAATGTCGTTGTACGCCAAGGTCGATCGATCTTTGCAGCTCTCGTAGTACTGAGCATCTTGCTGGTGTTCGCTGCCACGGTAATTTATTTGTTTGAGTACGAGGCACAACCCAACTCTTTCGAATCCATCCCACAGAGCCTTTGGTGGGCTATCAGTACGATGGCAACAGTGGGTTATGGGGATATGGCGCCAATTACCCCAATTGGCCGGTTGATCGGAGGTGTAGCAATGGTCTTCGGAATCGCGATGTTTGCGGTACCCGCCGGTATCCTCGCCTCTGGTTTCGCCGAAGAATTGAGAAAACGAGACTTTGTTGTTAACTGGCAAAGCGTAGCGCGAGTACCGTTATTTGCTCGTTTGGATGCCAATGCAATATCCTCTGTCGCTCAGCTACTCAAACCACGTAGTGTTTCTACAAACCAAGCAATCGTGCGACGAGGAGATGTGGCCGAGTCGATGTATTTCATCATGGAGGGTGAAGTTGAGGTCGAACTAACCCCGACACCGATACGACTCAAGCAAGGTGATTTTTTTGGGGAAATCGCTTTGGTTGAGAATATTCGCCGTACAGCGACTATTTTTTCGGTCACCAATTGCCGCCTGCTGGTACTAGAAGCTGTCGACTTTCATCGCTTGGTCGATCAGATCCCCGAATTGAAAGAGCAGATTGAGCGTACCTCAGAGGAACGTCTATCAGGAAACGATCGTCGTTCTGAAAAATAGTATTCTTCACAAGACCTGACGTCGATTACGAATAGTCCAGAACTAGTTTCTGAATCTGACACCCAGGTGCCAATGACAGATTTCATGCCAACACAGGCCCGGGTGGTCATCATTGGGGACGGCGGTGATTAGGGTTGCCTGTGCTTTCCCGCTTCCCAAACTGGAGGGACACGGAAGTCGTTCTGCTGGAGCGAGACCGACTGGGATGGAGTACCAACTGGCATGCTGCATCAAAAAGCCGAGACCTGGTCAGTAGGCCCAACCGTAGCGTTTGAATAGGAATCCCAGAAGCCAGATCGGGCCAACCAGGAGAAACTGGATATCCTTGAAAAAGGATGGCTTCTTGCCCTCGATCTTGTGGCCGATGAACTGGCCGATCCAGGCCAGCACAAAAATGACGATACAACTGATTACCAATGCTTCACGTGAAAACAATGTAAAGCTCCAAGTCATGAGAATCACCGCCAACAGCATAACCAAGGCCATGGTCGTCGACAGGGTGAGATAAAACACCAAAGCCACAACACAGAAAACCAGCAGTGCGTAGGGACTCAGTGCCCACAACAGGCCCAACAGGGTATACGTGATCAACGGTACGCAGATCCAGTGTATTGCCTTATTGGTCGCATTCCGATGACTCTCGCCGTACTCGGTAAACCACTGCTCTATCGATTTCATGCTAATCCGCATATCCACAAACCCCGCAATAAATAATGACGCCCGTCAGTCTCACCGCTGCATTTCAGTCTTTGTGCTTTCAACGCCGAGACTTTTATCCATCAATCCTGCCTGATACTGTGACCGTCTGGCCATACGGCGACCAGATTTCAGTCGACTCCATCGACCCCCACATCCCCAAACGACAGTTATCAGTCAGCATTGCATCATCCCCTGTTCGATCTACCATCGGTAACACCACCAAAGCGGTCAACCACTGACAGGCAAACAGCAACCAGAGGCCCGACCCCAAAGGCCATCATCAGAGTACCGATACCCACCACACCACCGAGTTGCCAACCAACAATCAGAACCGTGATCTCAAGCCCGGTCCTCACCCAGCCAATCGGATAATTTGTGCGCTTCTGGATCCCAGTCATCAGTCCGTCACGAGGACCTGGCCCAAGGTTGGCTGTGAGGTACAAAGCACTGCCAAAAGCCAGTAGAAAAATACCCAGTAAACTCTGCGCCATTGCCATAGCGAAGCCGGTTGGCTGCGGGAGCATCGGTATAGTTACGTCGATCGCAATTGCGACCACGATGATGTTCGCAATCGTGCCCATCCCGGGTCGCTCTCGTAGCGGAATCCAGGTCATCAGAACCAGAATACCCACAACCAATACGCAGGCTCCGATAGACCACCCGGTCTGTGCAGAGACACCTTGCGCGAGGGTTGTCCACGGACTGACACCCAGACCGGACACAATGAGCGAGGCGTGACCCATGCCGAAGATCCATAATCCGACCAACAGGAAAAGTACACTCTTGAACCCGGGACGCAGGGTCATCGGATCCACCGCGCTCCAGGTTGTGGTCGGCACAGCCCGGGCCAACTGAAATAACGCCCGCTGTTTCTGTTGCATTAAGAGTGCATCAACATCAGCTCATCGCCTATCACGACGACACGGCTTCAATCGGCTCCCCCTCAATTGCTCGGGACGTTGAACCATCTACTGCCGTAGGCACCTCTCCCAGTAGCGTGACTCGATAGAACTGTCGGTCAAAATCAGTCTGGTAAATGTCGCTGGGTGCCAGATGAGCCGTTGCACGGTTGTCCCAGAAAGCAATGCTGCCTTTTTCCCACCTGAAGCGCACTGTGAACTCAGGGCGCACCGCGTGCTCCCAGAGCAGTTCCATGATTTGCTGGCTTTCACGGGGAGTCAAGCCGGTAATGGATTTAATATAACTCGGGCTACAGTACAGCACCCGCTCGCCGGTTTCCGGATGAACAGTGACCAGCGGGTGTTCGCTGACCATCAGTCGCCTTTTAACACGCGTCTCAAATTCCTTAACACTTTCCCCGTCCGCAGTAGCTTTCGCTTCGAATCGGTGAACCCCGCGTAACTTATCAAGCATCTCCCGGAAAGTTGGTGACAAATTTTCGTAGGCTGTGACTAGATTGGTCCACTGAGTATCGCCGCCATAGGGCGGCACGACATCACCGCGAAGAATAGACGCTGCGGGTGGGTTGAGTGCAGCAGTAACGTCGGTGTGCCAACCAGACCACGGTCGGGTCGTGGGTGGAGCCGCATTCTGGGTTGCCGTTCTGAATTTGCTCACCGAGTAGATTTCAGGATAGGTCTCATCATGACCGAATACGACGTGCCCCAGTGTTAAAGCGCCAAAATGACGTGCAAACTTAACGTGCTGGGAATGGTCAAGATGCTGGTCTCGAAAAAACACGACTTTCCATTTCAAAAGTGCCTGGCGAATCTTGCTGACTGTTTCCGCTGAGAGCGGCTGAGTAAGCTCAACACCTTCGATCTCCGCACCGATGTGTACAGACATCGGTCGAACATTAATCTTAGAATCTGTTGCTGACATGATATATAGGTTGGATCGATCGCGGCCCGTCAGGGGCTTACCCACCCGCCACAGACATCCAGCGTGGCACCGGTCACGTAAGAGGAATCATCAGACAACAGGAAAATGGCGGCACGGGCAATTTCTTCGACCTGGGCTGGCCGACGCATCGGGATCTGTTCGATGACCCAGTCCAACCACTGTGGATTCTGCTGGGCCCAGTCCACACTCAACTCTGTCATCGTTGCTCCTGGTCTTAGACAGTTGACCCGTATTCCTTCCTCAGCCTGCTCTTTTGCCAGACCGACAGTGAATGTGTCAATAGCTCCCTTGGATGCGGCATAGTCGGTATAGGTGCCAGGCCCGCCGTGTTTGGATGCCGCCGAGGAGACATTCACTATTACCCCACCGGAACCACCATGGCGCTTCGCCATTCGCTTGACGGCATACTTTGCACACAGAAAGGTACCCAGTACATTGACTTCGAACACTCGCCGAGACGCGTCTACGTCCAGGTCTTCGACACGGGTCCCGCTACCATTGACACCGGCATTGTTTACCAGGCCCTTAACCGGACCAAGGTCTTGTTCTACCTGGTCAAACATCGTCGACACCTCGGTCTCAACCGACACGTCGGCCTGCACTGCCACAGCCACACCACCTAAAGTTCTGATCTGATCCACCACAGCCGCTGCCTCATCATGTGAATGCCTGTAGTTCACACAGACCGACCAACCGCGTTGTGCAGCCAGGCGGCCTATCTCTGCCCCGATACCGCGACTGCTCCCCGTGACGATCAGACCACCGCCAGTTGTCGGTCTTTGAGGGTCAACCATAAGCACCCCGGTGTAACGGCCGCCGATCGGAAGGCACTGCCAACTTTTCGGCTGTGATCCGAAGCGTACTGTAAAAATCACCGCGTTTCACTTGAATCCATCTCAACCATCGCCGGCCGGTTATGGTTAAAGCAGTACGGCCATGAAGCACCCGGTGATTGTCGAAGATGACGGCGTCACCGGGTCTGAGTATCTTCACAATGCAACGGGCCGGATCCTCCGACAGACTCAGCAATCGGCGCATACCCCGGTAATACTGCGGTACTTCGTGCGATGGAATAGACAACGGTGCACCCACACGATCATTAATCCGCACACCATTGATGTGGCCGAATTCATCCAGCGAGATAACTGGAAACTCGGCAATCAGGTCGACATCACCGGAGAAGTGTCGGCGGAATACTTGTCGATTTCGAGTCAGTGTATCAAATGCCTCCGGATCCTCGGAGCGTAACGTTTCAGCAATTTCAAACCCGTCGAGAAAAATCGATCCGCCACCACCGGTTATATCGGTTTCCAAGCAGTGAAACATGAGTAGCCCCGGCGGTGATGCCCGATAAGGTTCGTCTGTATGTGGTTTGAGCGCGGCAACATCATTGGCAATACTTCTCTTTGAGCGATCTACAATGAGATCCTGAATTCGACCGAAATTGCTCTCCTGTGGGGGTCCGATCCGGCGGGCCAACTGCTCGAGCGCATCAGGATCCAGTGGCACATTGTCCAGAAAACAGATTCCGTGATCCCGAACGTCGTGCAACATTTCAAGAAAGGCACAATCATCGTCAAGTACATCCAAGTACTGCACCCGTACCGGTGCTTTTCTGAACTCATCGTTCCAAAGCAGAGACGAAAATGAGCGGGAACAACGGGACTTATCATCGTAAGCATGTGTTTGAAGCCAGCCATTGTCAAAACAGCTCTTATGCCCATCTGACCATTTGATGCTCAGGCTGCCGGTACCATCGATGCATACCGTATCCGCTAATATGGTTAACATAATGTCAGATAACCGTATGGCACGGCGACCGATGGTTGCGTCACCACATTGATCACAGTAGCAGTTGTCTCGAAGCCAGATCGAGTGGAAAAACGACTCCCGGCCATCACTCCAAACCGTTCGAACACCCGCCTCAACGGCCTCCACAGCCTTTAACGGTAACTCAGTCGCTATTCGGTCTATCATGTTCCCCGGTATACCGCTGGATTGCCCAGCATCGGCTCAGCTGACCCTGAATCCGCCGCGGTCACACCAGGGGTCGCAGGAGCATCTGATAATTTTCATCAGTGAACGACATGGAGCGGCCTGTTTCGGTGTCAAAAAGCTCACGCGAAACCGTGCTTAATCGTCCCAGGTAAATATGTAACCCAAGGCTTGGCATCGCGCCCTCGGTATGAACTGCGTGTATGCCATCACCACCGATCGACATCGTATCTCCAGGATTCAGAACCCGGCGCTTGGCCAGTTCCAACTGGCCTGACTCTACCTGCCGGTAAAGCAGATTAACCTCGGATCCTTCATAGACACCCAGAAATGCGTGCAGCCGATGATTGTGGGGGGGCACCAGCTCGTGTGGTGCGAAACGCACCCAGTAAACCGAGACCTCGTCGTCCTCGTACAGACATTCATCCGCCGAAATAAAGGAACCGACCGCCTTGGCGATGACCTGAGGATCTGCGAATGTCTGCGACATAAGTGTTTTAACAGCCGCCACAGGCCGTGTGTCAGCCGCCGCAGAGCGTGCGCATCGCACAAACTCAGTCAATGAAAAGGACATATCGATCTCTCTTGAATCACAAACAGCGATGCCACCGTCATGGTGTAGAACCTCCTGCTGGCACAAACACCTTCATCATACCAATGAACCGAATGTGGATGAACGCTATGATACGCCATATGATAAGCCTTTCTGTTGTTACGTTCGTCGGTCAGGCCACCTGACCACGATAGCAACCGGTTTGCGCAGTAACGCGGTTCCCGAGTTTACCGATCATGATTCCTGAAGCCCTACCAATCACGATACCCACGGAGGTTTTCGACCTCCCGGTTCACGAAATCCGCAGGGGTTATCGCAGCGACGTTTACTTCTGGCGCGCCAAGCGAACACTTGAGGCCAGTCATCGCAGTAATACAGCAACTGTACAAGTGTTTCAAAAAGGTGAGTCGGTGGTGTGTGGAATCGAGGAAGCGCTGGCGATACTGATGCTTGGGATTGGCCATTACCGCAATTCCACCCTCGCATTTGAACTGTTCGATCGCTACATCCAGCAGAAAAGACGGATCCGTTCGCTCTATCGCGCTGATCCAGAGCAG
>Ga0257109_1000605_pt1 | contig 11985 bp, 8 predicted proteins | sample LP_taG_8_FD_191566 | JGI IMG/M metagenome (GOLD analysis project Ga0257109, IMG submission 191566) | Marine microbial communities from Northeast Subartic Pacific Ocean, Canada - LP_J_2011_P26_2000m | ecosystem: Environmental > Aquatic > Marine > Oceanic | place: Canada: Northeast Subartic Pacific... | reverse complement strand
AGTTCCCCATTTGTTATCTGTGCGCTCGCTGGAACAACTGTGAGAGCCACACTAACCATTCCGAGAAGAAGCCAACGACAGTGCATCTGTGTAACCTCACAGTAGGAGTATTTCCACGTTCCAACGGTACACATCAATATCCGGACTGACCAGGAAAAGTGCACTGTTTGACGCCGGATAAAACCAGTCTATTCAGTATGAGCTAGAGTGGCTAACCCTCGGTACCTTGGCTCCCAAGCGTACTAGGGCTCCTTTGTGAGAGACCCGTAGGGATGCTCATTGTTCTTCTCAGGTCAGCAAGCCACGCAATTGTGATTATTCTGAGAACCAAGTCCTTCCAGAAGTGCTACGGTAGAAAGGAACGGAAGGATCCTCTGAACCGGACCATTCGCCATATCTGCAACCGTTTGACCTCTGCGACTAACTACTGAGACATTGGCTCCCTGCGACACCAGATAAAGAATCAACTCGTTATCTCCCCGGGCTGCTGCGTGATGCAAAGCTGTGTACCCATTATGGTCTCTGGCGTTGACGTCAGCCCCGAGCTCTTCGATCAGGTAACGCACTGAAGAAGTCCAACTCTCTGGCATGTGCCTATGGATGTTCGCAGCGTACCCTTCGCCGTATCCTATCCCTGACGCCGCATGAATTGGCCAGGCGCCAGGGCCTCCAACGGGCACAGGCGGAAGTCCAGAAGGATCCAGAACCCCAGATTGGGCCCCACCCCCTCCACGATAACTTCTCCCGGCAGATTTCTGTGTTGGGATATTCGGATCAGCTCCGTGCTCTATCAGTAACTTCATGGCCCTAAGGTCCAAGCCGTACGCAGCTCGCCAGAATGGAGTCGCCCCAGTCCTATTGGTCCTTAGGTAGTCATCACCAAATGTGGTGTACCAAAGCTGCTTCGTGAGCCTCGCATTAGGGTCTACTCCTGCTTCCAAGAATGCCTTCATCAGATCCAGGTATGTGACTTCCTGTTGAAGACGGTGCGTAGGCTGGGGATGCCGTGATTTAGGGATCCACTCTGTGTTCAATGCTATGTATAGTGGTGTTGCACCAGCATCGCTTGCGACCGTTGGGTCAGCACCACGGTTGAAAAGTTCCATCGCTAGACCGAAGTGGCCATTAATAAGCGCCATGAGGAGTGGAGAAGTGTGATCCCCTGCACTCACCTGATCGATTTCCACTCCATGATCCAGAAGAGCGAAGGCTGTTGAGGCATGGCCATCGCGAACAGCCATTAAAAGAGCAGTCATCCCACCGTATCCTCCCACTAGCTGAGCGTGAGAGAGTGGTTGATTGACCCTGTCCCTTTGCTGGACCAGTAACAGTTCTCGTTCACTCTGGGCCCTTCCGGAACTGGAGGCAGTTCGCCTTTGTTCAGTACCTCCTTGCCTTACTTCTCCTGTTCGATCAACTGTCTGCTCAGTCTCCGCCATCCGCGCACGCCGAGCCTGTTGATCTTGACGATCAAACTCATCACGTGATGGCATATCAAGAACGGCAGCTGTAAGAGCCGGGTCACTCCCAGCCTGAAGAAGCACTCGGATAACCTCTGTACGTCCAGCTGCTGCAGCAAACATTAGAGGGGTCTGACCCCATATTGACTCTCTTGCATCAAGCTCGACACCATGATCCATCAGCGCTTGAACTGATGCTGCCTTTCCAGACGCGGCGGCAAAATGGAGCGGTGTCACGCCCCCTGTCGCACTTTCAGTCTCAGGATCTGCTGACGCATCCAGTAGAAGCTGAATGACTGACGCATTTCCCCGGCGAGCTGCAAGATGAAGCGGGCGGTACGCCCCAAGCCGTGTTACGGCCTCAACATCTGCTCCAGATTCTAGAAGGATGCTCGCAATTTCAGGATTCCCATTCTCAGCAGCCCAGTGAAGACCAGTCATGCCGTCTCCGTGAGCGGCATTCACTTCCGCACCGTTCGCTACTAATAATCTCACTTGAGCCGCATCATTACGCATGGACGCATCTGCAATGGGAGCATCTGCCGGAACGGCTGCAAACAGGAAAAAGCAGAGAGCCATAGAGACCCAAGTCCTCACTGATAACTTCCTAGAAGCGCGGTGTGCACTCAGTCCCAGCATGCGCGCCCCTTAACCCTTACTCGTGGGGGCAGTAAGTGACAGCTCTTCAGTACCATCCCCGAAGCCCTCCACGTCATCCATACCAAGCTTATGCATCAGCGTTAACATAGCGCTTGCCATAGGGGTGCCATCTGGTGCCATCACGTGGAGGTTATTGTCAAGCTTCCCATTCGCGCCACCAAGAGTGATCAAAGGACATCGGCGATGATTGTGAAGGTTCCCGTCTGCCATTGGTGAACCATAGATAATCATCGTCTTATCAAGCAGATGGGTATCACCTTCGTAGACCTCGCTCAACTTATCCATAAGATAAGGAAGCATGCCAACGTGGTACTTATTGATTGTCGCAAAATCCAATACTGCTTCCTCTCGCCCACCATGATGTGATCCTGGATGGAACGGGGTGTCAGTTCCGCTCTCTGGATATACACGTGACGATGCATCCCGGCCAAGCTTAAGTGAGAAGACCCTGGTCATGTCGGATGCGAATGCGAGGGCTTGGAGGTCGAACATCAACCGAACATGTTCACTGAAGGAGTCGGGGACACCCGCCGGTGCCTCTGGAAGCTCACGAACCTCCCCGGAACGGTTTTTCGCTTCGACACCTTCGATCCGGCGCTCAAGTTCCCTGACATTTTCCAAGTACCGCTCCAATCGGATCTGATCATTAGGACCAAGTGTGCGCTTTAGGTCAGCTATATCCTCAGTAATCCAGTCCAGAATACTGTGGCTTGTCCGGCGGCGTGCTGCTCGAGCTTCCGGGCTTCCACCAGCACCGAAAAGACGATCAAATGCGATCCTCGGATCACGGATCATTGGGAGCGGATTAGAGGCAGAAGCCCAACTAATCGTGTCCGTATACACGCATGCATATCCATATGCGCACCCCCCTGCTTGATCAACATTTTCGATGCAGAGCTGCATAGACGGAATGGGGGTATCCTGCCCGAAGCGAGTTGCATAAAGCTGATCCAATGACGCTCCTACATATACATCAGAACTCTCTGTCTGCTTTGGGTGAGCCTGTGTCAGGAATACCGCACTGGATCTGAAATGGTCACCCCCAATTTCCTTGGGCTTCGATGCCTCAGCTTGACGGACGTCAGTATTACTGATGATGGTCAGATATTCGCGGTAATCCTCTAGTGGAAGGAGCGAACTAGGAGTCAGGTCGAATTCCCGTCCGGCCTCAGCCGGCGACCACAGATTTTGAGTAGCTCCCCACTCGTTGCTCCCCGCAGCGCCATGGACAATTTCGATGGCAATCAGGCGTGTCGGATCAGCGGGTGCTTGGGAACCAGATAATACTCGACCCGCAGGAACCATTGCATCCAAAAAGGGGAGCGCCACGGTAGAACCTACCCCGCGTAAGAACGTTCGTCTTCCGATCTGCTTACCGGTAATAAGTCTCATATTCTCGCTAATCTCCTCAGTGGATCTCTTGTTCACCTAAAGAAATCTGAACGCTCCCCCCTGCTCTTTGCATCTGGAAAGCATCGCTTTTCACGATCCCAAGGATAAACGATGAGAGGCGATAGTTATTCACTTCAGCCTGATTGGTGATATCACGAACAGTCGGTTGATCGTAGTACTCTAGTCGCCGACCAAGTGCATATGTCATGAGATTTTCGGTAAAAGTCCTTACCAGAGGTATGGGTCGATTCAATAAAGCCTCCGTTAGGTCGGCCGGAGTCTCAATGGGGGTACCGTCGTAAAGCTCGCTTCTGGTATCGAGTGCTGTTCCGTTCTCACGGGTACGCCACTTACCACTTACACCGAAGTTATCCAATACCAGGCCGATAGGATCCATCATGCGATGGCATGAGTTGCAGGATGGATTTTCCCGGTGCAACGCGAGCCGTTCTCTAGTCGTAAGCAGTCTTCCACCTTCGCTACCTTCGGTTTCTTCAAGATCCGGAACTCCAGGCGGCGGTGGTGGTGGTGGTGAACCCAACAAGACTTCCATGACCCACTTGCCACGCAGCACAGGGGAGGTTCGCCCCGCGTGTGATGTCAAAGTAAGAATACTCCCATGTCCAAACAGACCGCGTCTGCTATCATCTGGGTATGTAAAGCGCTGGAATTCCTCCCCGGTAACCCCCGAAAATCCGTAGTGTTTGGCAAGTCGCTCATTCACGAAGGTGTAGTCTGCTTCATACAGATCAAAGACGCTTCGGTCCTCAGCTATAAGACTGTTGAAAAAAAGTTCTGTCTCACGGCGCATAGCATCTGCTAACTGCTGATGAAAGTCAGGATCGAGTCGAACGTCGGGATGGACTTTGTCCAAATCTTGGAGCCTCAACCACTGTGCTGCAAACCGAGGCCCAAGCGCCCCTGCCCGACTGTCCAAAAGCATCCGATAAACCTGGGCTTCAAGTGTCTCTGGATCTGACAGATTGTCTTGTTCTGCAAGCGAACGGAGTTCAGCGTCAGGCGGAGCCCCCCAAAGGAAATAAGAAAGTCTACTAGCGAGATCTACATCGCTAACCCGGTAACTCTGACCTGTAGTTACCGGTCCAGGTGGTTCTTCAAAACGAAAAACGAAATGAGGACTGGCCAGTATCGCTTCCAGTCCTGTGCGCACACCAATCTCGAATCCTCCGTTAGAAGCTCCTTGTTCATAGAACAGCATCAAAGCTTCTTGGTCATCATCCGTCAGAGGGCGTCGGAATGCCCGAGTCCCCAAACTTGAAAGGATACTCTCTGCGCACGTGCGCTCCTCAAGAGCCGTCGACGGTTGGCATGTGAAGACCTGAGTGCGCGTGACCGTCTCCGATACACCGGTAACATTAAAAGGACCAGAGATCACCAAGTCTCGCATATGCGGCAAAGAATTGACACCGTACGTGCCCGCAATAGCAGTACTGGCTAATGACCAGTCGTGAGGGGATACCAGATCCTGGACCGGTCCTTCAGCACGTCGAATAAATGCCGCGGCTACAAGATGTGACCCAGCGCTTATGAGAATCGGTTCCGTTCGTATTTCAACACTAGCTGGATCCGACACGTGCATCCAACGGTCCATCTCGAGCAGCGCTACCGGCTCACCGTCGACCGATACCTCTATCTGCTCTGGAGCATAGGCCGTGTGCAAAGCAGACCGGCCATTGCCTACAGCAGTTCCAGTCGTTTCGTGATGGAAAGACATACGGAATACGTACTCCCCATCCGCTGGAAAATGGTGCTCGATTGCCGTTCCACCCCGGGTCCCGAAAGGCGCACCATTAACCCGATCAAGTTGCGAGGCCCATCTCGGGATGCGGTACTGGGTCTCACTTGGAGTTGCTTCCTCATCTCCCACTGCCAGTCGGCTAATTTCAGCTGCAGCATGTAAGTAGGCATCCAAAAGCGTCGGAGAGACCATTTGGACGTCAGCAATATTATCGAAATTGGCACTCTTGGTATCGAGAGGAAGGTAATCTCCCGCATCGATTCTCAGACCAAGGAAGTCCTCAATCGAGCTTTGATACTCGGCTCGGTTCAGCCGTTGAAACGTGCGACCACCAGGGTTCGGAGTTTTTGCAGCTGCCACGTCCATCGAGGACTCCAAGCTTTCCACAAGCATTAGAAGCGTATCCCCAGCCGGGCGACGGGCCCCAGGCGGAGGCATCATGCCCGCCCGAAGCTTCCTGATCATCTTCTCAGTAGTCTCGCCCTCCTCATGAGAAGCCGACATTCGGAAGTCTTCAAGGGACAGATTACCGCGCAGCATTCTTTCATTATGACAGCGCACACAGTAAGCCTGAATGATCTCGTCATTCGTTGACTCGCTATAGGACTCGACTACCCCGGTATGGCCTGACAACAGCCGAGTTGGATCAGTGGTCTGATCCAACTGCTCACCGCCACTGCCCCACAAGAGCAGTGCAAGGCCTCCAGTAAGGAACGTTGAGGAGAATTGGTTCATCTAGCAGAGGTGGTATCGAGGGATGCTGCAATCTCACCCAGTCCTAACAAATTAAAGATAGAGTAGCTATACCCAAACAGAAAAGAGGGGGGTTCCCCCACATGTACAGGACAGGAAATACTTCTGCAACTCCTGAACTGCGGCTGCAGAAGTACACCTAGAATGTACAGAAGGACCTATGCTATGATAAAGTCTCAAGGGATTCTGAAATACCGAAGTCAGATTCTAGCTCCAACTGAACAAGGCTAAGGAATCTCTCGAGTAGCAAGGGCCGACGGTAAGTCCAGGGCCCAGCAACAAAAAAACGGCCCAGCCACTGAAACAGTGACCGGGCCGCTATTCTCTGTGAAGGAGTTGGGTTTTAGTACATCCCACCCATGTCTCCACCCCCAGGCATTGCTGGTGGTGCTTCTTCCTGAGGCTGCTCCACTACTACCGCTTCAGTTGTGAGAAGTAACCCTGCGATCGATGCAGCATTCTGGAGTGCGGTACGCACAACCTTTGTCGGGTCAATAACCCCCGCGTCCACAAGGTCTTCATACTCGTCCGACTGAGCATTGTAGCCAAACCCATCACTGCCGGCCCGGACACGGTCGACTACGATGCTACCTTCACTACCAGCGTTCTCTGCAATCTGCCGTATTGGCTGCTCAAGAGCACGGGCGAGGATCTGCACTCCGATCATCTCATCCTCGTTCTCAAGTTCAGCATCGGCGAGCATTACCTGTGCGCGAAGCAGAGCAACGCCACCACCTGGAACGATGCCTTCTTCGACAGCGGCCCGGGTCGCGTGGAGTGCATCCTCTACGAGTGCCTTCTTTTCTTTCATTTCGGTCTCTGTCGGCGCACCGACACTGATGACCGCAACACCACCTGCGAGTTTCGCAAGGCGCTCTTGAAGCTTTTCACTATCGTAGTCAGAGGTGCTCTTATCGATTGAGACACGAATCTCTTCGATCCGTCCCTTAATCTTGTCCGCTTCCCCAGCACCATCAATCAGCGTCGTAGTGTCCTTGTCAATTATGACACTTTTTGCGCTCCCAAGGTCGCTCGCCACCGCATTCTCTAGCTTAAAGCCAACCTCTTCCGAGATTACCTGTCCACCTGTGAGAACCGCGATGTCCTGGAGCATAGCTTTCCGACGATCACCGAAGCCCGGCGCTTTCACGGCCGCTACCTTCAGCGTACCTCGAAGCTTATTGACGACCAGGGTCGCAAGAGCCTCACCCTCAACGTCCTCAGACACAATCAAGAGCGGCTTACCCATCTGTGCCACTTTTTCAAGAATTGGCAATAGATCCTTCATCGCCGAAATCTTCTTATCATAGATTAGGATCATCGGATCTTCGAGCGCTGCCTCCATCCTCTCCGGATCTGTTACGAAATATGGAGAGAGATAGCCGCGATCAAACTGCATACCGTCAACAGTCTCAAGTGTGGTTTCAAGGCCGCGAGCCTCTTCGACCGTAATCACCCCGTCTTTCCCAACCTTTTCCATTGCATCTGAAATAAGGTCGCCGATCTCAGCATTATTGTTTGCGCTGATCGCTCCAACCTGAGCTATTTCAGTCTTACCCTGTGTCTCAGTTGAAATTCTTTTCAGCTCTTCAACTACGAGACTCACACCCTGATCGATCCCACGGCGTATACCCATGGGATCTGTCCCTGCCGTAACGTTCTTAAGGCCTTCGCCGAAAATTGCCTGAGCAAGAATAGTCGCGGTGGTGGTTCCATCACCTGCAACATCGGAAGTCTTAGTCGCGACTTCCTTGACCATCTGTGCGCCCATGTTCTCAACTGCGTCTTCGAGCTCCACCTCTTTGGCGACCGATACACCATCCTTGGTCACCGTCGGGGAGCCGAACTTCCGATCCAGCACCACATTTCGACCCTTAGGGCCGAGTGTCACTTTCACGGCTCGGGCGAGCTTATCGACGCCTTTCTTGAGGCGCGCACGCGCCTCGACGTCAAACCAGAGCTCTTTGGCTGCCATGATTCGTATCTCCTAGTTCGTCAATTGCGTTGCGCTAAGAAACGATCGCGAGGATGTCCGATTCTCTCAGAATCAGATACTCGTCACCGTCCAGCGTGACGTCCGTACCGCTGTACTTCCCGTAAAGAACCTTATCCCCGACTGTTACGTCAGGCTCAATCCGTGCACCCTCATCAGACATCTTGCCAGGTCCGACCGCAATGATCTCTCCTTGCGACGGTTTCTCTTTAGCAGTGTCCGGGATGTAGATACTACCCTTCATCTGTTCTGCTTCTTCAAGTGGCTTTACCACGACGCGGTCAGACAGCGGCCTGACATCGCTTGCGCCATCACCCATCTGGCCTCCTCCTAATAGATCAGTTCTTGGCTTAGCACTCTAGTAAGGAGAGTGCTAAGGGCGAGGTAAGATCGAGAATAGAGGCGGGGTGTCAAGCGCTAGCGTTCTCGAATCGCTGGCTATGACTCCAACAATACCGAACTCGACATTCGCAGCTGGCTAACCACCGGTAGCCAGTACCTCCATACGCAGAACACCGTCGAGACCGACAATGGCGTGCACAACCTGGTCCGCAAGTGATGGGTCGAACCAGTAGCCCAAGTCTGCGAGCCCCATAAATGCTGCTCTTGCTTCGCAATAGGCGATGTCGAGTACTGAGCCAGCCGAATTCAGAAATAGAGATTCGACAAGACCCTCAGGCACTCCTTCACCCGCCCGCAATTTGGTCAGAGTCGCTTTCTCCTCTTCCGATCCGTGGTGGTGGATCTGCGAGACAAGCAGATTATTACTCCGCCGGCTAACATCAACCTCGAAGTCAGTAAGGTCATCAACGATTTGGAATGCCGTGCCAAGTTGTGCAACCGCGTACTCTGCTGCAGACAGCTTCTCACTCAATCCGTCTTCTTCTAGCACCTTCGGTGCTGCAAATGCGAGTGCGAAGAGGTCACCCCCACGAATGCGGTGAACGCTGTCAAGCATTACTTCTGGCCTAGGGATTTCTTCGACACCCTCCTCTTCCGACCCCTCTAGCCTACCGATCAAGGCCATGCGATCAAGCAATTCGCGCTGTATCGCATCACACTGAGTCCCATTGACAATCTCCTTGACTCGTCCCCTTTCAAGTGCCCTCCGTAACAAGCGTTCGAATGACATCAATTGAAGAATCGACATGAAGCGGGCACCCATGTTAGGTGCAAGGGGCAAAAGAGTCTTGGCCTGGTCATCAAAAATGTTGTCAGCCGCGGTTATCGTTCCCTTGATGCAAAAATTCAGCTCTGTATAGAGCGTCAAGCGCGCCTCCGGAACACCTATCGTGGCGAAGATGGACCGGAAAAGAATGAGGAAAAAATACTCCTGAAGAAAATGAAGCCCTTCTGGAGTCGTAGCTTCGGCTGCCGATGGAACGTGCGGCGCTTCGGTAAGGAATTGTTCCGCAATCAGCGTTCGGAGATCTGCTTGCACAATCCGCACTGCTTCTGCCTGAGCTTCCATATCACTCCCAAGACGAGTCCATACACCGTGTTTCTCTAACAAGCGCAGCGCGTCCTGGGACCGGAATACAGGGGATAGAGTCATGGGGTTCGAGGCCAGAATCGGAGTGAATTCAAGTTCAGATCTACCCCTCTAAATACTCGCCAGCCATCGCTAGACCGAAGAGAGTGAGAAACGGTTCAATCCTGTCGATCGTTGCCAAATGTGGCCCGATAGTATTGGCGAAACCCCCGGTAGCTACTACATACGCGTCCGGGCGATCCCATTCCTCTCTCAACCGTTGAACCATACCATCTATAGAGTCGATCGCTTGATAAAAGATGCCGCTTTGGATACAAGTTTCAGTCCTTCGGCCAATCACCGCAGGTGGGGGGGTCAGCTCAACGCGCGGTAACTTCGCCGTTCTTGAAGCGAGCCAGTCGATGCCTGTCAGGAGTCCCGGAGAGATCACTCCTCCTTTGAAGACTCCTTCCGTTGTTATGCAATCGAAAGTCGTAGCTGTGCCCAGATCCACAACGATCGTGTCGCGATGGTATAGCTCACGGGCAGCAAGAGTGTTGACGATCCGATCTGCCCCAACCGACATCGGCTCTTCTACATCAAGCTCGATTGGAAGATCAGATCGTGGATCTATTACCAGCACCTCTCCCGTCACAATTCTCCGTAGCGTCTTCGTCCATACTCTGTTGACGGTAGGAACGACTGAGCCGACTACACCTCTCGTAATCTTGGAGTCACCCAAAGCATTATTAGATAAGAACGCACGCACCAATACTGTCATCTCATCAATCGTCCGAGACACACTTGAACTGATTCTCCAGTGGCCGGCCAACTCTCTTTTACCTGAAGCCAGTCCAATCACGGTTTCAGTATTTCCTACATCAACAACCAGTTGCATATCACCTCTCTAAACAAGCAAGATCTGCTTTGGGTGCTCAGGGTTAAATCGGAGTCACACTTCCTGATACTACCCGTACCCGGGAACTGTCTTCGCGCTCCAGTATGAGTGCGCCTCGTTCGTCAATGCCGCGTGCCACACCACCTCCCTCCTGCTCTGTCGTCACCTCTGACCCGAAAAGTGCATCTCGGCTCAAGAGTTCCTCATAGAGTCCAGAGGGCAACTGATCAAGATACCGAGGATCATCAAATACCGGCTTAACCTTGTGTAATTCAGAAATCAAAGCTTCTGCAACGTAGCTGGGTGCCAGGGTCAACTGGCAAGTCTCCTCAAGTGAAGAAGTACGGCCTGTGGATTCTGGTGGGAACCCGGCTACCGGAGTCCGGATGTTCACACCTATCCCTGTAACTATCCACTCACCTGCTGACTCACAAAGGATTCCGGCAACCTTACCCCCTTCGAGGAAAACATCATTGGGCCATTTGATCTGAGTGGAGAAACCATCAGCCAAGACCTCTATAGCTCGGGCAACCGCAACTCCTACTATCAGAGGGGCAAACAGTTGGGGAGGTGACAAGCCTGGTAGAAGAACAGACATCAAGAGTCCTGCCCCATCCGGTGAGTACCATTTACTCCCAGCGCGTCCGCGTCCTGCTGTCTGCTCATCTGCAATCACCACGCTGAATGAAGCCGGTTCAGCTTCAGTCAGATCGATCAGACGGTCATTAGTGGAGCTAATACGGCGGTATATCTCCAGAAACGGAATACCCCATATTTCAGTCCATTCTGAGACTGGGCGACCCTGCCAGTGGTTCAACACCTAGCAATACACATATCTAGGTCAGCTCCCTATTTCATCCACAAGTAGGAGAGGAAGAGCGCTCCTATAATCCAGCAATAAATGCCAAACAAATGAAAGGAGCCCTTTCCAAGAGTGGTAATAAAGGTTCGGATCGCTAGAACACCTGTGAAAGCTGCAGCCGCACCGGCCAATAAGAGTGTCAGAGTTGGAAGCGACTGCGACGCGCCGATCTCGGGCAACTGAAGGAGAGTAGCTCCGAGGATCACAGGTATAGCCATAAGGAAAGAAAATGCTGCTGCATCCTCGGCCTTTAGGCCCAGCCACAGCGCCGCGACCACCGTTGTCCCGGAACGGGAGATACCGGGAATCAGGGCGAACGCCTGGGCCAAGCCGATCACTAGTGCACCAATCCACCGGGGACGGTCTCCCACGGAAGGGATAGAGACTCTCCGGCTTGTCCAAAGGACTCCTCCTGTCACCAGAAGAGCAACCCCCGGAATCACAGGATTATCAAACATCACCTTCACCAGATCACCAAGAAAAAGGCCTGCAACAACGGCAGGAAGAGTAGCCAACCCAACCAAGCCCATGTACTCAAGGGCGCTGCGATCTTTACCCAGAATCCCTCTTGATAACTCAGCTATCCGGTTCCGGTAGATCAGGAGGATCGATAGCAACGTGGCCATGTGCACCCAAACTTCAAAGAGAACACCGGGCACTTCGATGTCTAGAATTGCTTGCGCCATGACCAGGTGGCCAGAGCTGGAGATAGGCAAGAATTCTGTAACTCCCTGAAG
>Ga0257109_1000601_pt1 | contig 12037 bp, 11 predicted proteins | sample LP_taG_8_FD_191566 | JGI IMG/M metagenome (GOLD analysis project Ga0257109, IMG submission 191566) | Marine microbial communities from Northeast Subartic Pacific Ocean, Canada - LP_J_2011_P26_2000m | ecosystem: Environmental > Aquatic > Marine > Oceanic | place: Canada: Northeast Subartic... | reverse complement strand
CGCGAGCTTTACCGGCTGCGATAGCGCGGCGTGCGTGCGCCGCATGAAATTGATACGAGCTTCCACCGACATTGGTGGTATCGATCACGGTCGGACTTAATCCGAAATATTCGGCGATCGTTAAACCACTGGCGCCGCCCTCGCCCGCGTCATAGATACCGTCCACGTCGGACCAGGTAAGGCCGGCATCGGCAAGCGCTTTACTCGCACTTTGAGCCTTAATCTGAAGCGGAGAAAATTCTCCCTCGACATCGCGAGACGGAAATTCATGGATACCGACAATAGCAGCATCCCGCTGTTGAACAGACACACGTGCATCCTTAGAGGCGGGCGTGGGAGTCTACGAAATTACCGGAATCCAAGTCCAATCAGCATGGGTCGCCCGCTACACCTCATAGGTTAGGCCGCCAGGAACGCAATAGAAGGGAGTTGGCGACAACGCTGACGCTTGACAATGCCATGGCAGCGCCAGCGATCGTCGGGGTCAGCGCCCCAAACATCGCAAGAGGCATTGCCACGATGTTGTAGACAAACGCCCAGAAAAGATTTTGTTTGATTTTGCGAAACGTGCGTCGACTCGCGTCTATCGCTCCGGGAACCAAACGTGGGTCAGCACGCATCAGAGTGATTGCCGCCGTTTCCATGGCAACGTCAGTCCCCGAACCCATCGCAAAACCGACGTTCGCAACCGCCAACGCGGGACTATCGTTAACACCATCACCCACCATACCGACCGGAACTCCCCCCTCAATCCAGTCAGAAATCATTTGCGCCTTTCCTTCAGGGGACACGCCTCCATGCGCTTCAACGATGCCCACATCGTCAGCAACTGAACGGACAACGGCCTGGGCATCGCCCGAGACAATGACGGGTTCAATATGCATTCGTTTCAGCTGCCGCACTGCCTCGGCGGCTTCGGCCCGTATCGCATCGTGGATCGAAAAAACAGCAAGCACCCGTGCCGAGTCGGCGAGCCACACCTTCGTGTCCGTTTCGTTCAAATCCTGTATCGAAGGAACCACAAGGCCGGACTCACGAACCATGGCGTCGTTACCACATATGTAATGAGTCCCTTCGACCCGGCCTTCTACGCCCTGGCCAACGCGATTGACGAACCCGTCGCTCTGCCGTGTCGAAATACCACGCTCGTCGGCCGCAATGCAAAGTGCCCTTGCCAGCGGATGCTCGCTGTTTTGCTGTATCGCAGCAGCGATCTCGAGTACGCCAAGTTCATCCGTACCCGCTAACGTTGTGATTTGTCGTACCCGCGGGCGCCCTAGAGTGAGCGTACCCGTCTTATCGAAAACGATCCGCTTGAGCACTTGGGCTTCTTCGAGTGTCGAGACATCTCGGATCAGGATCCCAGCGCGCGCTGCGGCTCCGGTTCCCGTCATAATCGCGGTCGGCGTAGCCAATCCCAACGCGCACGGACACGCGATGACCAATACCGCAACCGCAGCCAGTAACGCCGCTTCAAGGTCGCCGTATAGCAAAAACCAACCCGCAAAAGTGATGCCTGCGAGGATTAGAACAAGCGGCACGAACCACACGGTGATTCGATCGACCAAGCTCTGTACCCGAGCCTTGCCCAGCTGCGCGCTTTCCACCAAGCGCACGATCGTCTGTAGCGCGGAATCTTCGCCTACGGCTAATGTTTCTATCTCCAACATGCCGTTAATATTGATCGAACCTCCGGTCACGGTATCGCCTTGTGACTTCAGCAGCGGCACACTTTCGCCGGTGATCAGTGACTCATCCACTTCCGCTTCACCTTGAATAACCCTGCCGTCGACGGCCACACGGTCACCTGGTCGACATACCACTACATCACCAATGCTTACCCCCGCAATCGGTCGCTCTTCCAAATTGCCGGCCGCCGTTTTCACCAGCGCAGTCTCGGGACGCAAAGACATTAGAGTTCGGACCGCTTCGCTCGTAGCTCGCTTGGCCTTCGCCTCGAGGTACTTACCGAGCAACACCAACGTAATCACCACCGCCGACGCTTCAAAAAAGAGTTGCCCTTCGGCCGCTTCTCCCAACGTGACTAACAAGTACCAGCTGTATACGTATGCGGCCGTCGTCCCTAGAACCACAAGCACGTCCATGTTAGTGCTGCGACTCCTGACAGCATTCAAAGCCGCGCGATAAAAACGCAGCCCCATCACAAACTGGATCGGCGTCGCTAGAAGAACTTCGAATGCCGGCAACAGATGCAATTCGTCGTACCCCATAAATTGCAGCAACATCTGAGCGACCAACGGCAACGCTAGCAACGAGGCGGCTGTCACTTCGCGTCGATCTCGACGCAACTTCGCCTCGCTCCGGTCGACGTTTTCTTCTGCAATGGGCTCCAACCCGTACCCAGCGCGAGTGACTGCATCAACGAGTTGCTCTTCATCGGTAACGTGTGTGGCGACCGTTACGCTGGCGCGTTCGAGCACCAAATTCACGTCAGCTCGAATCACACCGACCGTATTCATCAAAGCCTCTTCAACGCGCTGAGCGCAAGCACTGCACGTCATCCCCGTAACAACGAATTTCCGTACTTCTCGACCGACCTCAAAACCCGCTTTACGTATCGCCTGCATCACTTGGTCAAGATCCGTCGATTCATCGTCGATAACGACCGCCGCACGTTCCAGAGAGAGGTTGACCACGGCATCAAGCACGCCGTGAGTACTCCGCAGCGACTCCTCAAGCCTGACCACACAACCGCTACACGTCATGCCCTCGATTGCCAGAGGCAACTCATGTGACGTCGCGCGCACTTTGTTCAAGGTGGACATACCATCAGGTCGTGAGGAAAAGCGCCAACATCCCTACCCACACAAGGAGTAAGAAATGCCAGTACACGGCGCACAAGTCAAAATTGAGTGTTGTGTCGGATACCTCCACTTGGCCTTGCATACGTACCGCAACCCGGACCCATGCCACCAGCCCACCGACCAGATGACATCCGTGTACCGCCGTAATGAGGTAAAAAAAGGAGTTGGCGGGACTCGTCGAAACAAAATAGCCCATCCCGACAAGCTGTTTCCAAACGATCATTTGTCCTGCCAAGAATACCAACGTCAGGACACCCGCGAGTAAAAACGCAAATCGCGCGCGATCGATCAAGTCGCGACGAATCGTGCTGCGCGCTCGTTGAAACGCCAGACTGCATACTACCAAGACACAGGTATTGACCCAGAGCAGTGTTGGCTCTGGTAGTGCGACCCAATCGGTACTAAAAACGATCCGCATGTGGTAGGCGGCAACGATCAGAAAAAAGAGCACTCCCACGATCGCCAGAAACACGTACATAGCGACGGCGCGGCGATGTATCGGGAAGGCAGAACCCTCGTTAGACACGGAACCATCGGCGGTCTGGACCTGCCAGGGTTTTTCGGCGAGTTGTCTAAATAACCCCATAGCTTCCCTCACGCATTGAAAGCGCGTCCGGAAGTATAGATGTGGTGACGGAATCGTGAAACGGAAGGGTTAGGGCTTACCGTTTGCTGCATTGCTCAACCAGCCACCCCGTGGTGAAGGCATCGGGCATAATATAGGGATGAAGATTGAGCCGGTGACCGATGCCTTCGGGGCGGTGATCAGCGCGGTGTCTTTGGCCGCGCTTTCAGATAACGAATTCCAAGCGATTGAAACCGCTTGGTATCGCTACGCGGTTTTGCTATTTCCGACCCAGCATCTGACCGAAGCCGAGCATTTTGCGTTTTCCCGACGCTTCGGCCGCCTCGAACGCGGGCTTCAGCTCGGTAGCCGCCCTAGCGCCGCCCGTATCGCTAACGTCGACGCCAACAATCAGTTGTTACCGCCTTCAAATTTGTCGTCGCGATTTAATATCGGAAACTCGGTATGGCATACAGACAGTTCGTACAAAAGTACTGCGGCAAAAGCGTCGGTTTTAGCAGCCTACGCGGTTCCTGCTTCAGGTGGCGAAACCGAATGGGCCGATATGCGTGCCGGATACGACGTTCTGGGCACCTCGATGAAGGCATGGCTAGAGGACAAAGTCGCGATTCATAGCTTCCGCTTCAGCCATGCTTGGCATGGCGGTTTAGAAGTCTTAAACAATGCGGATTTAGCCAACTTGCCTCCCGTCGAACACCCGGTCACTCAAGAGCATCCGGATAGCGGTCGCAAGATTCTTTTTATCGGTCGACATGCAAGCCATATTGCCGGTCAACCCGTTGCGGCAAGTCGAAAACTCCTACGGCGGCTCACCGATCAATCGGCACAGCCACCAAGAACTTGGAAACACCAATGGAGTCCTGGAGACCTGGTGATCTGGGACAATCGATGTGTATTGCACCGCGGTCACGCGTTCGATCCGCAACAAGCTCGCGTAATGGTGAGAACGACGGTTGCGGGCGACGCGCCAGACAACCAATGGGCCGCGTAACGTGAAACCGTGGATCCGGCGTATAGTTGGTCCGGTCGATTGAATCTCAGCTTCGATCCCCAAAAACAACGAGAACTCAAGGAAACGGCATGAAAATCGGATTATTTGGCATTGGTTCGGGCATCTGCGCTGATCCTCAAGTTGCCGCCGAAGTTGCAAAACACGCGGAGGCCCGCGGCCTTGACTCTCTTTGGACGGGCGAACACGTAGTCCTTCCGGAACCGAGGCAAGCTCCATCTCCCGCAGACCCCGATTTCGCCATGCTGCACCCATCGACGATCCTCGCCTACGTCGCAGCGGTCACCCACTCCATTCGGTTGGGAACGGGCATTGTGCTAATCGCCCAACGAAACCCTGTGGTGCTCGCCAAGGAAATGGCGAGCCTTGACGTCGTTTCGGGAGGTCGTTTACTGCTCGGTATCGGTGCCGGTTATCTGCATCAGGAATTCGACGCCTTGGGCGTCCCGTTTAATGAACGAGGTGCTCGTACCGACGAGTACGTACACGCGATGCGATCGCTTTGGAACGATGATCAACCCTCATTCAAAGGTAAGTTTGTAAGCTTCGATAACGTTCGAGCCGAGCCCCGCCCGGTCCAAGTTGGCGGTCCTCCGATCATTGTCGGCGGATCAAGCGATGCTGCTATTCGCCGCACTGTTGAATACGCGCAGGGTTGGTACGGGTTTGCGCTCAATGTTGATCAGACCCGCGATGTCTTGCGACGACTGCAGGAGGCCGGCGCAAACGATATCGAGATTAGCGTGACTCCATCCGTGCCCATCAACGACGACACCGTTCAAGCATTCAGCGATATCGGCGTCGACCGTCTTATTTCACTGGTGTCGCAACGTTCTATCGAGCGTGTGCAAGAGACCATTGATGCAATATCCGTATACGCATCGTGATAGCTAGTTGTCGAATCGATTTTTCGCGCCCTCCGGGTTTCGAGGAAAAATCGTTAGCGACCCAAATACCTAAATCAATGGCAGGATCAAGAGGTACCGTCAGCGACCGTTGAACTCGGGCGAACGCTTCTCAACGAAAGCCTTCGCCGCGTTCAGATGATCTTCGGTATCAAAGGTCCTCGTCATGTGATCCGCCTCGAGATCGAGAACGTCGGCCAGCGAGCCGTGCAACGCCTTGTTGAGGTTCTTCTTCATGTACTCGATGGCGATCGGCGGCAATGCCGCTAAACGTTCTACATACGCCTTAGCTTTTTCTTCGAATTCCCTTTCCGCATAGACCTGATTGACCATGCCCAGTTGCAAAGCCTCGGGGGCGACAATGACGTCCGCAGAAAAGTACAGTTCGCGTGCCTTCGCCGTTCCCACGAGCTGCGTGAGAAAGTACGATCCACCATAATCACCCGACACCGCAATTTTCGAAAATGCGGTCGTGAATTTCGCGGTCTCGACCGCGATACGGATGTCGCACGCAAGTGCAAATGACAGTCCGCCACCCGCAGCAGGGCCCGGAATTACCGCGAGTGTTGGTTTTGGCATCTCGTGTAAATGCCGCACCAATTCCGTACTCGAGCGAAGACTTTTGACCCGGTCCTCGAAACTCGATCGTTGACCTGACGAACCAGCCGCATCCGCGAACCCTTTAACGTCTCCACCAGCGCAAAACGCCCCGCCCGCTCCCGTTAGCACAACGACTCGTACCTCGGGATCGGACGCGAGTCGAGGAATCGCTTCTTCGAGTCCTGCCATCATGCTCGGCGAAAGTGCATTGCGCGCCTCTGGTCGGTTCATCGTTAGCGTTGCGATACCCCGATCAATCGTCTCGAGTAAGTGATCACTCATGAGAACCCAATCCGCGTTTTCCCGGTGACATGCACCTCTCCCCATCACCTCAAACAATGCAAGACGATACCTGCAGTGGCGTCGCCGGCAAAGGTCTTCCCACAGCTCCAGTGCGGACACTTCTCTCCGGTAACAACAACGCTTATGGTGAATGAATGCGTGCGCAATGTTATTTGCTGTTTTTCGGCCTCGTGTGTGCTGCCGGCGTCGTCAAGGCGGACAGCCGACCCAATATTGTCCTGATTCTCGCAGACGACTTGGGATTTTCGGATGTTGGCGTTTACGGTAGCGAAATTGCCACCCCCACTATCGATGCATTGGCCGAACGAGGTGTCGTATTTACAAACTTCCATACTGCTGCCAGTTGCGCCCCGAGCAGGGCAATGCTCCTCACCGGTGTCGATTCGCATCGTGCTGGCGTTGCCAATATTCCGGAGGCCATACCCCCGGAGCAGGCACACAGCCCCAACTATCGAGGATCACTCAGCCCCAACGTAGTCACCATCGCGCAGCTACTTTCCGACGGAGGCTATCGCACCTACATGGCGGGTAAATGGCACTTGGGGCTAGATCAAATGCCCAACGCGCGCGGATTCATGCGGTCGGTGTCACTGGCCGACACCGGTGCCGATAATTGGGAGCAAAAACCTTACCTTCCCCTTTACGACGAGGCGCGCTGGTTCGAAGACGACGAACCGCTGCAGTTACCCGACGATTTTTATTCGTCCGAATATCTCGTCGATCGTCTCATCGAGTTCATCGGTGACACCCCGAGTGATCGTCCCTTTTTTGGTTACCTACCTTTTCAAGCAGTACACATCCCTGTGCAAACACCGGCGGAATTCACCGCCAGGTACAGCGACCGTTACCAGAACGGCTGGGACGCAGTCCGAGACGCAAGATTTAAAGAAGCCATCAAACGAGGAATCGTCCCGCCAACGACTCGACTGATCGACATGCCGACGACCCGGGAATGGAACGAGTTGTCTACGGTGGAACAGGAGCGCGAGTCAAAGCAAATGGCCGTGTACGCGGGCATGGTAGAAGCCATGGACTACCACCTTGGCCGTTTGATCAGTCACCTAGAGCGGACCGGCCAATACAAAAACACGCTCTTTATTGTCACCTCGGACAACGGTCCCGAACCTTCCGATCCCTTGGCATTGGCCGGACCGTTGTTTCGATGGTGGCTGCGGCTGAACGGCTACCACACGGGCATTGACGGCCTCGGCGAGCGCGGAAGTTTCAACTTCCTTGGGACCGATAATGCATCAGCCGCCGCCTCTCCGCTCGCGTTCTACAAATTTTACGCTGGCGAAGGAGGCATGCGCGTACCACTCGTGATTTCAGGGCCATCGGTAGTAACTCCGTCAAGGCTCACCCATGGTTTCGCCTACGTCAAAGACCTCGCCGCGACGGTTCTCGACATCGCAAACGTTGAACATCCGGGATCGCTGTACCAAGGAAAAGACATTGAGCCCATGACGGGAAAGTCGCTTCTTCCGATTTTACAAGCCCGAACCGAGCGGGTACGCGATGACTCCGAGGTTATTGGTTACGAGGTCGGCGGTAACGCCGCCCTCTTCCAAGGCGACTATAAAATCGTCATCAACCGACCGATCGTGGGCGACGGCCAATGGCACCTTTACAACATTGCCGAAGATCCAGGCGAATACCACGACCTAGCGCTCGAGCTGCCGGGGCGTTTTGGACGCATGCGCGACGCGTACGAGCGCTACGTTGCGGACAACGGTGTACTCCCTGTTCCCGACGATTATGACCAAGCTCACCAGGTGGGGGTGCGGGGCTATCAAGCTCTCGGCAAGCGATATGGTGGGATTGCTGCATTGTTCGGACTCATCGTCGTCGCCAGCTGTTGGTCGTTGGGATCCCGTTTCTTTCGCCACAGAACATCCTAGCGCCCGTGGAAATCCGCCCCGCTCACTGCTAGGGTCCGTCGCATGAATACACTACATGACGCAATAGTGTTGTTAGAGAACGGCGATTGGGAAGCTGCGCACAAAATTGTTCAGACCGACGATTCGGCCACTGGCGCGTGGGCACACGGCATCGTGCACATACTCGAAGGCGACTTGAAGAATGCGGCATATTGGTACGGTCGAGCAGGGCGCGAACTTGAGCGCAGTACACAAGCCGACCACGAAATCACCGCGCTTAAGGCCTCAGTCGCCGACGACTAGCAAGTCCTCGCCGCCTATTGATCCGTAACGCGTTTAACGACGCGTGTACCGGCAACCCAGTCGTGCAAACAGCGTTGATCTTTCCGAAAGATAAAACAGAAGTCGACAAGCACCAGCAACCACAGTAGCGAAAAAATAGATCCCGCGGCGATTACCACGACCGGTATGAGTGCCCGCACGAACAACAGTTTCCAAAAGCTCGCGCAGTTGCCCGTTTGGTGATCCACAATCATGAGACTCATCGCGGCTTTGCCCGCGGTCTGGCCTCGGATCCACAACAACCAGCCATTCAATATCAGGTAAGCCGGTATTCCGCAGAGCACGGCATAGATCGCCGACTGACCGATGTTCGCGTAATCCTCGGCGTGTTCTACAACCCCCGTCGCGAGAATCATAAGTAACGTCACGAGCGTGACAAAAATCCAATCCAATCCGGTCGCCACCAAACGCTGCATGCGCAACTCACCTGAAACTGAGTCATTCAAGGTGGGACATCCGATTTAATTTGAAAGACCAGGAGCGCATTACCCCCACGTTGTCCGAAGTTGCCGTACCCCGATGCGACGATCAGAAGATCATCCGCGAGCATCGGGCCGTGAGCGTCAAACGCTCCGCCCTCAGCATAGCGTCCACCTTCATCGTCTTTCTGCGCCTGGTCACCATTCACCACGTCGTATTGTTGCCAACTGTCATGTTGCCAGCGTGTTTCGCCGGTGCTGACGTCAAGCGCCCAAAGGCGACCATCCAGATCACCGAAAAATACCAAGTCTCGGCTTGCGACAATGCCACTCGAGATCCCGCCACTACATCCCACGCAGCCTCTACTTTGTAGAATCCGACTCCAGCGCGTTTCACCGCTCGCCATCTCTAACGCGTGCAGACCGGGCGCCGATTGACGCTTCTCTTGTCCAGTTTCACGATCGCTAATGGGTACAAAAACGAGCTCAAGTTCGGGATGTACCGCCATACCGAAGTGCACGCCACCGAGTAAACCGCCACGGCCTATGCGCTTTCTCCACACGTGTGCGCCCGTCTCAGGATCCAACGCATGCACGTCCCCCGATTTTTGGCCGGCGAAGAGGAGTTCTCGACCATCTCGCAAAGTCGACAAGATGGGTGGCGCACCGAAATCGTGATCAGGGCCCACTGGATCCGGACACAACGGGTGACCGGGAAAACTACAACCCATGCTGTACGCGTCGTTGGCGGTTGCTTGCATCACCCACCGAACCATGCCGTCACTAGTATCGACCGCGAAGATCGCGTCACTAGTCGCACTAGTCGGGTGGCTGTAATTTTGACCGGTCCCAAAAAAGAGCAAACCACGTTTTGAATCAAGCGTCGGAGCCCCCCAAACCGGCGCCCCACTTGGGCCGTAACGTTCGACAAACAACCAGTGGCGGCCCGTCTTTTTTGGAGGATCGCTAATCGTTGGCGTGTACCACTTCTTGGCTCCAGTCGATAAATCAAGGGCTCCCATGGCACCGCTCGTCGTGCAGCACCCATACCACGGAAGAATCGTGAGGCCCATTTCCATAGATGAAATAGGTACGAAGACGTTATTTCCGTCCACGAGTGGCGAGCCCGAATACATGGGGATCGGATGATCCTCGGTAAAGCTATAACGCCAAATGTGAGTACCATCTGTCGCGTCCACCGCGAACACCCCGTTCTGGCGTACGCCAAAGATAAGAACGTCCCGACCATCTGGCATGCGTGCTGGTGAAATCGCGGTCGATATTTCCACCCCCTCAACAGGGCTCGTCCAACGGGTACACCCGGTATCGCGATCAAGGGCGACCAATCCGCGACCGCTGTCCCCAAAAAAAATCGTATCTTCCGAGACCAATGGGTACGAACGCGGTGTTTTCTGCGCCAGTTGATAGACCCACTTGAGCTCAAGTTGATCGATGTTATCGGCCGAGACCGAGGTACGATTGGGACTTTGATAACGCTGGTTGGCGCTGTCGATCCCCCAGCCCGAAGAATAAAAATTCTTGAGTCCAGGTTCGCTCGTCTCGCACAAGCCACCGTGAGCAGACAAACCGCCAAAGACCACCAGACAAACGGAATGCCACCATCGCTTCGTTAGTGGAACCGTCGGTGAGCCCATCTCCGATTGACGAAATATTGCCGCTCGAACAAAGATGTTCACTTCGCGGAGCTCCTCGCTCGAACCGCAGTCGCGAGCTGATTCAAACACGAGACCGTATCGTCCCAACCGATGCAGGCATCGGTAATGCTGCAGCCATACACAAGCTCTTCACCCGTACCAATCGATTGATTGCCCTCGACAAGGTTGCTTTCCAACATGACGCCAAAAATCCGAGATTCGCCGTGTTCAACCTGCGCACACACGTCCTTACAGACGGTGAGCTGGTTGCGGTGATCTTTGCTGCTGTTGGCATGACTCATGTCGATCATGACCCTGATTCCAAGTCCCGCCTGATTGAGTAACCCGCTCGCATAATGCACGGACGGATTATCGAAGTTCGTTTTTCCGCCACCGCCCCGGAGGATCAAGTGACAATCGCCGTTTCCCGACGTCGAAAAAATCGCAGAATGTCCACGCTTCGTCACCGACAAAAAAATGTGTTCGTGGTTTGCCGATTTGATAGCGTCCACGGCGACTTGAATCGATCCATCGGTGCTGTTCTTAAATCCCACGGGACACGATAGACCCGATGCAAGTTGGCGATGAACCTGACTTTCCGCGGTACGCGCTCCGATCGCACCCCAACTCACAAGATCGCCTAGGTATTGGGGCGTAATAGGGTCAAGGTATTCAGTCCCCGTCCCAAGACCCAATTCCACAACATCCTTCAACAGCCCGCGCGCCATTTTTAGGCCTCCGTTGATATCGAACGACCCGTTCAAGTGAGGATCATTGATCAGACCCTTCCATCCCACCGTGGTACGAGGCTTTTCAAAGTACACACGCATGACGACGAGAAGGTCGTCCGCGTGGGCGTGAGATTCCTCAACAAGACGATCTGCGTATTCGCGGGCAGCATCGGGGTCATGGATAGAACACGGTCCCACCACCACGAGCAAACGTTGATCTTCCCCTTTAAGTATTTGACTAATTGCTCCACGCGTCTCGTAGACCGTACGCGAAGCCGCGTTCAACATGGGTTGTTCGGCGATCAAAGCCTCGGGGGCGACCACCTCTTCCATCCCAGTGATTCGAACATCATCGGTAAGGTACTTCACGTCGGGTTCCGCCGCTCTAAAAGCTTCATCTACCTACACGCGTTGTTTACACGTCGGCGTGGATTTCAAAGAACCGATTCACAAGCTCACCGTCAAGGTATGGTCCAAGGGCTTCCAATAACCCGGTTTCCATACGCCACGCCATGTACGCTTGCTGGTCCTCGACGCTACTCCAGCGTTCTACCAGACACACTACCGACTTTTCTTTCTCGACGTATGTTTCAACACTTTCGCAGCCCTTGTAATTACGCGTGTCGACAAGCGCCTGTTTCATGATCGCAAGATACTCCTCTAACTTTTCACTTTTGATCGGCATTTCAAGCGTGATCATCACACTCATGTCACTTTCCTCCACTGGATGTTGTTATCGGCTGGCACTTCTTGGAACGAGCCGCGAATTGTTGTCCTTTACGCCC
>Ga0257109_1000598_pt1 | contig 12060 bp, 8 predicted proteins | sample LP_taG_8_FD_191566 | JGI IMG/M metagenome (GOLD analysis project Ga0257109, IMG submission 191566) | Marine microbial communities from Northeast Subartic Pacific Ocean, Canada - LP_J_2011_P26_2000m | ecosystem: Environmental > Aquatic > Marine > Oceanic | place: Canada: Northeast Subartic Pacific... | reverse complement strand
AGCGACGGGGGAACAACACAAAGCATTTATTGGCAGCACGAATATTGTATTGGCGATGACGAAAACGGAGAGATAGTAAAAAGGGCAGGAAAACCTGCCCTTTTAATTTTTTCCAATAACTATAGATTATTCTTCATCGTCTTCGTCATCTTCGTCCTCATAATAATCTTCATAATACTCAGGGGGATAGGCGTACATATTTGAATAGTCCCATTCTTCTTCATTGTCTTCGTCGTCTTCTTTAATCGGTGGCATTTCCTGCTTTACAACGATTACTTTAGGAGCTGTTGATCCGCCATTATCACTTTGTCCCAATGCTTTATTTACCAGGTCTTGATCCTCTGCGCTTAAACTTGGTGCTGGCGTACCCAGCAGATGCTGCCGGAACATCATCCCAATTAAACACCCAAAAAATAATACAAGGAGGGCAATTATTGATCCATCTGATTTTAATTCGTAGCCACCCCAAAGATTTTGTGTGAGACCATAGTTAAGGAAAACAGCTAAAGACAACAGTACAATAAATACGATCAATATATTTCCCATAAGTGCAGGAGTGGTTGATTCAACCACTAATATATACAGCATCCAGATCATTAATCCCCCAATAATAAAGATAATTCCGGTTATATAATCATTGGATAGCAAAGACTGAATAAAACCAACCAATGATCCTACTGGAATTAAAAAGCCGATACCTGTTTTAATGCTATCGGCCATCAGCAAACTAGATAATCATTGTAATTATTGTTTACCATACTAGGAAATCTGTTGAGAAAATTGAATGTAATTCTATCGAAAAGCAAGATATTTCGACATGCTATAGTATAATATGAATGAGAACGAGTTTCTTTTTTCATATAAAAGGTTTGGTTTCCTTAATTTGTACTAAGTATCAATTGTATATATGAACAAACGGAATAAAAAAGTTAGTGTTGGTATTATAGGTGTGGGACACCTGGGAAAACATCATGTAAAACATCTTGCCGCGATAGATAATGTAAAATGTGTAGGGTTCTACGATATTGATGAGGCAAGAGCAACGGTTATTTCAAATAAGTACAACGTAAAATCCTATGATTCACTAGAAGCACTACTAAGTGACTGTGATGCAGTTACGATTGTAACACCGACAGACACACATTTCCATGTTGCATCAGACTGTCTGACTGCAGGAAAACATGTATTTATAGAAAAACCTATCACTAAAACTGTAGCTGAAGCAGAACAGTTATTAACATTGGCCAATGCTAATGAGGTATTAATTCAGGTGGGGCATATAGAAAGATTGAATCCAGCGTTGGTCCCATTGAAAAACTATTCCATATCACCAAAGTATATTGAAATCCAGCGTTTGGCCCCATATGATGTACGTGGTACCGATGTCCCTGTAGTATTGGACAAGATGATTCACGATATTGACATATTATTGTTTCTTGTTAACAGTGAAGTTGAAAGTATTGATGCAAACGGTATCTCTATTTTAACTGATTCAATCGATATAGCTAATGCTAGAATCCGCTTTAAAAATGGTACAATTGCTAATTTAACTTCTAGTAGAGTTGCACAGGATCACGTACGCAAGATAAAAATTTTTCAGCAAGATCTTTATATCACAATTGATTTTTTACTGGGTTTAACTGAGATTTACCGTGTTCTAGATCCGGAAGAACCCGACCCGGATTCTATTCAAGATGTGCAATTTCATTATGGAGATAAGACGAAAAAAATTGTATATGAAAAGCCAGATTTACCTTCATTCGATGCACTAAAAGTAGAGCTCAATAATTTTACTAACAGTGTTAAAGGTATCGCTGTTCCAATTGTCGATGGACAGGCAGGAAAGAATGCATTAGAATTAGCATCTAATATTCATGATCTGATCCTTGAGGATCTTCATTAATGAATATTGGGAACTTTTTTTTTAAATACCGCAGTTATACTCCCATACCTCTAGCAACGGTAATTCTTTATAATGCTCAACACGCAAACGCATATGTAGTTTTTGGTCTAGTATGCATCATTCTTGGTGAATCAATTCGATTTTGGGCAGTAAGTTATGCTGGGGGCAGAACTAGAACGACAACGGCTGGTGCAACAACGTTATGTACGGCAGGTCCTTTCGCACATACGAGAAATCCGCTATATATTGGAAATATGTTAATGTATAATGGTATAGTGCTGATAGCAGGTGCAAGTAATATTTTGTCGATGCTTATGCTAACATGGCTGTTTTTTATTATCCAATATTTCCTCATCATTAATTTTGAAGAACAAACATTGACCAAAATTTTCGGCACCACATATCAAGATTATACGGAAAATGTTCCTCGAATATTTCCTCGATTATTTAGTTGGAAATCAGATGATAATAGACAACCTATGACATTACTAAAAACGTTGCGGACTGAAAAACGAACACTTCAAAATGTTGTCATATTTTTAATAATTATTTATACACATTACCGTTTGCTGGAACAATGATTTTTTTAATTAATGGCCAATAAAAAACCTCTGAAAATATTTATAGTTGCTGGTGAAGAATCTGGTGATCTACATGGATCTAAATTGGTACATGCCATGAAAAAACATACCACAAATATCCAGTTTACCGGTCACGGGGGCGACCGAATGGCTAATGAGAATGTTAAGATTATTGAGCATGTAGATGATTTAGCCATTATAGGTTTCTTTGAAGTAATCAAGCATTTACCATACATGTTCAAAATTATGGGATCAACAGTTAATTGGCTGAGAGAAAATAACCCGGATCGTTTGATTCTTATAGATTACCCAGGCTTCAATCTGCGACTTGCTCGTGAATCGTTTCAATTAGGCATACCTGTAACCTATTTTATATTACCTCAGGTATGGGCATGGAAAGAAGGACGAGTATCTATTTTGAGGGACAGTGTTGATCAGTGTTTATCCATTATTCCATTTGAACAGGAATGGTTCGAGAATAAGGATGTGAAAACAAATTTTGTTGGACATCCTTTTATCGAATTAGAGCCACCTAAACAAACAATTGACCAATTTCTTTCTACACATAATCTAAATCACGACTCCCCTATACTAACTCTTTTACCTGGAAGCAGGCAGCAGGAAATAAACCAACATTGGCCTGTTTATATCAAAGCAGTAAAATTGATAAAATCAAATATTTCAGACATTCAGGTAATTGTCGGCAAGGCCCCTGGTGTAACTCTACCAAATACACCAAATTTTATAAAAATTGAAGAAAACGATCCCCAGTTAACAATGTGTTACGGTGATGCCGCATTAGTGGCTTCTGGTACAGCGACATTAGAAGCTGCAGTCCTTGATATCCCTATGGTAGTATCATACCGCTTTTCACTGCCAACTTGGATTTTTGCCAAAAAGATGGCTACGGTTCCCTACGCATCAATAGTAAATCTGATTGCCAACGAGATTATCGTTCCAGAATTTATCCAATCAGAGATGACCTCTGAAAATCTAACAAATGCTGTGATGCCCCTTTTAAATAAAACTTCGGAACGAAAAAAAATGTTATTAGGATATGAAAAAGTACGACGTACACTTGGTATGCCAGGGGTCTATGATCGTGCTGCTGAAGCAATAATAAACAGACTTTAATGATGAATTCTCTAAAATTGTACTTGACAGCAAAAATTGGTAAGTGGTTCATAATTTTATTGTATAATACAAATAAGTGGAATACTGAAGGAGAAGAACACTACAAAAATTTAATTGAACAGGGGCAATCAGTAATCATATCAATATGGCATGGCAGAGTACTAACATTTGTGAAACAGTTAGCATATAAAAAATATTACGCAGTAGCAGGAACACATTTTGACGCAGAAATCATAGCCAGAATCTGTGTTAACATGGGTTGGAATGTGATCCGTGGTTCAAGTTCAGATAAAGGTAAAGAGGCTTATGAGGCAATACTAGATGCATTGAACCAACCAGGTTCCCTAGTTGCCATGACCCCAGATGGCCCTAAAGGCCCTGCAAAAATTCCAAAAGCAGGCATTGTTAAAGCTGCACAGCGTACGGGAGCTGTTATCATTCCCGCGGCTGCGCACTCTACAAGACGCTGGGGGTTTACCAACTGGGATACTTTTTATGTGGCTAAGCCATTTGGAAGAATAGAAGTAATTTATGGAGAGCCACTTTCATTCAGCGAAGAAGACCAATTTGAGGATTGCATAGCAAAAGTAAAGGAGGCAATGGATGTGCTCGAATTAGAGGTAAACCGGCGTGTCGGCATATAGTTACATCAATAACCCTCACTATCGTATTTTTTTATTTCCTTTAGCACTATTTTATTGGGGAGTGATGTTTTGGAGAAATTTATTCTATAACATCGGTGTTTTCGTAAGTCGCAGTCTGCCTTGTAAAGTAATTAGCATTGGTAATATCACCACTGGTGGAACGGGGAAAACTCCAGCCGTTATATACTTTGCCAAACTACTTAAAAAACATGGACAACGTGTTGCTGTTCTTAGCAGAGGCTATGGCAGGTCAACAACAGGAACTGTTGTTGTATCTGCAGGTGATAACAATATTAAAAACTGGCAAATGGTTGGCGAAGAGCCCGCACTATTGGCAGAGAAATTACCAGATATACCTATTGTTGTTGATGAAAATCGCTACCGCGGAGGAATTTACATTGTCAAACATTTCAATCCAGATGTAATAATATTGGATGATGGGTTTCAGCATCGCACATTGGATAGAGATCTGGATATAGCATTATTAAACTCAAATCAATCTGGTATTACGTATAAACTATTACCTTATGGATTATTGCGAGAACCTTGGCATCATTTAAAAAGGGCTGATGTTACAATTTTAACAAAAACTGATTTAAACCGTCCTTCACATTTCATATATAATAAACTAAAATCATTAAAAATTGTTTCTTATAATAGCAGGATTGTACCATCAGAATCACTCATTGGTACAAAAGGAAACAAAATATCAGTTAATGCTCTGCAAAATGAGCGCACTATAGCTATTTCTGGAATTGGTGATCCTATGGGATTTGATTTATTATTAGAAAAACTTCGTTTGAATATTCTGGACCATATTTCCTTTGATGATCATCATCACTATGGTAAACCAGATTTAAAGATCGTTAAAACAATAATGGAAAAAAAAGAAGCAGAATTTATCATCACTACAGAAAAAGATTTAGTCAAGCTGCGAACAATTAAACATGAAATTTGTAAAAAAGTCTATGCTCTACCCATACGATTTTCATTATCAAAAAAGGGGCAACGGGAAATATTGAACAAATTAGGTTTTAATTAAATCTGTGCTACACCCCAGGCAAACATCATACCAACAAAAGTGAGCATTAATGGCCAGCCGGTATTAACAAATTGTCTCGCGCTCGGATTTTCAAAAGCATGGATTTTAAACTCGTGGGCCGTTGTTGCCCCACGTTCATCTATTGCAGCAATTACCACATCGTTTGGCCCAAGCTGATTATTCCTTGGGCGCCATTGCAATAATCCCGTGCGTTTACTAAAGGTGGCGTATTTTGGTAACTTGATCGGTTTAAATTTTATTTTATCCTTGTTTAAATCCTCCGCAACCAGCTTGTAGGTATACTCAAATCCAGTAAGAGCTATAGGCCTAGGAACTGAAATTATTGATGGCGGTATATTAACAAATATCTGGGATTTCTGAATATCTTCGGCATATCCATCAGATATGCGCACTGTAAATAAATGATTATTAATTTGTGCAGCGCGCGGAATCCATACCACTTTACCATTTTCTGTCATTTGCATACCTTGTGGTGCTTTTAAAAGTTCAAAAGTTAATTCTGCATTCGAATTTTTATCTTCTACCTGGATTTGATATCTATATACTTCATCAACCAGGGCTGACTTTGGCGCATTGGATACAATAATAGGTTTATGATTAACATAAATTTCAAATGATTGCTCATCCTTCGTATACCCATCTGAAATAAGAAGCTTAATTATATGGGAATCATACTGTTCTTTACTTGGAGTCCAGTTTATTGCCCCAGAGTATTCATCAACTTCCATACCATCTGGAAACTCCAGCAAGGTATACCGTACTTGGCTCAGTCGCTCAACAATTACTTTGGGTGGTTTCCCCCTTGCACCCTGAAAAAATTCCCACAATAAATCTTTGATCCCAACAGTACGATCATCAATTGTTTCGATTAATATATACAGTCTATCATTTTCCCAAAATATTGTCTGTACATATTTTTTCAAATTGAGTCTAGAAAAAGATGTCGCATCGGGTTTATCGGGTTCAGTAAGGTAAACCGATTCAGCATTTTCCCAATCTCCGACATATCTGCCAATATTTTCTTGATATACATCATCAGTTATGTCTACAGAATATATTCGAACTGATTCAATATTATCGATACGAATTGTTTCATCATAAGGCAATAGTGATCCCTTATTTATATCAGAATTCAAAATTCGATATTGATACGGTTCACCTACATTACCAGTCATTGGAGGAACGGATACAATTTTAATTGGCGCATTGACATAAAAATCAGCATCGATAAAATAGGTTTCTTTACTATCTGTGATTTCAAGTCTCATATGAGAAAAATCGAGTTCCTCATTAGTGGGGTCCCACCGTAAGCGCCAAGTAAATGGATCAATTCGCATACCATCAGGAAGTTCGATAGCAGTAACAGTAATTTTATCGGCAATGTTTGGATCTGATACTTCCAACTGAAAATCCCACGTAGCCCCAACATTTACTACATTCATTGAAGGTGGTTCAGCAGATATTATTGGTGGGTGATTTATAAACACTGCTACATTTTGTGTATCCTGTGCTACGCCATGGCTTACTTTTACAGCAAAGTATTGTGTATCTATCTGTGTTAATTCCGGTGTCCAAGTGATCAAATAATTATTATTCATAGACATACCAACCGGCCCATGTAATAATTCAACTCTCATTTCTTGCGCCAACTCAGGGCGCCAAACTTCAACTTGGTACTGGTAGGGCTGATTAACCTTCCAATCTGTTGGTGCGCTTGATATAATCTTTACACCAGCGCGGGCAAATAATCTGAATTCCTGTACATCCCGATCAAAACCATCTGTGGCCACAAGACGTACATCGTAAACACTGACATCCGCACTATCTGTTTCCCACACTAAGGCACCATTTTCACCCAGAATCATGCCTTCAGGAGCTAATTCAAGATAGTATTTAACCCTAGTATCAATATTACGATCACGGACAACAGGTGTATAGGCAAATGTAGTGTTCGATACAAATTCAGTTCCTATCGGAGCGGTGAGAAACATAGGTGGATCATTAACATATATCCACACGTATTCATCATATCCTTCCAATTCAGGCACCATTTGATAGGTGAGTAAAGAGTCTCTTACGGTTGCTTCGAGGGATACAGATTCACCAACCTTCATTTCTATACGGTATCCTAATTTGTATGCACCAAGCTGCGTATCTCCAGGCACCCATTGTATTGATCTGCTTTCATAATGAAAAAACATGCCTTTGGGAGGGGGAATCAGCCAGCGAAAACTATAGAATTCTCGTGCTTCATCTTCTGGTATTTTATAAGTAAATAGCTGATTAAGTGATAATACATGTCTTGGAAGAACATTTTGTGGTAAGTGTTGACCTATTGTGGTAATAGGCTTTGGCATCTTCGGTAGATCCATTGCGTGCTTAATTTCTGGAAATAAATCGATGAGGTCAATTTGTTCATCAAGAGCTGCAATAACATCCTCCTCATCAGGCACAGACATTTCAATTTCTGGCTTGCCAAGCTCTGTTAGAAAAACATTATTTTCTTCTCCATCCCAACTAGATGCAATGATAACCCCAGTATAATCTCCTCTGTCTGTTATTGGGATTGTTGCAAAAACTTGTGCTTCGGGTGTATCAGTATCAAGTGTAAAATAACTTATCTCTAGACCAACAGTATCCAGTGAGCCCATCGCCATAGTTATCATATTCATTTCACCAGAAATCAGTAATAAATCAGCAACATCATCAAAATTGATATCGGTTACATTCATATCAGATAGAGGGCCAGCATCAACAGGTAATACCTCAACTGCAACAGTAGCGGGAGACAAAGTCATAGAAACAATATGTCCAGATTGGAATGGCAATAAAACATCCTTAAACCCATCAGAATCCCAATCGGAAACGGCCAACGATAAAGGAAGTGGTCCATTCATGCCTGGTATAATTTCTTGTTTTGATTCTCCTAACACCAGACGGCCATTACGATTAAAATATGGTTGAATTTTCATAACATTACCTTCAGGACTAAAACTTAGGATTTCATCGTAGCCATCACGGTTCCAATCCAATGCAACTCCATAAACAAAACCAATACCCGTTTTCAAAGCACTTGGTTCCAAGCGCTCAATCATTGTCAAATTACCTTCTTCATCAAGATCAATTATAGAAAGTCCCCGTAACGGACTACCAAGTGATAATAAGATCTCCTGATCATCGTCATTATCCAAATTAAATACATCAAAATTATTGCAACGCACAAAATATTTTTCATCTCCAAGGTTTAAAAATCCTGCGGGATTTTCTCCAAAGCCATTATCATGCCACTTATAATAGAAGATTATTGGCTGGAGTATAGTTTCATCGCCATTTTCTGATAAATTGGCGACCGCAATTAATTCAGGGACACCATCTCCAACCAAGTCAGCAAGCCTTACGCCAACAAAACTGCCCAGTAATCCATCCGGCAACTCCAATTCCCAGGTTAAATTTTGGAAACCATCAATGTCAATCTCATAATACCTAATCATAGAAATACTGTGACCATTAATTCTATCGAATTCAACTGCGGCAAATTCATATTGACCATCTTCATCTATATCAAAAGTGCCCTCCATATGTAAAATCTTTAGGTCGCGAGAGGATCCAAAACTATATAATAATAAAACCAGGGAAATAATTTTATTCCTGGTTATCATGGAGTGTTATCTGTTTGTTCCGATGGGGTTTCTTCTTCGGTGTTGGTTTCTTCTCCGGTGTGGGGTTCTTCTTCTTGTTTTACAGCTGCGCTGTCAGAATGTACTACATTACTGGTGTCATTGACCGTTGTATCTGGTAAAGAAGTATTAAGCGTATCTGAGGGCTGGGTTATTGTTAATGAATCCGGTGACGACGATGTGACTGTATCAGAAACGATAGGCATATCATTAATAGCGCCAATTGTTGTATCAACAGAAATTGAATCTACCATTGTTGTATCGATTAAGACTGTATCAGTAATTACGCTGGTTGTTTCTGAAATATCAGATTTCTCGAATCCAGCACCCTTAAAAAGCTTTTTTGCCTCTAAAAATTGTTTGTTGAATCGTATTCTATCTTTCAAATCAAAAACACCTGCTAATGAAGTCACTGAAACTGAACCATAGAAATCAAATTCAGAACGGACTACTGTGCCTCCTAGAGTATCCAAATCAAATGCAACACGAATTTCTTTCACAAGAATCTCATCTGGGAAAGAAAATGCGCTCGTATATGAATTTGATCCTAATGGTACGGTAACAGATATATTTGCATATGATTGTATAACAGAATCCAAGCCCAAATTAAACTCAAGACTATTACCAATTGAATCCATTGAAAGAGTAGATGGGAAACCGTTAAATACATATTCCGGATATTGATACCAGTCTGGATTCCAATCCTCGGGGCTATACGATTGTGGAATCGAATCATTTGCTGGTGACATTGCTAACTCCAGTGTATTATTTTTTATATCATGTATAATAGTTATTGTTGTTATAATACTATCAGGGTCTTCATTCCTATTAAAAGTGAGCTTTGATGTTACTGGTCTATCTAAAAGAAAAAGATTGGATTTAATGCTGGTAGTAAGGACTGCTGGTACATTATTTTTAAAGATATCATATCCTACATCTAAGTTGAATAAATGTTCTCCGTCAAAATGATAACGATTAATCGTCGTATCTCTGGTTACAACTGTGATTGTAACTATTTCTTCTTCCAAAGTAATAAATTCGTCAGGTTCAAATAGTACCATAGGCAATATTGTATCCTTAACAAATAACCTGAATGCAAACAATGAATCAGATAGTACAGGTATTATCTTATGTTGTTTACCAAATGGGGTTGATACACTAAAAAGTTTTTCCCCCAATCGTATTTGTGAAAGGTAAGCGAAAATATTATCTCCTGTTTGCCCGCTGGTGGGTATCCAACTAATGATTCCTGTTCTCGGTTGAAAAACTGTTCCAACAGGAGGCTTTACTAACCATTGAAAACTATAAAAACCTCCAGCTGAATCCACTGTAGCAGGAATTAGTAAAGAATCCCCGACGAATGCAGAATCAATATTGGTAATATTACTTATAAGGGAATCAATAGTCACCTGGTCTATTTTTGTCTCACTAGATAATTCTTCATCCAGTTTTTTATAAAGACCAGCTTCGACACGGGCCAGTACAACTTTATTAAGTTCTTGTGCAGATGTGGTGTCCGCAACAGAAAATAATCCCCGGCCAGAAAAGTCGCTGGGTAATATAGATAATTCACCGTCAGTAAAACTTAGTAGAAGCACTTGATCATTTTCGAATGGCAATAGAACGCCCTGATCATCATTATAACTAATGTCATGGACCCAAATATCAGGGGCATATAGATTTTGCATTCCATGCAATACAAGTAAATCTGAGGTTATTTCTTTTCCATCTGTACTTGAAAATATTGCTGTTTTTATTATGTCACCCTCTGGGCTGAAAACAGCAATATTTTCGCCATCTTTTGTATTAAACAACGCAGTAAAAACTCGGCCATAGCCATTTTTTAGAATGTCCGGTTGAAAAGTCATGGGCGACTCAATTACCAGGGATCCAAGTTGCTCTGATAAGTTAAAGATAACTGCCTTTCTGGAAGGGCTACCAAAAGAGATACCAAGAGCTATCTTACCATCAATTTCGGAAATATTTATATTTGAGGGACGTAAAAGATCCTTTTCTCCGGGAAAATCAAAACGCTCTAATGGTTCCGATGTAAATCGTTCTCCAGTCCATTTAAAAACCACAAGCCAAGGAACTTTTTTATTCGTTTCGATCGATGGTGCAGAGATTATTGCAATTAATTCTGGATTTGGATCATCATTAATATTGGCCAGCACCGCGTCCATTACGGCTGCAGATCGATCCCCATTAGGATGGTAATACCAAATTTCACTATGCTCGCCATTATCTTCAATTTCTACGTATTGCAAGCCTCCACCCTTCAATAATAATAACTCACTGCGATTATTTCCATTCAGATCAAATGTGCCTGTAAGTTTAATTGACTTGGCTTGGAGAGATACGGATAACAACAGGACCAATAAAAATATTGGTCCTCGGAAATTAATTAGGAATGCCATCCGAGGCTTTTTGCGAAAACAATTGTACATTGATTTCTATACTAGAATATACAATAATATCACGGAAACGGTCTATTATCTAATTGGTATATATCTAATTGGTATGATGTTCTAAATTCACTGCAATGGTAATTATAATTCCCTTTTATTATCTGGCAACATTTCGCTACCGAATTGCTACAGTAAACGATAAATTTCCAAAGATATATTGGATTCGCATAGAATCCGAAGCGCTCCATGAACCGATATAAGTTGATCATACTTGTCCTGCCAATTGTAATATTCGCGCAAAGCAATCTGTATCCAGTTGAAGATTACTATGGTGGTGGAATAGGTTACAGCCCAATGTACATGATACTAGACTCAATTCCTGGTGCATCAAAACTCAAGCAAGTAGGCGTTAATCCAGATAATTTCAATTCTCCCTTTGTCATACATGGCGGTGAAGGATTCACGCAAATTTCTGGTCGATGGAGATTGGGCGGTTACGCAGGTATTGGTACATCTCGAATTAGTAATGCTTTAAGCGTTTTGTTTGGTGTTGATACGAATGGAATAGAAGGTATTCAAAATACAATCACAATAATAAACACAGGCGGAGGAAACGATACAACTCAACGCGATTTAACTGTAAACTATAC
>Ga0257109_1000591_pt1 | contig 12131 bp, 8 predicted proteins | sample LP_taG_8_FD_191566 | JGI IMG/M metagenome (GOLD analysis project Ga0257109, IMG submission 191566) | Marine microbial communities from Northeast Subartic Pacific Ocean, Canada - LP_J_2011_P26_2000m | ecosystem: Environmental > Aquatic > Marine > Oceanic | place: Canada: Northeast Subartic Pacific... | reverse complement strand
GAAACCACCGTCTCTAATTAAAGTATTAGAACCCACACCCAAAACTTTAATTTCCTTTATTTCTTTTATTTCTTTTATTTCTTTTAAAAAGATAGATAGTTCTAGTAAGCTTTTTGGTCTAAACAAAATTTTGGCTGGACCTCCTAAATTAAACCATGAAAGTTTTGATAGACTCTCATTAAACGAAATTTTACCTGAAATTTTGTTTTTTATATTTTCTATTTGTAGTATCAATGTCATTGTAGTTCAGTACCAATTTCTCTTATCCAATTTGAAATACTGCCAGCTCCCATGCAAATTACAATTTCATCATCAAATAAATTCTTTTTTAAAAAGTTTTTTAGTTCATTTCGGTTTTTTATATTTATAACTTGAATTCCAGATTTCTTTGAAATTAATTGAGAAAAATAATCTTGACTAAAATTATTATCAACTTTTTCACCAGCAGCATAAACTGGGCAAAGTACAACTGCATTACTTAATTTGAAGGACAATGCAAATTCTTTTTTAAGGAGTTTAACTCTGGAGAATCTATGTGGTTGAAAAACACATATTATTTTTCTATCAGTGTAAACCTGTCGAGCGCTGTTTATGACTGCTTTTATTTCTGTTGGATGATGTGCATAATCATCATAAAAATCTCTATTATCAATCGAAAAGACTTTTGTAAATCTTCTTTGTATACCTGAAAATTTTTTCAAAGCCTTTTTTATTATACTTATTTTAATACCAAGATTTAAAGCAACGGCAATTGATGCGGTTGCATTAGTAACATTATGATCTCCTAGCAAATTAACTTGTATATTTTTAACTTTATAAATTTTAGAACCAACAACTTTTATTTTTAAATCAAAAATTGAACAGTTTGTTTTCTTTTTTACATTAAAAATTTGATAATTTGATTTTTTATCAAATCCGTAGGTAAAAAAATTACTAGTTCTGCATTTATATAATAGGGATTTCAAATTATCATTATCTAAACAAATAAGTGATTTTCCAAAAGATGGTGTTTTTTCGATAAACGAACGAAAGCTGTTTTTAAGTCTGTTAAAACTTTGATAATAATCCAAATGTTCTTTATCTACGTTGGTAACAATAGAATAGGTTATCGGCAACTTTAAAAAACTTCCATCAGATTCATCAGACTCTATGACGGCCCATTCACCTTTTCCCAAATGAGCAGTATTTTTAAGTGAATTTATTACTCCTCCATTAATTACTGTGGGATCCAGTCCTGCTTCTGCCAAAATATTTGCTGTTAAAGAAGTAGTGGTTGTTTTTCCATGTGAGCCTGCAATAATTATATTTTTTTTCAATGCCACAATATTAGCCAACATTTCACCTCTTTTAAAAATAGGTAATTTTTTAACTTTTGATGCAATAAGTTCTATATTATTTTTTTTAATGGCAGAAGAAACAACAACCATTGTAGCCTTTTTTATATTTATTGAATTATGTCCAATATAAATTTTAATTCCTGCTTTAACCAATCTATCAGTATTTTTATTACTATTTAAATCGCTCCCTTGAATTTGAAAATCCATATTGTGCATGATGTGAGCCAGTCCACTCATACCAATACCTCCGATACCAATAAAATGAATTACTTCATTACTAGCAATATTAATTTTCATTTTTAAATAAACTCTTTAATTGCATTTTCAACTTTATCATAAACATCTTTACTATCGTTTTTTTTCATGCTTTCACGAATATTTTCTAATTTTTTTTTATCTTTCATGATTTCCAGTATTAAATTAAATAAATTAGTAGAACTAAATTTATCCTGCTCTATAACCCAACAACAACCTTTGCTCTCATAGTATTTAGCGTTGAGGTACTGATGATTATCCATTGAGTGTGGATAGGGAACTGCTATGAATGGTGTAAGAGTATTTACTAATTCTGCAGTAGTAGAAGCTCCACATCTAGTAATCGCTAAATCTGAAGATTCAATTAAATCTAAAATATTATTGGTAAAATCAAAAATATTACTTTTTATATTGTTTTTCTTATAAAACTCAATTAGTGAATTTTTTTGTTGTTTAATGCATTGTTGATTGATTCCGATTGTATACCCTTTATCTTTTAACATTTTAATTGCTGAAGGAACAATTCTCCCAAATACCTCCGCCCCCTGGCTTCCTCCCAAAACTAAGATTGAAAAGGTTTTGCCACTATTTTTCTTCCTAATAACTGAATAGTTAATAATTTCCTCGCGCAAAATATTACCCACTTGATAAACTTTACTTTTGTATTTTTCTGGAACGTTTATCGTTATTTTAGTCCCTAGAAGAAGTTTTTTTGAAAGTGATAACAAATTTTTGTTTGCTCTTCCCAGTACCATATTATTTTCATAAATCACTAAAGGAGTGTTATAAAATCTTGATGAAAAAGAAATTGGAAACGACACGTACCCACCAAATCCAATAATTAGGTCTGGCTTTTCTTTTCTTAAAATCAAAATTGACCTTGTAATAGAAAAAAGGATCATTATAAAAGAAAAAATTTTTCTGAAAAAACTTTTATTTGATGGAGTGTCTGTATTTATGATGCATGATCTAAACCGCGCATGGTTCTTTAAAAAAGTATTTCCTCTAATATCTGTTACTAATAAAACGTCATATCCTTTATTTGAAAAGTATTTCATTAAATTAATCGCTGGAAATATATGACCGCCCGTACCTCCGGATGAAAAAATAATTTTTTTAGTCATTTTCAGAATATCTCGCGGAGTCTTTTCTAGTAAAATTTAAGATAATACCGGCAATAATAGAACTTCCGATTAAAGAGGATCCACCATAACTTAAAAAAGGAAGCGTCATACCAGTTGTAGGAAGCAATCGAGTATTAACTCCTATATGAATAAATGTTTGAATGATTAAAAGAGAAACTAATCCTACCAATGCCAATTTAAGAAATTCATTCTTTTCTGAAAAAACTTTATTAAATACTTTGTAACCAATAAATAAAAATATAGTCACAATAAACAAAACAAATATCGCACCAAACTCTTCTGAAACTACTGCTATTATGTAGTCAGTATGTGCCTCAGGCACTTCATCTTTTAAGATACCTTCCCCCATTCCTTGACCGGTTAAGCCTCCTTGTTTAATTGCGTCTAATGCTTTTTGTGATTGAAAATTGTCCCCTGCTTTTGGATCCATAAAAGTTTTAATTCTTAAAAAAACATAACTAAACTTTTCTGGAAAAAAAAATATTAAAAGCGTAATAATACTTAAAAATGCTAAACCTAATATCAACAAAATTACCATGTCAAAACCTGATACAAAAACCATTGTAATCCAAACTGACGCTAACAATAAAGTTTGTCCAAGATCTGGTTGGTTAATTAAAATAATTACAATAAGTAACAAAACTAAAAAAGAATATAAATATCTTCTATAAATATTAGCTTTTTCATTTAGGACAATAATTTTAGCAACAAAAATTATGAATAATGGTTTAACCAATTCAACTGGTTGGAATCTTGGAAGAGGGTCAAAACTCATCCACCTTTTTGATCCTTTAATTTCAACACCAACTACAAGAGTTAATAAAAGAAGAACAATTGAAACAAGAAATAGATAGATTAAAAACTTTATTAATTTGTTTTTTTCTTGAATCGAAATTGCAATAAGTAAAAATAATGAAATAGAAACAAAAATAAGATGTTTAATGAAAAAGAAATATGTTTGTTTATTCATCTTTTCTGACATCATTGAAGTAGTTGAGGAAAAAGAAAAAAAAAGTCCTAACAATAAAAGAAATACAAATATAAATAAAATTTGTTTATCTATATTTCTCCACCATGTCGCTACTAAACCAGTATTTTCTCTACTAAAACTAAACATTTAATTTTTGCTTAAATTTTTTTATTATCAAATTTTTAAAATAGATACCTCTATTTTCAAAATTGTTAAATTGATCAAAAGATGCGGCAGCTGGGCTGAGCAGAATAGTTCTTTTTGAATTTCCACTCAATTCTAAATCTTTATAAATATTATTTATTGCATTCCGTATATTCTTTGAGATTGTATATGGAATATCGTTTCTAATTTGTTTTTTAAAAAATGAAGTATTCTTACCAATGACATAGGCTTTTACAATTTTTTTTTTAACATTTTTTAAATAAAAATAATCTTGATATTTTGGAAGACCTCCAACTATCCAATAAATATTATTATAATTTGATAAAGATTGTAAACTAGCATCAAAACTTGTGGCCTTGGAATCATTAATACATAATAGTTTTTTATTTGAAAATATAATTTCCTGACGATGAGGAAGTCCTTTAAATTTATTAAGGGCTTTAATTATAATTTTATCATTTATTTTTAAATTTTTAGCTATTTTGTAAGCAAAAGTTAAATTTTCAATATTACCTTTGCTTTTGAAATATTTATTATTAATTTTTTTTAATAAAAAATTACAGCTTGATTTGTTAATTGAAATTAATTTTGATTTTAATTTCTGAGCTTTAAATATATTTTTAATCGACCTTGAATATTTATTTGTTAAATTTATATAAGAGTAATCTGAACTATTTTGTGCAAAAAATATCCTGGACTTAATTTTTATGTAATTTTTTATGTTTTTATGTCTTTCTAAATGATCTGGAGAAATATTTAATATAGCCGCATGCTTAGAGCGAAATAGTCTGGAATATTGAAGTTGGTAAGATGATACTTCTAAAATAAATATATATTTTTTTTTTAGTTTACTTGAAGATAAAATAGGATTCCCAATATTTCCCACTGTTTTTACATTGTATCGTGCAGTTTTTAAGATTTTTTCGATTATTTTACAAGTCGTAGACTTTCCATTAGTTCCAGTAATTGAAATGATTAATGCATCTTTATTAAGTTCAAAAAAAAGATCTAAATCTGTAATTATTTTGTTTGAATTTTTTTTTAAATAATTTTTTATTTTGCATTTACCGATATCTATTCCTGGGCTTATTACTACAATATCAATTAAATTTTGATTTAACCAAAATTTAATAAGTGGAAAGTTTAAATTTTTTATTTTTTTTCTTATTTTTTTATTATCATCCCAGCAAACAACTTCTGCATTTAGTTTTTTAAAAGCTTTTGCTGCAGAGCATCCGGTTATACCCATCCCATAAATAGCAATTTTTTTATTTTGATATTTTTGTAAAGCAAACATGCATTATCTTAATTTTAGTGTAGCTAATCCTATTAGTGCTAAAACTATAGATATAATCCAAAATCTAATGACAACAGTAGATTCAGACCATCCTTTTTTTTCAAAATGATGATGAAGAGGAGCCATCATAAACACTCTTTTTCCAGTGAGCTTAAAGGAAAGTACTTGAATGATAACCGAAACTGTTTCAAGTACAAATAAACCTCCAATAATAACTAAAACTATTTCATGCTTTGTAATAATACTGACAGCACCTAGAGAACTGCCTAAAGATAACGAGCCAGTATCCCCCATAAAAATTTTTGCAGGTGGAGCGTTAAACCATAAAAAACCCAAGCAGGATCCAACTATGGAACCACAAAAAATAGAGGCTTCTCCCACATCGGTAATGTAGGGTATTTGTAAATATTCTGAAAAAACAGTATTGCCAACAACATAGCAAATGAGAGTAAATGATAGAGCTACCAACATTACTGGCACGGTAGCTAAACCATCTAAACCGTCGGTCAAATTGACAGCATTTGACCATCCAACAATTATAAAAATGGTAAATGGTATATAAAATAAGCCTAAATGAAGTGCTAAATTTTTAAAAAATGGAAAGTAAAGATTTGTTAGATGATTATTGTCTCCAAATTTCAATAATAACATTACAGCAATTAACGACAGAATAATTTGGCAAATAATCTTAACTCCCGAAGATATACCTTTAGAATTACTTCTTTTTATTTTTAAAAAATCATCTATTGCTCCTAGTAAACCAAAACTTATGACAACCATAAGTAGTATCCAAATATAAGAATTTTTAAGGTCGGCCCACAATAAAGTGCTTAAAATTATTCCAACTAAAATAAGTAGACCACCCATAGTAGGAGTTCCTGCTTTCTTAATTATATGATCAATTGGCCCATCTTCTCTTATAGGTCCTGTAATTTTATGAGTCTGAAAAAATTTTATAAAAGATCCTCCAATCAAGAATACTATTAACATGGAAGTCATTACTGAAAGACCCGTTCTGAAAGTTAAATAACGAAAAACATTAAATGCTGAAAATTGATCAACCAAAGAGATTAAAAAACTATATAGCATTTATTTGTCTCCTTTTTATATTTTTTGATAATTGATTTAATCCTGTAGCGTTTGATCCTTTTACCATAAGTAAATCATTATTGTGTATAATTTTGCCAAGATAATCGTTGGCTTCCTTTAAGTTGTTAAATATTTTACCTTTTTTATTATTAACTAAAGAATTGAAGGTTTCTTGAATATATTTGCCATAAACAAAAACTTTATCAACATCACTTCTATTTATTTCTATTGATAATTTCTTATGGAGACTTTTTGAATTTTTGCCCAGTTCTAGCATATCTCCTAATAGCATTAATTTTTTTTCATTATTTTTCCTTTTATAATTATTCATATTTTTAATTGCGGATATCATCGATAATGGATTTGCATTATAGCTTTCATCAATAAATTTGAATTTTTTATTAAATTTTCTTACTAATTTAACATCACCTCTTCCATCGGGAATTTTAAAATTAATAAACTTCTTTCTTATTTTTTTTAAATTCAAATTGAGAATCATTAAAACACAAATGCATGCCAAAATATTTTTTATGATGTTATTAAAAATATATTTAGTATCAAAATAATAAATTTTATTTTTTACAATTACTTTCAATCTATAAAAATTTCTTATCTTTTTAATACCTAATAAAAAAACATCTGATTTTTTTTTGAGACCAAAAGTAACCACATTGATTTCATTTTTGTTTGCCTTTTTAGATAAAAACTTAAAAAACTGACTATCTTTGTTTAAAATTATATTTCCATCTTTTGAAATATGATTAATAATTTCTGCTTTTGCTTTTGCTATGCTTTGCAAATTATCGAAATTTTCAAAGTGAGCCTCTGAGATATTCGTAATAATTGCTATTTCTGGTTTTACAATTTTTGATAACTTGTCTATTTCTCCTTTTTTGTTCATTCCAATCTCGAAAACTCCATATTCAGTATCTTTTTTTAAATTAGAAATACTAAGTGGCACGCCAAATTTGTTGTTATAAGAATGTGGAGAATGGTAGGCTTTGCCATAACTATTAAGGGCAAAACTGATAAGATTTTTTAAGGTTGTTTTTCCAACGCTACCAGTAATTCCTATAATTTGTGCAAAAGAATTTTCTCTTGTAACGTTTGCTAACTGATTTAGGGAAGAAAGGGTGTTTTTAACTTTTATTAATTTGTTGCTTGAAACTCGATTCATTCTCTTGCTAACGACAGATTTGATGGCCCCTTTTTTAAATGCTTCTTTTACAAATTTATGACCATCTGTATTTTTTCCTCGAATAGCAAAAAATAAATTATTTTCTTTAATTGTTTTAGTATTAATCGATACTCCATTGTAATTTACATTTTTCAGATTTTTATTGTTAAAAGCTTTTTTAGCAAGATCTTGCGACCAATTACTTTTTGTAGAAAGAATTTTTCTTTTTTTGATAATTGCCCTTATTATTTTTTTATCTGAAAAATTTATAATTTTGTCTCCATAATCTTGGGTTTTTTCATGACCCTTGCCTGCTACCAGAAGTATTTCACCCTCGTTTAGTTCTTTAATAGCTGTTTCTATCGCCTTTTTTCTACTTCCTATTTCAAGCGCCAATTCTTTGCAGGATTCTATGATCGCTTTCCGTATTTTTTTAGGATTTTCATTTCTTGGATTGTCATCGGTAACAAAAATTTTTCGACAATATTTTGCAGCAATTGTACCCATTATTGAACGTTTTTTTTTGTCCCTTTCACCTCCACATCCGAAAACTAAAATAATATTTCTTCTGAATTGGTCTTTTAAGGCAATTAAACTTTGCTTTAGAGCTTCAGGAGTATGAGCAAAATCCAAAATAATTTTGGCATTATTTTTTAGATTGGCAATACATTCAAGTCTGCCTGAAACGGGTCTAATATTATTAATTACTTTAAATGCTTTATTAATATTTATTCCACAACATGAAGCCGCTAAGATTGCCATAAGTAAATTTTTAACCTGAAAGTATCCTATAAGCGGTATATGCAATGAAATAATTTTTGAATTCGCATAAACTTTAACTATCTGTTTATTTTGCTGATATTTGTGTTGTAAAATTTTTATAGTTCCAGAGCTTGAACCAATTGTAATCGTTTTTATTTTTTTTCTGTTTGCGATATTTTTAATTGTTGTAAATTCTTTATTATCTTCATCTGTGATAATTCTAGAATTTTTTTTGAGCAAACTCTTAAATAAATACAACTTTGAACCAAAGTAGGACTGCATGCTATTGTGATAATCAAGGTGATCATGGCTAAGATTGGTGAATATTCCTGTTTTTATATTTAAATTATCTAACCTTTTCTGCTTAAGACCATGACTTGAAGCTTCCAAAATTACATGATTAATTTTTTTTTTTGCTAAAATTTGCAAGTTTCGATGCAGGGATAAAGGGTCTATTGAAGTAAGACTCGTTTTTTTATTATACTTTTTAGAAACTATTCCTAAAGTTCCAATTGAAGCTGCAGAAACTTTATGTAAATTTAATATTTGATAAAAAAAATCAGCTACCGAAGATTTTCCGTTAGTTCCAGTGACAGCAATAATAGAAGATGGTTTTTTTTTATAAAAATTTGAGCAAGCTTCTGATAAACTTTTTCTGACATCATTCACTATAAATAAAGGAATCTTAGAATTTTTAAGTTTAACTTTTTTATTACTAACAATTGCCGATACCCCTTTCGATATTGCTTCTTTGATAAATTTTGTTCCTGATGTTTTGCTTCCTTTAATTGCGAAAAAAATATCTTTTTTTTTAACTTTTCTACTATCAAAACAAATACCCTCTACAGATATTTTTCGATACTTCTTTCTTACAGATCTTAATAGGTTACCTAGAAGCATTTAAAATTTGTTGGAAGCTTGTAAGTTATTTATGGCTAAAATTGGACCAATTTTTTCTATAATTTTGCCCGCTACAACAACCGTATTCCAACCTGAAGTATTACGTTTTTCACCTTTATGTTTATAGCCATTTGAAAATTCATAAACAAAATGTGGAGCGGATTTGGGTTCATCTAATATTACAAGCAAAACATATTTTGGTCTGCTAGTTGGAAATAGTGATACAAAAGTATTAAATTTTTTTTTTGTATAAATACCATCACTTGATTTTAAAGCTGATCCTGTTTTGCCTCCAACCTCATATCCTTTAATATTTGCAAAATTCGCTGTTCCTTCTTTATTAGCAACTACTTTTCTCAAAATAGAATTAATCGTGTCGCTTGTTTCTGAAGAAATAATTTGTATTTTTTGTTCAGGTGGATTTAATTTTTTTCGTAAAATGGTTGGTTGAATTTTATAACCACCATTTCCTAAAATTGCGTAGGCCCTTGCAAGTTGTAAAGGAGTAGTAGTTACTCCATGACCAAATGAAGAGGTTGCAAGTTTACATTTTCCCCATCTAAAAGGAAGCGGAGTGCCAATTTCTTCAAAATCAAAATCAATTTTTTTAAAAAGTTCTAAAGAATTTAAAAAATCTTTATATTTTTTTATGCCCACCATTTGAGCTATTCGAATTGCACCAATGTTAGATGATCGAATTAAAATTTGTTCGGCACTTAAGTTTTGTGGCAATTCATCATGTTCAGATATTTCTCTTCCGGCACAAAATATTTTTTTATCTAAGTTTTTGAACATTGTATTTGAGTTTATTACATTACTTTCTAACGCCGCAGCTAAAGTAAATGTCTTAAAAACTGAACCCAATTCATAAACGCCTTTAGTAATTTTATTGGTGTAGATATCTTCATTAATTGAAAATCTTTTGTTTAAGTCATAGTCTGGCAAAGATACCAAAGATAATATCTCGCCATTATCCACATCCATTAGGAGAGCAGCACTTCCAACTGCATTAAAATCAGCTTGTGCATTAATCAATTCTTTTCTGATTAAATACTGCAAATTTGAGTCTAAAGTTAAATCCAAAGAAAAATTAACAAGCTCTTTATTTTTTAAATCTTGGTCAAAAAATTTTTCTATACCTGAAATACCAATATTGTTATCGTCAATTTGCCCCAAAACATGACTAAAAAGATTTTTTTGAGGGTAAATTCTAAATTTCTTCTTTTCAAATACAATAGCTTTATTGCCCAACAACCAAAGGTTTGTTTTTTCTTCTTCTGTTAGTCTTCTTTTAAGATAAAAAAACTTATTATGATTTAATTTATTTTTGATTTTATTTGATTCTAGTTCAGGCAATATAAGTCTTAAATTTAATAACAGCTTTCCTTTATCTTTTGCTAATTGGGGCCTTATTCCGGCTGAGTAAATACCAATGTTTCTTGCTATAATTATTCCGTTTCTATCTACAATATCCCTTCTTTCTTTTACAAAATCTTGATTGATATTTTCTAAAAAAAAATTTTTATCTGGTGACAGAGAAAGATAAATAATTTTAATACTAAAAATAAGTATCAAACTAAAAAAGATAAAAGATAAAAAAGAGATTCTATTTAATGAAATTTTTACAAGTTTAGTATCCTTGTTGTTAACAACAATGTCAGACTCAGTGTAATCTTTAAAATAAAAGCCTTTTTTTTTAAACTCCTTATTATTATCTTCATCTTTCATTGGAAATTATCTTCCTGGCACTATAGGTATACCTAGAAAAATTTTAACGATTTGCAGTCCAGCCCAGTTTCTTGCTTTTTTTGATTTAAATATACTGTAGGGATCAGAGGAAAACTCCTTCAATTCATTCTTTTTCATTGCAATTTTTTTTGCAACTTGAAGTCTTACCACACCTGGCAACTTTTCAGGTGCAGAGTAGAGCTCTTGAAGTTTTCTCAGCTCAGTTTTTGTTGTTTCGATCTTTTTTACAATTAGTAATTTTATCTCATCAGTTTTCACTTTGCTTTTTTTCTTAAAAGCTTTTTTATCTTTTTTTTCTTCTAACTTTGCTAAAGTTTTTTCCTTTTCGTTTAATTGCTTAATTTGAGATTTTTTATAAAAACCAAAGTCGGATTTTAAATATTCTTTTGCTAATCGTGATATGTTCTCTGGAGAAGTAATAACTTCATGCTCTAGAACAGTCTGATGCAGATCAAGCTTAAGAGTATTAATTGATGCTTGTAAATTACTTATTTCTTTTTGTAAATTTCTTGTTCCATTCTTAATTACAGAAACCAATATTAAACCAACAATAAATACAATTATTATTAAAGAATATTTTTTGCCTGAACTTGATTTTGGATTTGAGTTAATTGTATTTGATAAAATTAAAGTATTATCATCTTTGCTGGGAAGAGTATTAACCCATTTATTGGAATCTAATTTATATTTTTCTTGATTAGATTTTGCACCTATAAAAGGAATAGTGTTTACCCATCTACTTGGATCCACACTCATAGTCTGATCTCCTCTAGTTTAAAATAACTTTCAAAATTTTTTTTAAACTCTTCTGGATAAAAAAATGAATTATTATTTCTGATTGCATACCTAAGCTTGGCGGATCTGGAACGAATATTTTGATTAATTTCTTTTTTATTTGGTGTTAAGGGTTTTTTAGATAATGGTCTAAATAAATCAGACTTATTTTTGTTTAATGGTAAATATCTTGAGGGATTTTCATTTAGATTAGAATATAATTTGAAAAATTTTTTTACTATTCTATCCTCCAAAGAATGAAAACTTACAACAACTAATTTACCACCATTGGACAGAAGCTGTGTGGCTACAATTAGTCCTAGAATTAATTCCGTTAATTCTTGATTGACAAAAATTCTTATAGCCTGAAAAGTTTTTGTAGCAGGATTTTTTTTATATTTATTGTAATTTTTTTTTGCATCATTAATTATAGAAGCAAGTTCTTCTGAAGTTTTGATTGACTTTTTAGTTCTATATTTAACAATTTTATTTGCAATTATTCTCCCATCTT
>Ga0257109_1000580_pt1 | contig 12211 bp, 5 predicted proteins | sample LP_taG_8_FD_191566 | JGI IMG/M metagenome (GOLD analysis project Ga0257109, IMG submission 191566) | Marine microbial communities from Northeast Subartic Pacific Ocean, Canada - LP_J_2011_P26_2000m | ecosystem: Environmental > Aquatic > Marine > Oceanic | place: Canada: Northeast Subartic Pacific... | reverse complement strand
GATAAAAAGGAAATGTGGATTGAATTGTTAATCAGTTTAACGAGGCAATCTAATTTTCATGTAGGTAATTTGATAATGCAGCGGGTAGGAACCTATCACCAAAAAGCATTGTTTCAAATTGTTGAAGAGAAAGATATTGTAACTATTACATATAAACAAGCTTGGAAATACATTTGGGGGATTGCCAAATCTCTTTCCAAATCAACCGATGGTTTCTCTCATCCAGTTATCGGTATTTTGACAACAAATTCTTTATATGCAGCCTTATTAGATTTAGCCTGTCTTTCTTTCAATTTTCGTATAGTCCCTATCCCAATTAATCTTTCCAAAACGGATTTGAATTACATACTTGACCATGCAGGGATTACACATCTTTTTATTGGTGGGGTCGAACCACACAATCTTTTCAATCAGCTCCGAGGTAATTCAGGAGTTTTATCTGTAACCCAACTTCCCGATATGTACTCACTTGATTTCCCATCCCAAACATGGGAAGAATTTTTGTCAATTGGTAAAAACGTGCCTCAAGACATACTTGAAAACCGATTAAACACAACTGAAAATGATGGAGTGTCAACTGTTATGTACACATCGGGCACAACAGCGAATCCAAAGGGCATTATTTTCACTCAAATGAATATAATTTCCAAACGGTTTTCCCGGGCACTCGCATTACCGGATTTATCAAGTAACGATATTTTTCTTTCCTATTTACCTCTCTATCATACGTTTGGTCGGTACCTGGAAATGATTGGGACAATTTTTTGGGGCGCTACATATGCCTTTGCTGAATCTCCTGCTTACAAAACTCTTTTGAAGAATTTTTTGGTTGTCCAGCCTACAGTCTTCATTAGTATTCCGAAACGATGGATTCAACTATACGAACAAATCAATAATCAAACTCAACATGAGCAATTATCACCCAAAAAGATAAAAACAGTTTTGAAAAAATTAACTGGAGGAAAGCTTAAACTAGGACTTTCGGCAGCCGGATATCTTGATCCTGATATTTTTGAATTTTATCAGAAAAATGGTATTCATCTTTTGAGTGGTTATGGAATGACAGAAGCAACAGGAGGAATTACAATGACACCGGTTAACGATTATCTTCGGGATTCTGTGGGTAAGCCGCTTCCGGGGATTGAAACCAAAATTACTGAAGATGGTGAACTTTTAATTTGTGGACCATATGTTTCTCCAGGCTATTTTGGAGACATTATTTCCACCGATTATTCCGATAATTGGTTCCACACTGGTGATATTTTCAAACGTAAAAAAGACCATCTCTTCATCATTGGCAGAAAAAAGGAAATATATAAAAACAATAGGGGACAAACCATCTCTCCCCAAAAGATTGAAAATCTTTTTCAGGAGTTTGATACAATGAAATCAGTTTTTCTTGTCGGAGATGGACGAGAGCACAATACCATTCTACTTTACCCAAAGTATGAACAAATTCCTTTGGAAATGCAGAAAAATTCAAAACAGAAATTTCGCGATTATTTTGGTTCTCTGGTGCAATCAGTTAACAGTTTTCTTGCCCCGTATGAACGGATTGTGAATTTTGCCATCATTCAGCGGGATTTTTCAGAAGAGTACGGTGAACTAACCCGTAAAGAAACATATAAACGAAATATTATCCTAAAAAATTTCGCAGAAATTATTGATCCAATGTACGAAAAAATTTACACCAGTCTTATGTGTGAAGGATTTGAAATCCGCATACCAAACTGGTTAATAAGAGAAAAAGGAGTAATCCCATCTGATATACACTGGGACGGAAAAACTGTATCTATCCGAAATGAGACGAAGTCACTTATAATACAACCGAATTCAGGGATATTTCAGATTGGTGACTTTTCTTATATAATTAATAAAGAATTTGTAGATTTGGAAACACTGATGATTTCTCCCTATCTCTGGGTTGGCAACCAAGCTCTTGTTGATTTTATTGGTTCTATCGCATTCCGGATATCAAGGTTTGAAATCAATTCGGACATACAACTTAATGTGAGCTCACTCCCCTGGGGAGATGGAAGATTCCCCAAACTCCCAAATGGAAAAAGAGAGAACATCAGCCAAAGGAAGGTATCCTCACTGCAACTTCTTCACGAATCAGCGATTGTTTTACATCACCCTAAAAATGACAATATGGTCAGTGCAATGAACCATCTGCATCAGGACCTTGAAAATAATACAGGTGATTTTAAGGAAATGGTTCACAAAGTTCTCCTTCGTCTTCAATTCCATCCTTCGCAAAAGGTTCAAATTAAATCTCTTGAGTATCTTTTACCTCACATTACCGGTTCAGTATTTCTTGAATCTCTTACAAGTGTATGTGAAAAGTTGAAAAAGATTGATAACATAAAAAAGATAGATTTTGATGTTCGATGTATTCAACAGGAACATTTTGACGTTCTTCTCAAGTATGTAATAACCAAACGGCTTGATGAAAAATCCCTTGATGCGAAAAAACAGGCCTTTTTGTGTTTTCTTCTGAAGATTATAGCAATTTATGGTGTTTTACACCCCAAAAGCTATATATGGGCTAGAGTGGAGCTGATTCGATGGGAGCTGTCTGATCCGAAGAAGCAGGTTCTTTCTACAGTTAAAAAAGCATTAGTGACACTCACCAGCGGTTTTAGGGAATGGGTGGGAATTGATAGGCATTTAGCAATTGATCCAGACACAGATGATGAATATTCCTGGGGAGATACAATTCTTTTTGATAAAAATGTTGAAGAGGAATCCCAAAAAAGATTGATGGAAGCAATGGGGAATACTATCTTGCTTCAAGAGGCTATTTTCCTCTTTTCCAATCACCGGTTAATCAGGTTGGAAAATATCCCGAAAAATGGAATTTGGGTTTCTTTCCTGGGTAGTAATCATGGGAAGAGCGTATTCCGCGTCCTTGTACAGACGAGAAGTTCAGACTCATATAATTTTGTTATTAATCTTGACGAAAACCTAGGTAAGTTATTTATCCAGGATGAAATCAGGTGGCTGATCACAACTGGCTCTTCCATTTATGGGCCGAAACTTGTAGAGGATTTCGGTGGATATTGGTCCAAGTATGGTCTGTATACTGAAGAGTATATACCCGGTGAAACTCTTTACCAGCATCTTGAACGAAACCGTGAAGAAATTGCAAGCGGAAAAACTGCTGATCGATGGCAAATGCAATGGCTTCATTTCGTTTGGAGTGGGCTCATGGCTTATATGGATTTTTGGTATAGGACAGGATATGTTCTTTATTCCGCTAATCCATCGACAAAAAACCTGATTGTCCCCAGGTATGATTATGCTACTGGAACTCGGTTAATTTCCATATCCGACCGCAAACACTTCACCACTATCTCTGATTTTGTATTTACCCTCTATGGTCGATTTATTATCACTTCGGAACAGGATTATCCGGGGTTAAAACGAATGGGAGGCTGGGAAGTACTATTTACTGCCCTTCTTCAGGTGGTTACAGTGAAACAGGGGCTTGAATTTCTGATGGATTTACAAGAAGAGTTTCAGAAAAAGCCGATAAAACAAAAAGGAGAGTCGTTAGGCTTACTTCAAGATCAGATTACTTCATTTATTGATGAGGTTAATGAAAATGGCATTTTGATGAAGCAGGTAGTATTTGCATCATTGAGATACCAGCGGTGGTTTGAATTAAATCCGAAGGCTTCGGTTCAGGCACGAGGCTCAATTCTACAAGAGTTATACAAAGATTATCATCTAAGAGACCTACTGGATGAATATCCGGAAACAAGGATTCGATTTTTCCTCATGTCCTGTTTTAAGGATTCCAATCCGGAATTAATTGATGAATTGCTTTCACTCCAAAAGAAATTGAGAGCCAGGACTGTTACACTTGAAGATTTAGGATCTCACCTTCACCATATCCATGAGAATATTACCCTTACTAAAGAAGAAGAATTCTTTTTAACCAGACTTCTATTTGAACATCTGGATGCTGCTGAAGAAGGAGAATTAATTGTATGGGAAACAGGTTCAAAAAGTCGGCTTGACTTAATTTCTTTAGCTGAGGACAGCACTGGTGACAGATACCGGATTCGACCCCCATTCAAGCCAAAAGAGATTGCCCGCTTTCATTCTTTGCTTGGTGAAGCTAATCTTCCTGGTATTTTTCAGCCCCAACACGAGTTTCTTTTGCTTATTAATTCTAACAACCAGACTGTAGGTGGTGTCTACTGGAAAAAAACTGACGAGAAAACTGCTTACATTGAAAAAATTGTCATTCGTTATCCATACCGGAAAAAACACTTGAGTCTGAAATTACTGGAAGAATTATTCAATCGGTTAAGAGATCAGCGGTATAAATATGTGACCATTGGATTTTTTCAGGCAGGATTATTCTATAAACTGGGTTTCCAGATTAACCGGAAATTCGGCGGTTTGGTTAAAGAATTGTAATAAGTATTTTTGTGCCGCGGACAGGACTCGAACCTGCACCTCCAGAGGAGACTAGATCCTAAATCTAGCGTGTCTACCAATTCCACCACCACGGCAAATTTGTGGGAAATTACAATAAAACTTTGAAAACGGTCGTCACTCTTTACTTGGTTCCAAAAGATCGTTGATTTTGGACTAATGACTTACGAAACTTCAGTATATCCCTGATTCAAATATTGCTGAAGTTTTTTATGCTTGATCATTACTTTTTTCCCACTGGGGCTTACCATAGTAATTTTTTTGTTTCTACCTATTTTCTTCTCAATGTGAACAGGAGTTCGTGCAGGTTTATCAGGTTGGTTTTCCTGCCTGGCCCTGGCTTGTCCTGCAAACCCCATTCCGGTAGTATCTTTATGCTGTGTCTGGACATTCCTCACCTTTTGTCCACGCATTTGGGGTGCTTGTTCCATTCCTTGAAGTTGGGTTCTGAGTAATCTTTGAACCGTTGTTTTGTTCAGTTCACCCATCATAATTTGAAACAGGTTAAACCCTTCAGACTTGTACTCCAGAAGGGGATCCTTCTGTCCATAAGCTCGTAGATTGATTCCCTCACGGATTTGATCCATGCTGTATAAATGATCTTTCCATTTTTCATCAATGGTTCTCAAAACAACAAACCGTTCAAAGCCGCGCATGATTTCTTCCGGGACTAATGATTCCCGGGCTGCGTACACATTTTTTGTTTTTTCAAAAATAAAATTGCGGACATCATCGATCGATAAGTCATCTTTGTTTAATTCGCTTTTCATGGAATCGGGATCGGCATCCACCAATAGGTGGGATGCAATATTCTGTTTTATGCTTTCCCAATTCCAGTCTTCAGGATTGGTACTGTCTTGGGATTCCAATTCGTCCGCTACATATTCTTCAATGAATTCCAGGACTGTCTCCTTCATATCTTCCCCATGGAGAGCTTGATTTCGGATATCATAAATCACCTGCCTTTGTTGATTCATCACATCGTCATATTCCAAGAGGTGTTTTCGTATACCATAGTTTCGCCCCTCCACTTTTTTCTGTGCATTGGAAATAGCTCTGGTTACCATTTTGGCTGTAATAACCTCTCCTTCTTCTACACCCATTTTGTCCATAATTCCTGCAATTCTATCAGAGCCAAACAGCCTCATGAGGTCATCTTCCAAAGATAAATAGAACTGGGATGATCCCGGATCTCCCTGCCTACCCGACCGACCCCGGAGCTGAAGATCAATCCTTCGGGAATCATGGCGTTCTGTACCCAAGATGTGAAGACCGCTCACTTCTTTTACACCACTTCCTAGTTTTATGTCTGTCCCGCGTCCTGCCATATTGGTGGCAATGGTTATGGCTCCTGATTGACCTGCCCTGGTTACAATTTCAGCTTCTTTCTGGTGCTGTTTGGCATTCAGAACATTGTGGAGAATTCCTTTACGTTTTAACATTCGAGATAACAGTTCTGATACTTCCACAGAAATTGTTCCGACCAGAACAGGCTGCCCTCGTTTATAACAGTTTGAAATTTCTTCGATGACAGCATTGTATTTTTCGCGTTTTGTTTTATACACTAAATCGTCTCTATCTTCCCGAGTAATAGAAGTATGAGTGGGAACCACAGTTACATCCAAGTTATAAATGGCTCCAAATTCCTCTGCTTCAGTTTCAGCAGTTCCAGTCATTCCAGATAATTTATCATAGAGGCGAAAATAATTTTGGATTGTAATTGTAGCTAAAGTCTGCGTCTCTCTCTCAATGGTAACATTTTCTTTCGCTTCCAAAGCCTGATGAAGACCTTCACTGTACCTTCTGCCCGGTAATACACGACCTGTGAATTCATCCACGATCATCACTTTCCTTTCCTGTATAACATATTCCACATCCTTTTCGTACAGGGTGTAAGCACGGAGGAGCTGATTGATATTATGGATTTTTCCACTTCGTTCTGCGTGAAGCTGATGGGCTTTTTCTTTTTCTTGTGCAATCTGGTTTGGTTTTAAATCTAATTGACTATCTATGTCATTCAGCAGTTCACCCAAATCAGGGATCACAAAAGTTTCTGGATTATTCGGGGCAAGCAGCTCTCGTCCTTTTTCTGTGATATCAATAATGTGGGATTTTTCATCGATGCTAAAATAAAGGTCCTCATCTACTTTATGCATTTGTTTGTCACGTAGGTAAGAGGACTCAACATTGTGCGCTAGCTTAATCATACCAGATTCCTGAAAAATTTTCCTAAGCTGACGATGTTTTGGCATTCCCCGGTTTGCCTGAAGGAGTTTTAGGCCAGCATCCTGTTCCTTGTTTTCCTTTAAATAGGATTCTGCATGTTTCACCAATTCTGATACCAATGAATTCTGTTTTTGTACGAGATTTTGAATAAGGGGTTTTAGGTCCTGAAAAGTTTTATCAACTGGTGCATCCACTGATCCAGAAATAATTAGAGGTGTTCTCGCCTCGTCGATAAGAACACTGTCTACTTCGTCAACCACAGCGAAAGCATGGCCACGTTGGACTAGGTCTTCCGCAGCCAGAGACATGTTGTCTCGAAGGTAGTCAAACCCAAATTCCGTATTCGTTCCATAAGTGATATCACAATTATAAGCTTCTCTGCGTTGATTGTTATCCATAGAATTCTGTAAATATCCAACAGTCAACCCTAACTTCTTATAGACTTCTCCCATCCATTCAGCATCACGTTGAGCAAGATAATCGTTTACGGTGATTATATGTACACCACGACCAGTGAGCGCGTTCAGAAAAATTGGCATGGTTGCTACTAACGTTTTTCCCTCGCCGGTTTTCATTTCCGTGATTTTTCCCCGGTGCAAAATAATTGCTCCTGCAATCTGAACGTCATAGGGAATCATATTCCACTCGGTAGTCTGTCCGGTCATTTGCCAGGAATGTCCCATGAGATGTCGGCATGTTTCCTTAACCATGGCGAAGGCTTCCGGCATGTATTCATCCACTGTACTCTGTTCTGTCTTTTGAAGAAGTTTTTTAAGTTCTTTCTCCGTCAGGTTTTTTTCTTGTAATTCCTGTTCAGCGGATTCCCTTGCTGAAATAATCTCTTTACGAATCTCTTGAGCTCTGGAGACTAATTCTACTTCACTTTTTGAAGAGAGAGTTTCGGCAATTTGGTTGATCTCATCAACGATAGGTAAGAGGGTTTTGATTTCCCTATCAGATTTCGATCCAAAAACTTTTTTCAGTATGGTTTGCATTTTTAAAAATTCAAATTAGTTTTATATAAAAGAGATTGAAATTTACACAGATTTTCTCACGTTAATTTTTCTCTTTCTTTATAAACTGCATCAAGGATACCATTTACGAAGCTTGAGCTTTCATCGGTACTATACCTTTTAGCAATTTCAATTGCTTCGGAGAGGGTAACCTTAGGAGGTACATCATCCATAAAATATAATTCACTGATTGCCATCTGTAAAATGAGCTTATCCAGAAGAGCTATCCGATTAATTTCCCAATTTTCAAGATGTCGTATTATTACCTTTTCCAGCCAAGTTTTATTTTCCACTGTTTTGAAAAATAAGTCTGAAATAAAAGTTTGACTTTTTATATTAAATGAATACCGGTTTAGGATGTCAGCCAGCACCTTTTCTTTTGGCTCGCTGGAAATTTCTAGGGCATATAATCCTTGGAATACTCCTTCTCGCCCAAGTCTTCTGGGATGTTTTTTACTACCCATTTTAAATCTGGAGCAAAATGCGAACGGTTATCCTATTGCTAGTTTCAGAATACAGGGAAAAGCCACTCGAATTGATCTTCAATAGTTTCGTTGCGGATTCCTGAGAGTATTTCGCCAATTCGCTTTGTGTATGGACCAATTTCCCCGCCACTGATTATTCTAAATGTTTCATCCGTTGTAATTTCTCCGATCGATGTTACATTAACGGCAGTCCCGCTGCAGAAAACTTCATCAGCATCTAATACTTCATCAGCAGAAACTTCTCTTTCCTGAACCTCTAATTTCAATATTTTTTTTGCAATTTGAATCACGGAATCTCTTGTAACTCCAGGAAGAATTGATCCCGTTAGAGCTGGAGTTACCAGTGTATTATCTTTGAGAATGAATAAATTGGCTGATCCAAGCTCTTCAACAAAATGTTCATTGGAAGCATTCAAGTAGATGACTTCATCAAACCCAGCTTTTTTTGCTAATTTTTGAGGCAGGAGGGAAGCCGCATAATTTCCGATTGTTTTAAATCCTCCGGTTCCACGTGGAGCACATCGGTGAAATTTATTTGTAATTTTTAGATGCAGATACTTCTCACTGTTTTTAAAATAATGTCCGACTGGTGATACATATACTAAAAATGTGTAAGATTGGGCAGGTTTTACTCCTAAAACTGCTCCGGTTCCCCAAATGACGGGACGGATATAAAGACTTCCCTTTCCCAGGGGGGGTATGTAATCTGCATTGTCTCTAACAACTTCCAGGAGGGCTTCCATGAACATTTCCTGTGGGACAGGTGGTATACACAATCTTTTTGCTGATTCAATGGCACGAATAGCATTGTTTCTCGGGCGGAAGAGTACAATACGGTCTCGGCTGGTCCGAAAAGCTTTTAATCCTTCGAATATCCCTTGGCCATAATTCAGCACACCAGCTGCTGGTGATATGGACACATTCCCAAATGGTACCAATTTGCCCCTTTCCCAGGCTTTGTTATCCCTTTGTTCAGCTATGTACATTGATCGCGTTGGAGATAAGCTGAATGTGAGATTATCCCAATCAATGTCTTGTAAAATCTCTATATCTTCCACTTTTTATTCCTCCAAAATTGTTCTGGCAATAACGAGCTCTTGAATCTCAGAAGTCCCCTCGTAAATCTGTGTGATTTTAGCATCACGCATAAGCCGTTCAACACCATATTCCTGCATGTACCCATATCCACCAAAAATTTGGACACACTCTCTGGCAGCATCCATGGCAGTTTGGGAAGCGAATAGCTTACCCATGGCCGCCTCTTTGGTGTAGGGTTGGTGATTGTCTTTCAAGGCAGCTGCACGGAGAACCAACAAGCGGGACGCTTCTATATTTGTGGCCATTTGAGCGAGCTTACTTTTAATTGCACCAAAAGAACTTATGGGTTTCCCGAACTGTTTTCTTTCTTTGGAATACTCCAATGCCCGGTCAAGGGAAGCTTGGGCAATCCCCACTGCCTGGGCACCAATTCCAATTCGACCGCCATCGAGGGTCTTCATTGCAATATGAAATCCGGAACCTTCTTCTTGAATCAGGTTTTCAACCGGTACCTTGCAATTTTCAAAGTATAGTTCACAAGTGTCAGAACCCCTGATCCCTAATTTTTCCTCTTTTTTCCCGGTGGTCAATCCCGGTGTCCCTTTTTCTACACAAAAGGCAGAAACTCCCTTATGTCCGATCCCTTTTGTTGTCAGAGCGAACACAATCACCAAATCGGAACTGATTCCATTTGAAACCCAGTTTTTTATCCCGTTGAGAATATAATGTCCATTACTTTTTTCTGCAAAGGTTCGCAAATTACTGGCATCTGAACCGGATTGAGGTTCGCTCAAACTGAATGCTCCCAGCCATTTTCCTGAGGCAAGTTTTGTCAGGTAAGATTTGAGCTGGTGTTCATTGGCCCAATCGAGAAAGATTTGGCAGACTAATGAATTGTTGATCGATAAAATCACTCCTGCAGAGGCATCGACTCTTGATATTTCCTCTATGGCCAGGACATAGCTGACAGTATCCATCCCGGCCCCCTTCCATTTTTCCGGTACCATGATGCCCATAAAACCTAATTCGCCTAACTGTTTAATTTGATCAACCGGCATTTTTGCTTTGTCATCCCGCTCGATTACCCCGGGAGCGAGATGTTCCTCGGCAAATTTCCTCGCTACATCACGGAGTAATTCCTGTTCTTCTGTTAATTGAAAATTCATGTGTTTTTTATTGTACTAATAGCTATAGAATCCTTGTCCTGTTTTACGGCCCAAATTACCGGCTGAAACCATTTCCTCCAAAAGAGGACAGGGGCGGTATTTATTATCACCCATATCTCGATGGAGAACTTCCATAATTGCAAGGCAGATATCCAAGCCGATTAGATCAGCCAGAGTCAAAGGTCCCATAGGATGGGCCATACCAACCGTCATTATTTTATCAATTGCTTCAGCGGTTGCCACTCCATCCGCCAGACAGAAAACTGCTTCATTGATCATGGGCATCAGAATTCTGTTAGAGACAAATCCAGAAGAATCATTGCATTCAACAGGAATTTTATTTAACACTTCAACAAGATTTTTGACTTTTTTCGTTGTTTCGTCTGAGGTCAACTTCCCCCGAATAATTTCTACGAGTTTCATGATAGATACCGGATTCATGAAATGCATTCCAATTACTTTTTCAGGACGATTGGTAGCTGAAGCAATAAGTGAGATAGATATGGAGGAAGTGTTCGAAGCTAAGATCGTCTTTTCCGGACAGAAAGTATCCAACTCGCTGAAAATAGATATTTTGACCTCTTTGTTTTCAGTCGCAGCTTCGATAACAATATCTTCAGATGACAATGATTTCATTTCTGTTATAGTCTGAATTCGACCTAAAGCAGTATTCATTTCCTCTTGAGAGATCTTTCCCTTATCTACTTGCCGTTTTAGGCCTTTTTTAATAGAAGTTAGACTGTGTTCAAGCAGATTTTGTTCGATGTCAACTAGGGTGACATCGAAACCTGACAGGGCGCTAACATGAGCAATTCCGGTTCCCATAGTTCCAGCACCAATCACCCCGATTTTTTTCATTCTATCCGCTCTACAATCAATGCTGATGCTTCACCTCCACCAATACACAAGGTAGCCAGCCCAATTTTTGCTTTTCTTATATTCATAGCATGAATCAAGGTCACCAAAATACGGGCGCCCGAAGCACCGATTGGATGCCCGAGGGCAATAGCTCCCCCATGGACATTTACTTTTTCCCAATCAAGTTGAAATTCATCTACGGCTGCCATTGTCACCGGTGCAAAGGCTTCATTAATCTCCCATAAGTCTATGTCCTTGGCTTCCATTCCTGCTTTTTGTAAAACTTTTCCAATTGCTTTCACTGGTGCCGTTGTAAACCACTCAGGCGCTTGAGCTGCGGTAGCCTGGGCAAGAATCCTTACATTGGGAGATATACCCAATTCTTTTACTGTACTTAAATTTGTAACCAGCAATGCTGCAGCCCCGTCGCTGATTTTAGAAGCATTGGCTGCGGTAACGGTACCTTTTTTTTCAAATGCAGGACGCAGAGTAGAAATTTTTTCAAATCTGGCTCTGCCCGGTTCTTCATCCTCTTTGACTAAAACTATTTCTCCTTTTTTCTGGGAAATTTTAACTGGTACGATTTCTTTTTCGAATAATCCTTTCTTCTGTGCGTATTGAGCCCTTGTATAGGACTTAATTGTTACAGCATCCTGAACTTCCCGGGAATAATTCCTTTCTCTGGCACAAAGTTCTGCACAATTTCCCATGTGCATGTCATTGTACACATCCCAAAGGCCGTCTTGGATCATGCTATCAATAATTTCCCCGTTTCCCATTCGGTAACCCTTTCGAGCTTTTGAAAGGAGATAGGGTGCTTGGGACATATTTTCCATTCCCCCAGCTACGATCACGTCTGCATCCCCGCTTTGGATTGCCTGAGATGCAAGCATTACAGCTTTTAATCCGGAACCACACATTTTATTTATGGTGAGGCATTCCACAGAATTAGGTAATCCTGCTCCAAGGGCCGCCT
>Ga0257109_1000572_pt1 | contig 12281 bp, 10 predicted proteins | sample LP_taG_8_FD_191566 | JGI IMG/M metagenome (GOLD analysis project Ga0257109, IMG submission 191566) | Marine microbial communities from Northeast Subartic Pacific Ocean, Canada - LP_J_2011_P26_2000m | ecosystem: Environmental > Aquatic > Marine > Oceanic | place: Canada: Northeast Subartic... | reverse complement strand
TTCCGGTCTAGCTGCGCGTGTTCAGCAGCAAATCCAGAATGAACCCGCATTGTCGGTGCGAGGAAATTCATTCTCTGGCTGGCAACAGACCTTCTCCAAGCTTGCTATAGCAGCCTCGGTCGCCGTTATATTCGTCTTTGCATTTCAAGGCAGTTTCAATAACCCAGTTAGTCCTTCGCTGGTGGAACAGGAGTATTCTTCCCTTGAGCAAGACGCACTCCAGCCAAATGCATCCCTAGTGGCAGAATCCGTGAGTTTTGAAGTGGACCCAGAAGCCCAACAACGCTTGCTGGAATATATCGAGAGTATGTCCTTTGACGAAGATAAGCCGGTTCGAGTTGAGCCTATTCAGGACTCACCCCTTTATCGCTTGGTTAATGAACTTCAAGCCAAACCCTGATCATTTAACTAAAACTGGTTATTTATCATTAGTTTCCTTACTACTAGTAAGAGATACGTGCGGTAAATAAAGGTGTTGCCGGTTAGTGATAGCGCCCCGTTCCCTGCTATTTGCCTTCAGAGTATTGTGCTAAAGTAGTGTTTCTCGTAGTGATCCCGCTCAGCTCGGATATATGTTACGGGAACCGGATTGATTACCAGGAATCGATAGAACCCGATGAAACTATTAATACAAACGTGTAATCGTCAACTGAGAAATGCTTTGCTTACATTTGTGGTTTGCGGTCTATTGGGGCCTATTACAAATGCTCAAGAGCTACCTGATTTTGCTGAACTGGTCGAAATTAATGCGCCCACGATTGTCGAAATTGCGACGTCGCGGCAAGTTGAATCTCGTTCACCAGTGGAAGATCGTGAACTAGACGAGTTGCTTCGCCGTTTGAATCCCGGTCAGGCACCGGAGTTGAATCCAGAAAACATTCCTGAGCTTCGTCAGCGAGGTGCTGTTGGGTCCGGGTTTATTATTTCTGCAGATGGATACATTATTACAAACAACCACGTAGTAGCGGCAGCCGATGAAATACGTGTTACGCTGAACGATCGGCGAGTGTTTGATGCGGAAATCATTGGATTGGATGAGCCATCTGATCTGGCGCTTTTAAAAATTGGTGCGAACAATTTGCCGCGTGTTAAATTCGGTGACTCCGATCGACTGCGGGTAGGAGAGTGGGTATTGGCGATAGGCTCACCATTTGGGCTTGAGTTCTCGGCCGCGGCTGGAATCGTCAGTGCCAAGGGTCGCTCTATGCCGGGGCGATCAACCTATAATTATATGTCATTCATTCAAACGGACGTAGCGATAAACCAAGGAAATTCCGGGGGACCTTTGTTTAACCTTGAGGGTGAAGTGGTTGGAATAAATTCGCAGATCCTGAGCAGTACAGGTGGTTCGAACGGAATTTCGTTTTCCATACCTAGCAATGTTGCACTCAACGTAGTCTCCCAGCTTAAGGATTCTGGACGTGTTGAACGCGGGCTGTTGGGAGTTCGAATGCGTGAAGTGGATCATGCACTTTCTCAGATCTTCGATTTGGAGCGGCCTCGTGGTGCCTTTGTAGATGAGGTGCAACCAGCCAGCCCTGCAGAGAGGAGCGGGATACGCAACGAAGACATTATTCTCGAGTTTAATGGGCACGACATTGAATATTTCACTGACCTGCCATTTTACGTCGGTCAATATCGGCCAGGAACGGAAGCGGAAATTACGCTTTATCGTAATGGTGAGCGCCTAACTCGTACGGTAGTGCTTGGTAGCTCTCCAACTAATACCGTGGCTGCTACTCAACCCGAAATCACCAAAGATCGTAGTAATCCACTTGGATTTCGAGTCACTGAACTCAGTGAGGAGACACGCCAAGTTGCCGGTATAAAAGGGGTACGTATAGCAGAGTTAAATGAAGGGCCAGGCAGAGATGCTGGACTTCTAGTAGGGGATGTGGTCGTTGCCCTTAATCGGCAGGAAATCTCTTCATCGACTGAGTTCTCCAGTGTGGCAAATAATTTGCCGGAATCAGGATTCATCCCGATTCGCATAATCCGGGAAGGGCAAGGAACTACTATGGCGCTGGAACTCTCACCTTGATTTGATACGCGGGTTGCTCTAGTAATCATTCCTTACGCGATTGTTCAGTTAAGTCCGGGAGGGGATACCATTAAGTTCTTCCATGTATGCGTGAGTTTGGTTTTCCAGAGCTCGGTTATTTCTCCAGTCATGTTTAAATTAGCCAATATTCAGCAATGTTTCTCCCCGCAAGCCATCAGTTCCTGACACTGCTATCAGAATATTGTAGACTTGACGCCCTGTTTTAGCCGGCCTATCTCCCTTTTTTGCGTATCGAATGAATTCGTGACTGCTTTAAGCCACATTCGCAATTTTTCTATAATTGCGCACATTGATCATGGTAAATCTACTCTGGCGGACCGCTTTATCGAGCTCTGCGGCGGATTGAGCGAGCGCGAGATGGATGATCAGATTCTAGACACCCTTGATATCGAGCGAGAACGTGGTATTACCATTAAAGCGCAAAGTGTCACTTTACATTACGAAGCTAAGGACGGTGATCGTTACCAGTTAAACTTTATTGATACCCCAGGGCACGTCGACTTCACTTACGAAGTATCACGGTCGCTCGCGGCTTGTGAAGGTGCGTTGCTCGTGGTCGATTCTGGGCAGGGAGTGGAAGCCCAATCCGTAGCCACTTGTTACACAGCAATCGAACAGGGATTGGAAGTAATTCCGGTATTGAACAAAATGGATTTACCGCAGGCCGAACCGGATCGTGTGCGCATAGAAATTGAGGAAATCATTGGTATCGATGCTTCGGACGCGGTTTGTGTTAGCGCCAAGACTGGGATGGGTGTTGAAGAGCTACTGGAGGAAATTATTGCCAAGTTTCCGCCACCGGTCGGCAATAGAGAGGAAGCATTACAGGCACTTATTATCGATTCTTGGTTTGATAACTACCTTGGCGTAGTGTCACTGGTTCGAGTAGTGAACGGTAAATTGAAAAAAAACGACAAGATAATCGCTAAGTCCATCGGGAAGTCTCACATTGTCGATAGTGTAGGCGTGTCCACACCTAAGAGAAACGAAACGCATGAATTGGTTGCCGGAGAAGTTGGATTTGTGGTGGCGGGCATCAAGGATATTCACGGTGCTCCAGTGGGAGACACTATTACGTTGGCTAGTACTCCGAAAATAGAATCCCTCAGTGGTTTTCGTAAAATTCAACCCCAAGTGTATGCTGGCTTGTTCCCGATTTCGTCCGATGATTTCGAAAGTTTTCGTAACGCCTTGTCAAAACTAACATTAAATGATGCGTCACTATTCTATGAGCCCGAAAACTCTGATGCGCTGGGTTTTGGGTTTCGTTGCGGATTTCTCGGTATGCTGCATTTGGAGATAATCCAGGAACGATTGGAACGGGAATATGGATTGGTTTTGATTACTACTGCGCCGACGGTAGTTTATGAAATCGAGTTAATAAATGGTGAGGTGGTGATGGTGGACAGCCCAGCTCGATTACCCCCCATTAATTCTATTCAACAAATGTGTGAGCCTATCGTGACGGCTAATATACTGGTTCCCCAGGAATACTTGGGAAATGTGATTAGCCTCTGCGTGGAGAGGCGTGGCATCCAAAAAGATATGCAATTCATCGGAAATCAAGTTTCTTTGAATTATGAGTTGCCAATGAACGAAGTAGTCTTGGATTTTTTCGACCGTTTGAAATCAGTAAGCCGCGGATATGCTTCACTGGACTATCATTTTACCCGTTTTGAGAAGTCCAATTTGGTACGTTTAGATATTCTTATTAATGGCGATAAAGTAGATGCATTGGCTTTAATTGTGCACCGTGATCACGCCCAGTCCAAAGGACGACAGCTTGTCGAGAAAATAAAGGAATTGATTCCGCGCCAGCTTTTCGATGTCGCGATCCAAGCTGCTATCGGAGGACAGATAATTTCTAGGCAAACGGTCAAGGCGCTCAGAAAAAATGTGACTGCAAAATGTTATGGCGGTGACGTAACTCGCAAAAAGAAATTGCTTGAAAAGCAAAAGGCGGGTAAGAAACGCATGAAAAAAGTGGGTAATGTCGAAGTGCCGCAAGAAGCATTTTTAGCGGTATTGAAAGTGGACAATTAAACGTAATGGACATTGATTTTTCTATAGTTCTGGTTTCTTTGGTGGCCTTCTGCGGAGCGCTTTGGTTGATTGATAGCTTGCTCATTAAGAAAGCACGACTTACGGCCGTTGAAAATTACAAGCGAACTCAGGCCAAAGGTCGTAAAGAGGAAGAAGTAGCGACAGCTGTCGAGGAAATTTTAAAGGAACCTTTGGCCATCGAATATGCCAAGTCTTTCTTTCCAGTGCTGGTAATTGTGTTGATTCTGCGTTCATTCCTGATCGAGCCCTTTACCATACCGACAGGATCGATGATTCCTACGATTGAGGTCGGTGATTTTATTCTGGTTAACAAGTACGCCTATGGTGTTCGGTTGCCGATAATCGGGACAAAAATCTTAGAAGTGGACGATCCCGAACGTGGCGAAGTCATGGTGTTCATACCGCCTCACGAGAACAAGTACTATGTTAAGCGAGTGATTGGACTTCCTGGGGACACGGTTCGCTATGAAGACAAGAACCTCCATATCAATGGTGAGTTAATTGAGAAGGAGTACGTTGGACCCATCACGGTTGACACCAGTATTGGCGATTTGGCAGGGACACTCTTTACGGAAACCATTAATGGCGTGGAGCACGCCACCCAGCATATCGATGCAGCGGGTCGGCGCCGAGCCCGTACCACCTGGGTGATCCCGAATGGACACTATTTCATGATGGGCGATAATCGGGATAACAGTAGCGATAGTCGAGTGTGGGGGACAGTTCCCAATGAAAATGTCGTTGGCAAGGCTGTGGCAGTGTGGATGCATAAGGAACCAGGGCTGCACCTTCCAACTTTTTCTAGAAATCAACTCATAAACTAGATGACGATTGATTTCGACAAACTGCAACAAGCTATCAATTATCAATTCAACGACTTGAAGTTAGCTAGGCACGCGTTAACCCATCGAAGTGCTAATAAACTCAATAACGAACGTCTAGAGTTTCTAGGCGATTCATTATTGGGTTTTCTTGTGGCCGAATTTCTTTTCGAGCACTTTCCCGAAGCTTCCGAAGGTGAGTTAAGTCGACTTCGCGCAAGTATGGTCAACAAGTCGGCCTTAGTGGAGATTGCTCTTGACCTTAACCTGAGCGAATTTCTGTTGCTGGGAGACGGGGAACTAAAAAGTGGGGGCAGAGAAAGAGAATCGATTTTGGCGGATTCTGTGGAAGCAATCATAGCAGCGATCTACTTTGATGGAGGATTAACGGCTTGTAAACAACTAATCATAAGTTGGTGTCAGAATAAAATTGATGGCATTAGTCCTGTCGGAACTCAAAAGGATGCTAAGACCTATTTGCAGGAAATAATGCAGGCACAGGGTCTTCGTCTACCGCAATACCGGGTCGTTGATGTTACGGGTAAAGACCATCAGCAGAGTTTTCTCGTAGAATGTCGCGTGGAAAATCTGGATGAGCCGCAGCAAGGTGAAGGCAACAGTATACGGAGCGCCGAACAGGAAGCAGCTAGAAAGATTTTGATTGAGCTAGGAGAAACAAATTGAGTGAAATGGGTCAGGCACCGCATATTCGAGAACGCTGTGGTTATGTCGCAATTGTTGGGAGACCCAATGTCGGCAAATCCACTCTCCTGAATCATTTGTTGCAACAGAAAATTAGCATTACTTCCCGCAAACCCCAGACAACCAGACATCGTATTCTCGGTATCACCAGTAATGGGAATTGCCAGTGCATCTTCGTAGATACACCTGGACTTCATTTAGACTTTAATAAGACCCTGAATAGATTAATGAACGACACAGTTATCAGAGTAATTAACGATGTGGATATTATTCTGTTTCTTGTAGAAAGGTTGACATTCAATGTCGAAGATAAAGCGGTACTTGAGGCTTTACAAAAAGCCAAGGTACCCATTTTTCTGGTGATTAATAAGGTTGATTTAGTGAAGGATAAGGGGAGTCTATTGCCCCACATCGCAAAATTAGTTGCCAGGGGGAACTTTGCTGAGATTATTCCAATTTCGGCTCTTGGTGGGCATAACTTGACGGAACTTAAAGGGCTGGTTAAGCAATATCTTCCGGAGGGGACTTTCTTATTTCCACACGATCAGGTAACGGATCGCAGTAACCGCTTTCTGGCTGCCGAGCTCATTCGCGAAAAAGTCACTCGTCAACTCGGTGATGAGGTACCCTATGAAGCTACTGTCGAAATAGAGAAATTCAAACAAGAAGGCAACACTCTCAATATTTATGGATTGATTCTAGTTGACAAGAAAGGGCAGAAAAAAATTCTTGTTGGAAAAGACGGCGAACGCTTGAAGCGTATTGGTTCAGCTGCACGGGAAGATATGGAGCGTGCATTCGAAACCAAGGTGATGTTAAATCTTTGGGTTAAAGTAAAATCAGGTTGGGCGGATGATAAGAGAGCCCTTCAAAGTCTGGGTTATATTGAGTCGCGTTGACTTGCCCGTAGTTTTTATCTAATTACCTGAGCATTGTGGAAACCCGAATTCTCCTGCAACCAGCCTACTTATTGCACAGGGCTCCCTTTCAGAATACCAGTTTGTTGGTGGACTTTTTCACTTACAATTATGGGCGAGTAAAAGCTGTGGCCAAAGGAGCAAGACGGGAGAGATCTAAGTATCGATCGCTGTTACAGCCGTTTCACCCGCTTTTGATATCCTTCAGCGGCCGAGGTGAGGTTAAAACCATAAACGGTGTCGAAACCGGCCTGTCGGCTATTGTCTTGGAAAGAGAGCGCTTGTTCAGCGGTCTCTACGTGAATGAACTGCTCATTCGTCTACTATATAATTATCAAGAGCATACGGCGCTTTACAAAAATTATCAGGAAACACTGATTAATTTGCAAGGTAGCAAAGAAATTGAGGCAGTGTTGCGTCGCTTCGAATTGAATTTGCTGGCCGAGCTGGGTTATGCGATCAATCTCGAAGAAGACTTTCGCAGTCATCGAGCTATAGACCCAAAAAGTAATTATCGGTTCACTCCTGATATGGGCTTTGAGCTCAGTGAAACAAATCCAAGGCTGGAGGAAAGCCCCCACTATTTTTCGGGTCAACACTTGATTGCCCTGCGGGAATTTGACCTACGAGACGAAGCGGCGGCGAAATCGGCAAAACGTTTGTTACGGCATGCATTAGCTGTACATTTAGGCGAAAAACCCATAAATAGCCGAGAGCTATTTACTGGTAAGGTCTAAAAATTAATTTTTCCAGCACTACCAGCGACTAAATCAGCCAGAACCTAGGCAGCTTTGCCAGTCGTCTCCGGCCCGTGTAGAATTCAGCGCTTTCCCCGTTGCGTTTTTCCTATAGATCTTCACGGTCCGCAATTATGGCTTACCCCACGATAGAGAATCTCATTGGTAACACTCCGCTAGTCAGACTTACAAGCCTGCCTGGAGCTACTTCAAACATAGTGTTAGCTAAGTTGGAAGGCAATAATCCAGCCGGATCGGTAAAGGATAGGCCAGCGCATAGCATGATTCTGCAGGCAGAACTGCACGGCTATATCAAACCAGGCGATCGGCTGATCGAAGCTACTAGTGGCAATACAGGAATAGCATTGGCGATGGTGGCGGCTGTAAAGGGATACCGCATGACGCTCATAATGCCGGATAATCTTAGCGATGAACGAAAAGAATCAATGATCGCTTATGGCGCTAAACTTATTCTTGTCGATGAAGAGCAAGGAATGGAAGGCGCTAGGGATTTGGCTCAGCAAATGCAAAATGAGGGTGCAGGCCTGGTTTTAGACCAGTTTGCTAATGAGGATAACCCTAATGCACATTATATGCATACCGGCCCAGAAATTTGGCGAGATACGAAGGGAGAGATTACCCATTTTGTCAGTTCTATGGGGACCACGGGAACGATTATGGGTGTCTCACGTTACCTGAAAGAGCAAAACTCGGAAATCGAAGTCATTGGGTTACAACCTAAAGAAGGCTCCCGGATTCCCGGTATTCGCCGGTGGCCACCAAAGTATTTACCAAAAATATTTGATCGCAGTCGAGTGGACCGGGTCATAGATGTAGACCAGAAAGATGCAGAAGAGACAATGCGTGCCCTCGCCAAAAATGAAGGGATTTTTTGCGGAGTTTCGTCAGGTGGTTCTATTTATGTTGCTCTGGAGTTATCGAAGGAACTCAAAAATGCCATTATCGTTGCGATTATCTGCGATCGGGGTGATCGTTACCTATCTACTGCTGTGTTTTCTGAAAGTTAGCCCCAATTCTGATGACGCCTTATAGACCTATTCTGTATGTCCTTTCTTAACATTACATGAGAAAACGCTCTCAGTCCCTTGGCGAACCAAAGCAGCTACATGTAAGCAGATTGAGCCCAGAAGGGCGCGGTATTAGCCATAAAAATGGAGAGGTGATTTTTGTCGATGGGGCATTACCGGGTGAAGATGTTATAGCGACTTACGCTCGTAAAAATCGGCATTTTGATGAGTTTCGTGTTATTGAGGTGTTAAGCGCTTCTCCTGAGCGTGTTGAGCCGCCTTGTCTATATGCAAGCCGTTGCGGGGGCTGTTCATTACAGCATGTTGGGGTTGGTGCCCAGCTGGATTTCAAAGAATTGGCGCTGGGTGAACATCTGGAGCGAGCTATTGGTGCTAAGCTCACCAATTTAGAGTTGCTACCGCAACTAAAGGGTGGTTCTTTTCATTACCGTCGCAAAGCACGGCTAGCAGTTCGAGTGGTGGAGAAAAAAGGAGGGGCATTAGTCGGGTTTCGAGAAAAATACGGAACTTTTATAACAGATATGGAATCTTGTCAGGTGATGGTTAAGGAAGTAGCCGATCTGATACTTCCGTTAAGAACTCTGATTACTATGCTTCAGGGAAACAAGCTAATTCCACAAATTGAGGTTGCAGTTGGTGAGTATAGGGATAAGGATAATTCAGTAGAGGATGTCCGGGTCCTGAATAAAGTTGCCTTGGTGTTTCGTCATTTAAAGCCGTTATGTCAAGCGGACATACAAGCTCTATGCGATTTTTCTCAGGAGTACTCCATTGACCTTTATTTGCAACCTCGAAGTGTTGAGAGTGTGTACAAGAGATATCCGGAGAAAACTGTTGAACGACTACAATACTTTTTACCTGATTTCGATCTTACACTGAACTTTCATCCGATGGACTTCACGCAGGTGAATGCGGAGATTAACCAACAAATAGTAAAACAGGCAGTTCGTTTATTGAATTTGGAAAAAGAAGACCGAGTACTTGATTTGTTCTGCGGTCTAGGTAATTTCACTCTGGCGATAGCAAGATACTGCAGGGAAGTTGTTGGAGTAGAGGGAAACGATGATATGGTAAAACGGGGTGAAGAAAATTCGTTATTAAATAAAATCAGTAATGCAACCTTTCACCAGACAAATCTGAATAAGAACATCGAAAATACATCTTGGTTATCGACCCCTTTCACTAAGGTATTGATTGATCCGCCTAGATCAGGCGCCATTGAAATCATTACGCAGATAGCAAGTCTGCGTGCAGAAAGGATAGTTTATGTATCTTGTAACCTAACAACTCTTGCCAGAGATTCTGCCTTATTAGTTGGAGAAGGCTATAGATTGAAATCTTACGGTGTAGTGGATATGTTCCCCCACACTGCACACGTAGAGTCCATTGTCCAATTTGAATTGATGAATTAACCTATAACCAAAAGAAAACTACAAATAAGAGTAACCACTTGTGGATGAACCCGAATTTAAAGAAAAAACTGCTATAGAAAAGCTCATTGAATTAATGGCTATGCTGCGTGACCAGGAATATGGATGTCCCTGGGATCTTGAACAGTCTATCGTATCGTTGGTGCCCTATACGTTGGAAGAAGTCTATGAAGTGGTTGACGCTATAGATAAAAATGACATGTTAGAGCTAGAAGATGAGTTAGGAGACTTGTTATTTCAAGTAGTTTTCTATGCCCAGATAGCTCGAGAGGAAGGGCTGTTTACGTTCGACGATGTCGCTAAAGCTATTACTACTAAATTGATACGACGTCATCCCCACGTGTTTCCGGATTCGACAGTGGAAAGTTTTGGTAGCACGTCAGATATTTCCTCAGACCAGGTAGTGATTAACTGGGAAGCAATTAAACAACAAGAGAAAGCTAAAAAGCAAAACCGCCAGCGAGGAAAAGGTCAAACAAAAAATCAGAAATTCACGGAAACTATTGTTAGCATATTCGATGACGTGCCGCGCGCATTGCCAGCACTGGAGCGAGCCCATAAATTGCAGAAAAGGGCGGCTCGCGTTGGATTTGATTGGAATGATATAGCACCTGTAATTAACAGATTAAAAGAAGAAATAGCTGAATTTGAGTCTGCACTTGCAACGCAAGATCAACAACAAATCAATGCAGAAATGGGAGATGTGTTGTTTACGACAATCAATCTGGCTCGCCACGGATCAGTAGAGCCTGAAATAGCACTGCGATCAGCTAACCAGCGTTTTGTAGAGCGATTCAAGTGGATAGAGTCTACCTTGTATTCGCAAGGCCAAACATTACACGATACAAACTTGGAACAACTTGATCAGCTTTGGGATCAAGCTAAGCAAAAAGGGTTATAAACAAGAGTCCAGTGAGACAAACCATTCAGGGCACAGGAGCAAATCATGAGAATTATTTTGTTGGGCGCACCTGGTGCAGGTAAGGGTACCCAGGCTCAGTTTCTAACTGACAAATATGCTATCCCTCAAATTTCAACAGGAGACATGCTGCGTGGGGCAGTAAAAGCAAAAACTGAATTAGGAATAAGGGTAGAACGGGTAATGGCTTCGGGTGGCTTGGTGACTGACGACATCATAATAGCACTGGTAAAAGACCGTATACAGAAAGAAGATTGTTCTGAAGGGTTCCTGTTTGACGGATTTCCTCGAACAATTCCTCAGGCACAAGCATTGGTTGCTGCAGGCATAGATATCAATGTGGTGCTTGAAATTGATGTAGCCGACGATGAGATCGTTAAGCGGCTAAGTGGAAGACGCGTACATCTTGATTCAGGTCGTGTGTATCACGTAGATTTTAATCCTCCTAAGGTAGACAATTGCGACGATGTCACTGGCGAAGAATTGACGCAACGTATTGACGACCAAGAAAGTACAGTGCGTAACCGCTTGAGCTTATATCATGAACAAACTAAGCCGCTGATTGATTTTTATACGCGGTTGGCCGAATCTGGTAAGCCGATTAGCATCATACGAGTGAATGGGGTTGCTTCCGTTGAACAGATTAAGAATAAAGTATTTGCGGCGTTAGATTAGTTTTCACTGTTTGAGACTCAAGACCAGCATTCTTTTTTGTTTTTAAGTGTTGTACTTAAGAAGCCACTGGAATTGTGTTAATCAGTATAAAAATTCTTTGATAAGTTGACCAAGGTTTCGACAGAATTTTATTTAATAAGTTTTTCTTAACAAAGTTACCAAACTTGTTGTGTTTTTTATTGAATATTTCTGTTAGCAAAGCACGCGGAAAACAATTCTTTTCTTAAAGTTTTTCTTTTAACTAGCGAAATATGAAACTAACACCATGTGAAAGTGGGCTGTTTTCATGGGTAAATAAAAATTATTTTTATTGCTAAAGAAATTGTAATGAGTTTGCTGTAAGCCCGATAATTAATATGATATGTTGCCAGCGAGCAGTGAGTTCAATAAGTTAACTTAAGCAAAGTTTCAAAAATCAGTTTAGAGAGAAACGTTGATGGCTAAAGTTAAGTCGAAGAAGAGTGCAGCTGCCAACCACAAACCAGCAGCTAAACGAATTCGCAGCCAAGCTATCACTAAAGCAAACATAGCCGTAGCTAAATTACAAAAAGATGCAAAAGCTGCTGTCAAAACACTAAGTGTCGCTCGCACAAAAGCCAAAGTAGCTAAGAAAATCTCTCAAACCACCAAGACTAGAGTAAAGAAAAAAGCGGCAGCCAGAAAAGCAGCACGAAAGATAACTTCAACTAAGAAACCAGTGGGGAAGACTATGGCTAAGAAGAAAGCAGCAAAAAAGAGAAAGGCACCCGCCAAAAAGAGGGTTGCTAAGAAAAAGGTAGTGAAAAGGGCAGCTCCTAAGAAAGCTTTGAAGCGTAAAGCGGTCAAGAAACGGGCAGCAACTAAGAAAAAAGCAGTGAAACGTAAAGCGGCCAAAAAGAAAGCAGTCAAGCGCAAGGCACCTGCCA
>Ga0257109_1000569_pt1 | contig 12297 bp, 8 predicted proteins | sample LP_taG_8_FD_191566 | JGI IMG/M metagenome (GOLD analysis project Ga0257109, IMG submission 191566) | Marine microbial communities from Northeast Subartic Pacific Ocean, Canada - LP_J_2011_P26_2000m | ecosystem: Environmental > Aquatic > Marine > Oceanic | place: Canada: Northeast Subartic Pacific... | reverse complement strand
TTTTTCCACTGCGTTTACAGACGCGCAGGGAAAACTGGTTGCCCAGGGACTGACGATTCCCCTCCATTTGGGCTCTATACCTACAGCGCTGGAGTCGGTCTTAGAACACTTTGGCGATGATATCTGCCCCGGTGATGTTTTTGTTATGAATGACCCCTATGCGGGCGGCATGCACCTTCCAGATGTTTTTATTTTCCAACCGATCTTTGTCGAAGGTGAGCAGCTGGCTATAGCAGCGACTATATCGCACCAGGCCGATGTCGGTGGTCGTGTGCCTGGTTCGAATGCTTCGGACTCAACCGAGATCTACCAGGAGGGTCTGAGGATACCACCGGTTAAGCTGTTCAGTGCTGGAAAACCGAACGACACGATGTGGCGGCTTATTGAGAAAAACGTTCGTATACCGGTACAGGTGTTTGGCGATTTGCGCGCCCAGTTATCGGCGTGCGCGATCGCGGAAAAACAGTTCATGGAGCTGGTTAAACGGTTCGGTAAAGAGACGACCCGTTTTTACATGCAGGAGGTGATCGATCACACTGAGCGACTGACCAGGGCCGCTTTGCAGAACCTGCCGGATGGTGTTTTCGAGTTTGAAGACTGGATAGACGACGACGGAATTGATCGCGATCAGCCAATACGTCTGTACTGCACGATCACGAAACACAATGACTCCATCAGCGTAGACTGGGCGGGCAGTTCCAACCAGGTTAAAGGCGCAATCAACTGTACATTGTCTTTCACCAAGGCAGTTTCATATGCGGCAGTACGGTCGGTGCTCGACTATGACATCCCGTGCAATGAAGGTCTTTTCCGGGCGATTGAAGTGACTGCACCTCCAGGGACTATCACTAATATGGTCCTGCCCGCAGCCTGTGCTGCGCGGGGGTTGACCGGATTTCGAATGGGTGACTGTGCATTCGGTGCGTTGGCGATGATGTTGCCGGATGAGGTGGGAGCAGCGTCGGATGGTGGAAATTCTGGCATCAGCATTGGTGGGTACGACAGTGCCCGGCGTCCTTTTATTTTTGTTGATTTTGCCTGTGGGAGCTGGGGAGGGCGACCTTGGGCGGATGGAGTCCAAGGCAATTCAAACATGTTTGCAAATATGGCATCGCAGTCAGTGGAGTTGATCGAATCCCAGAATCCCCTGCAGATCCTGCGTTATGAACTGATAGCGGACAGGGCCGGTGCCGGTAAATACCGAGGCGGGGTGCCGTATCGTCGCGACTATCGGTTTCTTGAGGATGAAGCCGTGCTACAGGTACGTTCAGATCGAAAGAAAATAAGACCCTACGGTCTGTACGGCGGGAAACCGGGTAAGTCATCACAGAACATGATGAATCCCGACGATGACGCCGAGCTATTGGATTCAAAATTGACGATGACCCTTCGAAAGGGTGACGTGTTTCGGCATGAGTTACCCGGTGGCGGCGGCTGGGGTGATCCGCTCGAACGAGATCCGGAAAAGGTTCTGGAAGATGTCAGAAATGAATACGTCACCGCGGAAGGGGCATTAAATGAGTATGGTGTAATCATTGACTTGCAGGCTCGTAGTGTCGACAAACAGGCAACCTGCGATTTGAGGAACAGTCTTCGTGAAGCCAGAGGAGACAATCCAATGGCAGATATCTGTTGGAGTGATGTATGACATCGGCTGCTCAAAAGACAAGTTCTCAGCAGAATTCATATCGTCTGGGTGTTGACATTGGAGGGACGTTTACCGATGTCGTGCTGGTAGGGCCGAGTGGTCAGATCATGACGCGTAAGGTTTCGTCAACTGAAGATGATTATGCCCGTGGCATTGTGACTGGGATTCGGGACATCCTGACATCAGTGGACTGCCAGGATGTCACTGTGTCTGAGATCATGCATGGCACCACAGTTGCCTCGAACACCATATTGCAAATGTCCGGTGCACGGACCGGGTTGATCACGACCAGCGGATTTCGGGATGTGCTGGAATTGCGTACGCTGCGCATGCCACGGCTGTACGATTTGAAATGGGAAAAACCGCCACCACTTGTGGAGCGTTATCTTCGCGTAGAAGTGGATGAACGAATAGATCGTGACGGTGAAATCCAGAAACCATTAGACCGAGCTGACGCCCGACAGGCTATTGAACGACTGCTGGCTGAGGATGTAGAAGCGATAGCTATCTGCCTGATCAATTCGTTTGTCAATCCGGTTCACGAGCAGCTGATTTTTGAGGTGATGCAAGAGATGGCACCCGATCTACCCTGTTGTATCAGCTATAACGTGCTGCCCGAGATCAAGGAGTACGAGCGGACCTCAACAACGGTCATTAATGCGTATCTGTTGCCCGTTATCGGAAGTTACCTGGATTCACTTGTTGCCAGATTACAAGATGAAGGTGTACAGGCCCCATTATTGCTCATGCAGTCAAATGGCGGGCTGACGACCGTAGACCAGACGCGTTCTTTGCCTTGTCATATTATCGAGTCCGGTCCGGCGGCCGGGGTCGTCGGTGCTCATGCGCTCAGTCAGAAACTCGGACTTGGTGACATTGTGACATTCGATATGGGCGGTACAACCGCCAAAGCGTCGCTGATAGAAAATGGCAAGTATTCCCGTGCCGTTGAGTACAGTGTCGGCGGTGGCATCATGGCCGGGTCTCGTTTGCTGACCGGGTCCGGTTACCGCTTGAAAGTGCCCGCCATTGATCTGGCTGAAGTAGGTGCAGGCGGTGGGTCCATTGTCTGGATAGACCCGGCGGGTGCGCTTCAGGTCGGTCCTAAAAGCGCGGGTGCGACACCTGGCCCTGCGTGTTACGGGAAAGGCGGCACCGAGCCGACGATGACAGACGCTTGCGCTATTCTGGGTTACCTGAATCCCAATCACCTGGTGGGGGGGGATCTGCCTCTAAATACGGAACTTAGTAAGAAAGTGTTCGCTAATAAAATTGCCGGCCCGTTGGGCCTAGAGCTTGAGCAGGCAGCCTATGGCGCTTATGAGATCGCGTCGGCCAACATGATCCGAGCAATCAAGTCTGTATCCAGCGAGCGGGGCCGTGACCCCAGGGATTACGTCTTGTTCGCATTTGGTGGGAATGGGCCGCTGTTTGCAGGCGCTATGGCGGCTATTCTGCATATGCGACGAATACTGGTGCCACCCGCCCCAGGCGTCTTTTCTGCGTTCGGTTTACTGTGTGCTGAGGTCGAGCACCATTATTCCCAGACGCTCAGAAGAGTGCTGCAGAGCGCTGACCCAGTCGAGTTGGAGTCGGCCTGGAACCTTCTGGAAGTCCAAGCTGACCACCAGTTATCTGTGGATGGGTTTCCGCCTGTGCAACGCAGATTGATCCGCTCAGCCAATATGCACTACCAGGGTCAGATTTATGAACTCAGCGTTCCTGTGCCGGAAGGGTCGATAGACCAAGCAGCAGTGCAAGTGTTGCAGGATGCGTTTGGTGACGAACACGAAAGAACCTACGGGCATCGGGCAGGTCCGGATGAGCCTGTGGAATTGGTCAATTTGGAACTGGTCGGGCAGGGACTATCTACGGTCTCCCGTGTGCCGGAAGGGTTGCATACCGTACAAAACACGAATCAGCAGAGCACATCCAGGCAGGCCTACTTTGGCCGTGAACATGCTTGGATGGACGCGCCGGTCATTGCCCGTGAGACGCTCAGTAAGCCGCATTCAGGTCCATGTATCATCGAAGAGTATGATGCAACATGTCTCGTCCCCCCCGGGGGTGAGGCCAGTCTGGACGACTATGGAAATATTGTGATCGAACTCTGAGAGTGAAGAGCCAAGTGAACGATTCGAACCCCGGGCAGCCTGAAGGACAGAATATGGAATTGGCGGCGTATCTGGATCAACAGTCTGAATCCAAACGACTTTATGATCGGGCCCTTGCGGTTATGCCCGGCGGTAATTCCCGCCACACGATCGTTATGGAGCCTTATCCGGTCTATGCTCAATCGGGTCACGGATGCCGGGTAACCGACGTGGAGGGTGAGGAAAGGATCGATTTTATAAATAACTACACGGCGCTGATCCGAGGGCATTCGGACCCCGATGTAACCGCTGCGGTCAGTAAGGTGATCCACAAGGGCACTGCATTTTCTTTGCCAACGGAGTACGACATCCGGTTGGCTGAACTACTGGTGGACCGAATACCCGCCGCTGAGCAAGTTCGTTTTTGTAATTCCGGCAGCGAGGCCGTGCTGCTCGCCATTCGGGCGGCTCGGGCCTATACCGGCCGCTCGAAAATTGCAAAATTTGAAGGCTGCTACCACGGTATCTATGATTATGCACAGGCCAGTGATTCTTCGCGGCCGGGAAACTGGGGTGCACTGGATAGTCCGCAGACCACACTGGAAACCAGTATGGTGCCGAACCTCGGAAAGGACGTGGTCACACTACCCTGGAACCGGCCAGAAATCTGCGCCCAGCTTATCAAAGACTGTGCCGATGAATTGGCCGCTGTACTGATTGACCCACTGCCTGCCGCCCTGGGGTTGTTGTCGCCTGTCGAAGGCTTTCTCGAGACCTTGCAGGAATTGACCCGGGAGCTCGGCGTGGTGCTGATCTTCGACGAGGTGATGTCATTTCGGATTGACTACCGGGGTGCTGGTCACGCCAATGGCATAACACCGGACCTGATGTCGCTGGGTAAGATCATCGGTGGTGGCTTTCCGGTCGGTGCAGTCGCCGGCAGTACAGCAATCATGTCCGTCTTCGATCATCGCCCCGGCGAGAAAGTTCATCACGGAGGCACCTATAACGGGAATCCCGTCACCATGGCGGCGGGCTACGAGACGATGCGACTGATGACCCAGAACGAGTATATCCGGCTGGCCGAACTGGGTGATACGTTGCGTGCGAACTTATCGGAGCTGCTCAAACAGCGTGGTGTTCAACATCAGGTCACAGGGCGTGGCTCTATGTTTTGTCTATTATTGAGTGCGCACCGGCCGGTTGATTTTCGTGAGCTGATCGAGTGTCGAGAAAGTGGGCCGGAACTTACCGGGCTCGACCGTGAAATGCTGTCACGCGGTATTCTGCTCGGCAGTCGCGGTCTTTTCGGCGTATTGTCGACCCCTATGGGTGAGGTCGAGATCGATCAGTTTATCGACGCACTTGATCAGTCCCTAAAGGCCCTTCGGGTTTACTGAATTCGTTGGATGACGAGCTTTATAAGGTAGCTGAACCCTGTTGATCCAGAAAGTTCAAGGGAGGCTGCTTTTACCCGCCAATTGAATCACTGTTTCCGGCATTCGGGTTGTGTGTCGACACATAAACATACCCATCCATCAGTCGCCGGGCGGTACGGTTGATGCTGGCTGAACGGGAATACCAACCATCCTCTTGCCGTACCACCTCGGCATCCACCTCACTTACGCCGGATGGGTGCGCAATCCGAATACTTTGCGTTATTGACCGTGTCTTCGTTAATTGGTTCACCAGTGTCCCTTCGATTCGACCTGCAACAGCCGTGCACAGAGCACCGGTAACAGGAATCGCTCGATGCGGCTGGCCGACTGAAATCATCCGAAGCACCAGGTCGCAGTCGTACTGGCCGATAGTTTCTGCTGACAAGGTCACGGAATCGGAGGGACAAGATACAATCGCTATTTTGGGAATCCCCGGAATTGCAGAGGCTTGATTGATGTTTTCCGCAATACCCATAGCAACGCTGGCGCTGAGGCGTATATTTTCAAGCGTGTCGAGGGCTTCGCTGAATTGTGACAATGTGTCGGGTAACTCACAGCCGGCCAGGCCCAGATCCTGTGCCCGCACAAATACACAAGGGTTGCCGGCATCAACCATTGACACTTCAAAACGGGTGCCCTGAGTCTGCAGCTCGTCGGTAGGTTGTCCAGTAGGTAGAAGTTTGCCGGTAGCGCCCCCACCGAGATTTTCAAATACCAGGTTGATCGGTGCGCCTGAGCCAGAAACGCCGGGCAGGTGGAGGTCGCCATTGACCGCTGCCGCACCGTCTTCCAGTGAGAATGTTGAACGAATAATTCGGCTCGTATTGACGTTGAAAATGCGCACACAGAGGCGGTCGCCCTGCGCCGAAACCAGACCTTCATCCACCGCAAACGGGCCTACGGCTGCGGCCATGTTGCCGCAACTTGCCGAGGAATCAACAATGCGGCTTCGGGGGGACAGCTGGAAAAATTGGTAGTCCACGTCGGCATCTGGCCGTACTGACGGGGATATCACACAAACCTTGGATAGCGACGATACCCCGCCGCCCATGCCGTTCAGTTGCCGTCCGTAAGGGTCGTCAGCGCCGATAGCGGATATAAACAGGTCTGGCCACAGATGTTGCTGGGCGGGAAGGTCGTGCAGGTGAAACATCAGTGCTTTGCTGGTGCCGCCACGCATGAAAACTGCAGGGATTTTGTATTGGGCCATGAGTGATCTGAATAGGTGGATCTCTGGTCTCGATGTTCCATTGGGCCTAAAAACTGACCTGAAGGCAAGTTTTCGCATATCCTTGCGGTGAACCCATGAGAATCAACCGACCGAGGAAAACAGATGACCTGGCTGACTGACAGCGATGTACACAACGAAGCACCCGGCGTCAGATTGACACAACTCATTGCGCAACCGGGAATTGTTCGAATTCCCGGCGCCCACAACGCCCTTGCCGCGCTACTGGCAAAGCGGGCCGGGTTCGAGTGCCTGTATGTGTCAGGTGCAGCAGTTTCCAGCAGCATGGGTTTGCCTGATCTTGGCATCATGACCCTGGAGGAGTTGAGTGGTCATGTCCGGTCGATCTACCGTGCCACCCAGTTACCACTCGTGGTTGACGCCGACACGGGCTACGGCGAGGCGATTAATGTGATGCGCACCGTTCAGGAGCTGGAGAGTGCCGGTGCTGCAGCGATGCAGATGGAGGACCAGGTACTGCCTAAAAAATGTGGCCACCTTAATGATAAGCGGTTGATATCGACCGAAGACATGTGCGCAAAAGTGGCCGCAGCACGAAAAGCACGATCCCATCTCAGGATTATCGCGCGTACTGACGCAGTGGATGGTGAAGGCCTGGAATCCGCGATCGAACGGTTAAACCGCTATATCGAGGCCGGGGCAGATCTGGTATTCGCTGATGCGTTGAAGGATGAAGCGAGCATCCGGACCTTAACGCAGCGTGTGGGCGCCCCGGTTTTGGCCAACATGGCAGAGTTCGGTCGTACACCCTACTTCTCAGCCACCGAGCTCGAAGTCATGGGATGCCGCCTGGTGATCTGGCCGGCGTCTTCGTTGCGCATCGCGGCGAGGGCAATGGACCGTCTGTACCAGGATCTCGCCCGGACCGGCACCACGCATCAGTTTATCGACGACATGGTTGACCGTAGTGAACTCTATGATGTGATTGGTTACTTCGACTACGAATCGTTGGATGCATCGGTTGCGCGCAGTGTGGTTCCCAAAAAAAAGCCTGTGCCGCCAGCGCCGGATGGCCGCGTCACCTAGATCGGAGTTATGGACTGCACCCGACAGAATAGCCCCAGATGCCGAAATTTGCTGCCAATCTCTCGATGTTGTTTGCCGAGCACCCGTTTCTCGATCGGTTCTCTGCGGCTGCAGCGGCTGGGTTTACAGCAGTTGAATGCCAATTTCCATACGACCATACCCCGCAAGAACTTTCAGAATGTCTGAATTCAACCGGACTCGAACTGATTCTGCTTAATATCCCGGCGGGTGATCTGGCAGCCGGTGAACGCGGTCTTGCCATATTTCCAGATCGGCAGGCGGAATGTCGTGAGCAGATTGATTATGGTCTTGATTATGCCGTTCGTCTGGGCTGTCCGCGGATGCATCTGCTGTCAGGACTGGTGCCGGCAGGGCTGGAGTACGAAGTGGCCCTGTCGACTTACATAGACAATATTCGGTATGCCGTTCGAAGGGCCGGTCAGAGTGGACCTAAAATATTGGTGGAGCCTTTCAATTCGGTCGACGTACCCAATTACTTGGTCCATACAGTGGAAGACGCCCGGCACATCATCGAGTTGGCGAGGTGTGAAGGCGTGGGTTTGCAGTTTGACTTCTATCATACCCAGATGGAACAAGGAGACCTCGCGTCGACTTTCCAGCGACATTTTGAACTGGTCAGTCATGTCCAGATTTCAGGCGTGCCGGGTCGGCATGAACCCGACGATAACGAAATCAATTACACGTATCTGTTTGGCCTGATAGATGCGTTGGGGTATGAAGGTTATGTGGGCTGTGAATACAATCCCCGTGGCAGCACGGTCGAAGGGTTGAATTGGCTGGATGAACACCTAGGCAGATGAGACCCCATGCATTGTCTGCGCTGCACTACGGCTGGGTAATCCTGGTTCTTGCGACACTGGTTGCTTTTGGTGCCCTGGGACTGGCCAGGTTCGGATATTCCATCGTCTTGCCAGCGATGCAGGTTGATCTGGGTATGGACAACACCCAGGCAGGCGTGCTGGCGGCGGCCCATGTTGTGGGTTATTTGATCGCTAGCCTGCTCGGCGGTGTACTGGCGGCCCGATTCGGTCCCCGCCGGATTATTGCGCTGGGTCTGGGGTTGGCTGGATTCAGTATGATCCTGACCGGTTTGGCAGACGGTTTTGGGGCAGTAGGATTTTGGCGGGGTTTAGCCGGAGTTGGCAGCGGTATGGCCAACATACCCATTTACGGGGTAGTGTCGGCGTGGTTCTCGGCCAAACGCAGAGGAATGGCGACGGGAATTGCTGTCAGCGGTTCATCTATTGCCCTGATTGCTTTGGGTCCACTCGTACCCTATCTGTTGGACGTCTTCGGTACATCGGGGTGGCGGGTATGTTGGTATGTGTTTGGCTGTTTTACTTTGGTACTCGCTGTGGCAGGTGTTTTCCTGCTGCGTAACAGCCCGGCTGAAAAAGGTCTGAAACCGATCGCTGCTGACAGCAGTGAAACAGCAGTGAGCGAAGGATTCGCGAACGATCGCCTGGACTGGTCGCAGGTCTACCGATCGACCACCGTCTGGCATCTGGGGGTGGTCTACATTGCCTTTGGCTTTTCTTACATTATCTATGTGACGTTCTTTTTCAAGATGTTGGTGGCCGAGGGGGGGTACACCACCATCGGTGCCGGTCGCCTCTTTATGCTGATGGGATGGTGCAGCCTGCTGTGCGGCCTAATCTGGGGCAGCTTGTCAGATGTGGTTGGGCGCAGATATGCCCTGTTGGGCGTTTATCTGGTGCAAGCCGCCGCCTATACGCTGGTGTCCCTATGGCCAAGTAATACGGTGTACATTGTTTCATCTGTGATGTTTGGTATTACCGCGTGGAGTATTCCGGGGATTATGGCGGCTGCCTGTGGTGATCTTTTCGGGTACAGGCTTGCGCCAGCGGCGCTCGGATTTATTACTGTTTTTTTTGGTGTGGGACAAGCAATCTCACCAGGGATCGCAGGCGCTATGGCCGATGCGGCGGGTTCATTCAGTTCGGCATTCTTACTGGCTGCAATCGTAGCGACTTTGGGGGCTGTCGGTGCGCTCTCGCTACCGGATGACAGGTCGAGGCGTGAAGCGGCGACTGATTCCAGATGACCGATTACGCGAGGGACTAGTCAGTTGTGACGGGCGGTAGCGCCGAGTATATTGCGCTCACATTTTTAGGGTCTTCATAGGAGTTTTTGTGCATGCCAATTGAATCTGTTGCGGCCGCAAAGCGGTCACATAAATACCGTCAACACGGTGCAATGGAATACACCCAAGCACCCGTCGATCTCGACGCCGTACGTCAATATAGACTGGGACGCCTGCGGCAGCAGATGGCATTGGCAGATGTTGCCGGGTTGCTGTTGTTCGATCAGATCAACACCCGTTACGCAACGGATGCCACTAACATGCAGGTCTGGTGCTCGCACTACGAGACTCGCTGTGTTTTTGTTGCACAGGATGGCCCGGTTGTCTTGTTTGACTATGCAGATCATCCCCATCTCGCTGAGGGGCTACCAGGAATCGATGATTATCGGACGATTCCCGGGTTTTATTTTTTCGCAGCGAGTTATCACAGTGAGTCCAGGGCGAAACTGTTTGCTGACCAGATCTATGATCTCATGCGCAGTCATGGGGGTGGAAATATGCGCCTTGCTGTTGACCGGCTTTCGTTCATTGCAACCGATGCGCTGCGTGAAAAAAGGCTGGAACTGGTCGACGGTGAAGCGGTTTCGGAACAAGCACGCGCAGTTAAATCCGAGGAAGAACTCGAACTGATGCGCGCATCGATGGCAGTGTGTGAAGCGGGTTGCAAGTCCATGGAAGAGGCCCTGGAACCGGGCATCACAGAGAACGCCCTTTGGGCAAAGCTGCATGAAACAAATATCCGAATGGGCGGTGAATGGATCGAAACTCGGTTGTTGTCTTCAGGGCCACGTACGAATCCCTGGTTTCGTGAATGTTCGATGCGTGAGATCGAGCGGGGAGATCTGGTCAGCTTTGATACTGATCTGATTGGGCCATATGGTTACTGTTCAGACATGTCCCGATCGTGGTTATGTGGTGAGCAACCCACTGATGAGCAGCGCCGTCTGTATGCTGCCGCCTATGAGCAGATCGAAACCAATATTGCGGCCCTGAAGCCGGGTCTGGCGTTTCGTGATGTATCAGAACGGTGCTGGAAAATACCCGACGAGTTTCTGTCGAACCGCTACTCGGTCCTGATCCATGGGGTCGGGCTCGCGGATGAATATCCCAGTATCAAGCACTGGGTCGATTTCAAAAAAAAAGGGTATGATGGGGAAGTGCTTCCCGGTATGACTTTGTGCGTCGAATCTTTTATAGGATCCGAAGGCGGCCGTGAAGGCGTCAAGCTCGAAGAACAGGTGATCATCACCGAAACAGGCGTGGAGCGCATGTCGACATACCCTTTTCAGATTGACTGGTTGTAGGAGGTTGTTTTGAACTCAGCGGTCACTATTGATTGCTTGCAATACTGCAACTGGTCCCGGCCAATTTTTGATCAGATGGCGCTTGGCGGCGTTGATGCTGTTCACGTGACTATCTGTTACCACGAAGATTTTCGGGAAACCGTATCGAATATCGAGACCTGGAACCGGTATTTCCAGATTTATTCGGACAGGATCGTGCCCGGTTGTACGGCCCAGGACATCGTCGAAGCGAAAAAGCATGGGAAGACTGCCATTATTTTTGGATTTCAGAACTGCTCACCAATTCTTGACGATATCGGGCTGATTGAAATCTGTTATCAACTGGGTGTTCGGTTCATGCAGTTGTCCTATAACAATCAGTCCGTACTGGCGACCGGTTGTTACGAGGCGGAGGATCCGGGTATTACCCGCATGGGGCACCAAGTAATTAAGGAAATGAACCGTGTTGGCCTGGTGATCGATATGAGTCACTCGGCAGAGAAATCGACACTACAAGCCATCGAGTTGTCTGAGCGTCCGATAGCGATCACCCATGCTAACCCATCAGCCTGGCACCCAGCACTTCGTAACAAGTCAGATGAGGTGCTGATCGCTCTGGCAGAAAGTGGGGGAATGCTGGGCCTATCGCTTTATCCACACCATCTGAAAGATGCAGGCGATTGCACGCTAGATTCGTTCTGTCGGATGGTTGCAGCAACGGTCGAAAAAATCGGTATAGAACATGTTGGTCTGGGCAGCGACCTGTGTCAGGATCAGCCTGACAGTGTGGTGGCGTGGATGCGGAATGGACGCTGGACCCGAGAAACAGACTATGGTGAGGGTTCAGCATCGGCGTCAGGGTTTCCATCGCAGCCTCAGTGGTTCGGTAATAATGCCGACTTCCCGAATATACAAAATGGCCTGGAAAGCGTTGGTTTCACCCGGGCAGAAGCAGACAGGATTATGGGCGGCAATTGGCTCGATTTTTTCCAACGCTCGTTTGGCCCTGGCAGCTGATACTCATTGTTAGTCTAGTAGCGGAGTTCGTTTAATCGTATGGTGCAGAACGAGACTCAGGCGCTTGTTAATGTCACTGTTCCACTGCGCCCCCCCGCGACGGTGGCTTCTCTCGCAAGAATGGGGTCTAGTTTCCCAAGTTGTCTGAGTTTTATGCGCTCGCTGGTCCGCCGACTTCACAGCGAGGCGTGGTCGGTAGGGCCTTCATGTATCGAACTGGATGATCGGGGTTACGGCTACATGGTGTATACCGCACGCGGACCGGAGAGAAACTATAGTCTGGTTGGTTTCTCAAATGCACTCGATGATGACCAACGTACAGACCGCGTAATCGCAACCGCCTGGGATGCGTCCTTCGTCCTTTTTGATGGTGAACCCGGTTACAAGGATATTGATCGGCTCAGAAACTCGGTTCCT
>Ga0257109_1000567_pt1 | contig 12328 bp, 15 predicted proteins | sample LP_taG_8_FD_191566 | JGI IMG/M metagenome (GOLD analysis project Ga0257109, IMG submission 191566) | Marine microbial communities from Northeast Subartic Pacific Ocean, Canada - LP_J_2011_P26_2000m | ecosystem: Environmental > Aquatic > Marine > Oceanic | place: Canada: Northeast Subartic... | reverse complement strand
ATTACAGACACAAATTTCAAGATTAGATAACATGATTTCTTCATTAGATAGTAGAGATGGAAAAATTTTCGGTAAAATTGTAACAGCTACACAGCAACATAACGATCACGACGCTAAAGCTTTCTCAAAAGAACTAGCTGAAGTTCGCAAAGTACGTCGTGTTCTAGGAAATGCACGAATGGCTATAGAGCAAATAGAATTACGGTTAACAACATTCCATGACTTGGGAGACACAGTAACAACAATAATGCCCACTATTGGACTTATGAAAAATATGAAATCATCACTTGCTAAATTTATGCCAGGAGCAGATCAAGAACTTGGCAATATGGCAGAGATGTTAGGAGGTTTGATGGGTGAAACATTCCAGACTAGTGATGGACCTTCATTTGGTGTTGATACAGCAATGAATTCCGAATCAGAAAAAATCTTACAGGAGGCATCAGCAATTGCTGAACAGGAAGCAGGAGATAAATTTCCATCAATGCCAGCAGAATCTACTGAGCAGTCTCCATCACGTTTTATGTGATAGATTATTTTTAGTTAGAACTAGATTTCGAATCTTTAAAACTTTTAATCCTACCAGCCTCATCGGCAACTATCTTGTCTATGTCTGAAATTTTGTCACGTAAATTATAAACTATACTGCCTACCTCATCTGCGTCTCTGTCTACTTGAGCTCTTTTATTTTTTAGTTCCTCCAAACCTCTATTTTCTTCTTCAATGTATTCATTTATCTTCGTAAGTTTTTCTTTCAAATTTGTAATATCTACAATTTCATCTTCAATATTTTTTACAAGTTTTGTGCGTTTGCCTTTAAGGTTTTTAATCATCACTCCAACATAATCAATAGCTTCTTCCAATTTGAAACGTTTATTCATCAGTTCTTGTATTCCGAGCTGGCTTCCCACATCGGTTGTAGGTTGAGCATATGACGTAGGCTCCTCTACAGAATCAACGGAGGAAGTTTCATCTCCACCCTCAGTATGTCTTTCTGAAGGCTCTGGTTCCGAACTAAAAGGAGAGGTATTATCTTCATTCTCATATTCAGCCATACCTCCTTCATCATCGTCCTTATCCTTGAATATATCGAAAAGACCCATTGATTGAATAAATTAACGCAATAAGATAAAAGTTATGGAATTAGCTCCTTTCAATTCATAAATTTGCTCGCGCGCCAAAAAAAGTGATTTTGGCACAATTTTGGGACAAAAAAGACTGTTCCGCTAGCTGTTCCGCTATGGCGTTTCATGATGTCCCTCATAAAGGCTGGCATCGTATACTATACCATGTCAAAACAACAATACAGATCCGAAATGGGTATCATGGGTGATATCCTGGATGTAACTAGAAACGGAGGTCAAAATGGTGTTATTGTATCAGCAATATCCCGAAAAGCTAACCTCTCTCATTACGCTGTCCTAGACAAGTGTGATAGACTAGTGAATGCTGGCTTGATGGAATCCTATAGAACTGATAGAAACAGACTCTTTAGGGTTACCGAAAAAGGCCTAGACTTTGTCAAAGAGTTCCAGCGATTCCAATTTCTGGTCGAATCAATGAATCTAAGGTATTAGGGTATGAAGTTGCACCTAGTCAGTGCAAAAAAGCACCAATCCTTGATGGAGGGAATGCTTTTTGTAAGGAGTATGGATATCCTCACAACAATGGTAAGAATACCAATCATTGTACTGGGGCTATTATTGGTTGCACTAACCATGCCAATCCAACAATCTCTAGCTTCAAGCCGAACCCTTGATTTTACTATTTATTCAGATGGTTCTACCCATGTATTTTACGAACTAGAATCTGATCCACTCGAACTAGAAACAACAGTCAAACTTTTTGGAAATACAATAGAAAACATTACTATTTTTGATGAGGATGGTTTCATTCTCTCTAATGAGTTTCATGATAGCATAGCTGTAATTGAAACATTTGGCGCTTCTGTTATTTCAGCTGATTATGATACGCAAGACTTGGTTTCGAAAACTGGAAAGATGTGGTTATTTTCTGTAGATGCACCTATTCAATATTCATTGTTGATGCCAAAGGATACAGTCATTGTAGAAATGAACAGCTTTCCTATCAGTATGCAGGTAGAGGATGGTCAATCATATCTAGTTTTGCCTAAGGGTCAAACAAACATTAGCTATTACTTTAGCACATTAGCTTCTGCACAATCTGCTGCACCACTTGTTCCACCAACCCAAGAAGTTGCACAAGACAACTCATCAATCCTATACATTGGTGTAGTTATAGCTGTAATTGTAGGCGCTGTAGCTGCAGTAGCGATAAATAAGAGAAAATCATCTGCTGAAATAGTTAAAACTATTCAAAAAGAAACTGAACCGGAACAGCAAATTGACGCTAAAACCATCTTTGATTCTAAACCAGATTTGAGAGAAGACGATAAAGAGATAATTAATTTTCTTACGGAAAATGGAGGGCAAGCTTATGAAAGAGAATTGCGAAAAAGATTTCTTCAACCGCGTACTACCATGTGGCGAGCTGTAAAGCGGCTAGAAAGACAGGAGATTATAGAAATTGTAAAAAAAGACATGCAGAATCTTGTAAAACTAAAAACTAAATTGGGTGATGCCGATGAATAAACTAGCTATTATCTTCTTGTTGTTTTTGACAGCCAGTATGGCTTTCACTACTACTCCAAATATAGTGCATGCAGATTCTCAGCTTCTGTCTCTTGTAACAATAATTGAGAATGCTAGAGGGCACATAAAATCTGATATTCAAAGTGCAGATAATATTCCTGGAGAAGTTTACAGGTTATATGATGAAGGTAACAAAGAAGCTAATCTGTTAATCAAAGCTGTAGAAAAGGAAGATACTGTCTCATCAAAACAGCACTTTATCGCCGCAATGACCGCCTTTAAGAAAATCAGTATAATTATTGCAGATCTTGAATCTCAAAAAGTAGAAAAAACAGTACCAATTCAGGGTTTATTAATAAATAAGTACGAATCTAATGTTAAAAAATTAAAGATAATAGCAGACAGACTAAAGGTAGATATTGATTTCCAACAGATAGACCAGTTACTTACTTTAGCGAAATCGAATTATGCTCAAAGTGAATTCGAGCAAAACGAGCAGATTCTTAGCAAGATTACCTCAGAAGGAAAGCAAATTAATAAAATATTGTATGAAATAAATTTGCAGAACAAAATTCATAAAGCAAAACTTTTTGCGCAAAAATATACTGAAAGAATTAACAACTTGATATCACAAGCAACAAAAATCGGTTTACTTCAAAATGCTCAGGAACTTGAAAGAACCAAAATACATCTTTTGAATGCAAATACTACCAGCCAGATATCACAAAATATTAAAATCGTTATTATTATACAACAAAAACTACAAGGCGTTCAAGAAATACATGAAGCTAAGATTCTAAACATTAAATCAACGCTTAATTCTTTGGAACAAAAAGCAAAAATCCTATCTCATGATGTTACAGAATACAAGGCTTCTGGCCATTTTCTTAAGTATGCTGTTTACCTGATTGATGGGGCTAAGAAAGATCTACAAGTTAACCCAGATTTAGCACTTAAAAAAATAAAAGTGATCAAAGACATATTCATGAAAATCGAGAAGATGATTTACATATCATCATAAACTTCATATACATTTTCAAAAAGTATTGAGGTATATGGCATCGAAAAAAATTATCGTTGGAATTGGAACTCCAATGATCATTACAGGTTTTCTAATTGCCATTTTTTGGGCACCGATTGTTGGTGATGTTAAAGAAACAGTTGAATTCGTTGGCAGTTTGATTGGCATTATAGGCGTTATCTTGTTTATTGCTGGGTTATTTTATACTAAAGAACCAGTAATGGCTTAACTCAAATGGAATTTCATTAATTTATCAGATTAAATAAATAACCAATATAGTATGGAAAAACGTTTGAAAACTAGAATTTTTGAAATTTTTACTTCCATTGAGGGAGAAGGAATTCTTTATGGTACCAAGACATTATTCGTCAGACTTGCTGGATGCCCTTATGCTTGTTTTTATTGTGATACACTAGACGCACTTCCTCTAGATTCGGGTAAAGAATATTCAATTAATGAGGCGTGCAATCTAATAGATAAGAATCTTCAAGAAAATACCTACAAAGTTAACTTTACTGGAGGCGAACCACTTATTCAATACGAGGCGGTCAGCGAACTTGCAAAGCATGCCAAATCGAGAGGTATTCCAACATATTTGGAGTCTGCATGTTTTGATTCGCAAAAGTTCTTGCATGTTTTACCATCAATCGATTTTGTTAAAATTGAGTTCAAAACAATAGATTCAGAATTTATTGACGAAAAACATTATCCTGAGTTAGTTAGAAACACACTAGAATGCCTTCAGGCAGCAGTTAAGGCTAAAAAAACAACCTACATCAAGATAGTTGTAAGCTCTAAAACCAAGATGGGATCATTTAAAGCTCTTTTGGGTAAAATATTCGATTCCATTTCTAAGCAAAATATTTCTGGATTCATAATTCAACCTACGAGTAGCATTTCCGAACCAACTCTGGAACAATTATTGAAGTTTTATGACTCTGTCTATCCATACTATGATGAAGTCAGAGTAGTACCACAACTACACAAAATAATTAACGCTCCATAAATTTCCGATTTTTGATATTAAAATACTCCAGATGGTGAAATTATAAATATAGTGAGTTAGTTTTTGATTGTTGTATTTACATGGATGATGAGAGAGTAAAGAAGCTCATAAGAGAACTAATCATAGAAATTGGTGAAGACCCTACAAGAGAAGGGCTTTGTAATACACCTGAACGGATTGCAAGTGCCTATAAAGAAATCTTTAGTGGGTATGATTCTAATTCTGAGCTCTCTGTACAATTTTCAGAAGATTCTGAAGCTGTAGTGATAAGAGATATTCAATTCTATTCCATGTGTGAACACCATATGTTACCATTTTTTGGAAAAATTCAGCTAGCATATTCTCCAAATGGAAGGGTTTTTGGTATATCAAAATTGGTTCGCTTGGTTGAAAAGTATTCTAGAAGATTACAAATTCAGGAAAGAATGACAAAAAACATCGCAGATGAATTATTTTCTAATGGAGTTAAAGGAGTTGCTGTGATAGCGCAAGCAGAGCATCTTTGCATGAAAATGAGAGGGGTACGAAATAATGCAAATGTAACAACCGCCGCTTTCCGAGGAATTTTTGAGAAAAAAGAAGAAAAAGAAAATATCATACAATTAATCAAAAATCCTTCAAAATCATCTACACTCTAATAATTCTGAAAAATTAAATAATCAATCAATTAGTTCAGATCTATGGTAGGCCGAGATAATGCTCATATTCCAAAGGAATCTTGGCCTAATTTTACTTGGTTTATGATCGAATTTGCTATTGTTTTTGCGGTAGCAAATCTAATTGCTTTTCAATTAATGCCAACAATTAGAGAAATGTTTACAGACCAATCTCTTTTACTTTGTGAACAAGTATCGCATCAGATAAAATGTAGTTTATCAGAGGAAGCACTGCCAGATGAAGGGATGTTAAACTGGATCTACTGGGGTATTGTGGGTGGAATATTTCTTGGTTGGTATCTGATTATTAGAGGAGGAATTCTGAAAAAACCAATACTTGGAAATAGTTACAAATCATAATTACACAAGATAAGGCGTTTTATCTTCAATACCAGCTTCTACAAATGCAGATTTTCGGTTATTACACGACTCACATTTACCACACTGCACTTTTCCATTTTTGTAGCAACTCCAAGTGTTGAAAATTTTATCTCCTAGAACACCATAGCCTTTTTTTAATAGCTGCTTTTTTGATAGTTTTGCTTTGTATGGTGTCCAAATTTGTATCCTTTTTCGAATTCCTGATTTAATACCATCAATTTCTCCATGATTAAATGAAGACTCAATTTTTTTTGAAAAGGTTGGCCTACAATCTGGATAGTTTTTGTCGCCTGTGTGTGCACCATATGCAACTAAAGATGCATTTAATGAAAAAGCCCAGGCAGTTGCAATTGATAAGAAAATTCCGTTTCTGATAGGCACAACAACTGCATAATTAAATTTACTAGGAATTTTTTTCTTTGAACTTGTAAGCGCGTTTGTGTCTCCATACAATTCCTTCATGAAATTGATATCTACAATTTTATGATCCTTTAACCCAAGGATTTTTGCGAATAACTTTGCTTTTTTTACTTCTTGATTTGCTTTTTGGCCATACAAAAAAGAAATCCCATATAGCTCATATTTTGACTTCAAATACGTACATGTACTAACAGAATCAATTCCTCCACTAAAAACTATCACGGCTTTTTTCATTTCAAGCTCTAATCTTAGGACCAGTACTAGGCTTACAAATAATTATGTCACAGCCTACTTTCGCAGAACTAAATCCTTTTTCCATAGACTTTCCAATCTTCTTTAGATTTTGAGATTTTTTACAGAAAGCTATTACAGATGGTCCTGCACCGCTTATAGTGACACCTAAGGCTCCTGCATTAAGTGCATTGTTCTTTACTTTTGAAAAACCTGGAATCAAATGTTTTCTAGCCGGTTCAACAATTACATCTTGAATGGATCTTCCAATTCGATCTGTATCTTTGATCAAAAATCCTGAAACAATGTTAGCAGCATTGGAGAGATTCATGGTTAAATCTGACAATTTAACACTCTTTGGAAGCACAGCTCTTGAAATCTTTGTCTTTTTCTTTGGCACCTTTAATTGTGGAATCGCTACACATACGACTAAATCTTTTGGTGGGTCTAATCTAAGAACATCAAATGGTTTTGTTTTTACTACGACAAACCCACCTAGTAATGATGCTGCAACATTATCATAATGGATAGTTCCTGCACTTGCTTTTTCTCCTATTCCAGCACATTTGATTAGCGTTTTGTTATCTAATTTCAGATTAAATAATCTGTTGAATGCTAACGCTGCTGCCGCAGCTGAAGCAGCACTACTCCCCATTCCAAATCCAGCTGGAACGCCTTTCTTAATTTTAATCTCAATCCCAGATTTTATTTTAAATTTTTGCTTCATACTCTTGACTACTAATCCAGCAGTGTTTTGTTGCGGATCTTTTGGCACATCATCCATAGTTAGTATTCTAACTCCATGCCATGGTCTGTTTGTGGTGATAGATTTGCTAGTTTTTCTAAGTATTATTTCGTCATAAAATGCATCCAATGCTAAACCAAACACATCAAAACCTGGACCCAAATTTGCTGTTGATGATGGTGCTCGTACCTTAACACTTGTAATCATTAATCTTCTACCTCGTTCGTCAGAATATCTTTTTTGATCAGCTTATATTTGAATGCATGAAAAACCCTTCGAATGAACTGGCGAATAGCAGTTATTCCTGCAACAATGATTCCTATTATCATCATTATTTTTCAGTTTGACATAAAATTAGACGATGTACTTGCTATAGGCGTGTTACCATTCATTGCAGCCATTTTGGCAATGATGGTAAAACTTGGGTTGCAAGGACTAAAACTGAGTTATATTGCAAGATCATTTCTGGGTAATTTTGATTCTATTAAGAGACTAGCAGCTATGAGAGTCGGGAGCGAGTTCATCAAATTCACAACGCCAATGTTCGTTGGTGCTGAGTTTGTTGTAATTTATTATATGACTAAAAAGGGAGTTTCACCGTCAAAGGCATCATGGGTTGCATTACTTGACATTGTAACTGAAGTTTTTGCTGGCGGGCTTTTATCAATTCTTGCTGGAATTTTTGCATTACTTAATGGTGCATATGTTGTTGCTGCGATAATCCTAGGAACTAGCATAAGTGTCACTACACTATGGGTTGTCTTGTTTTTCCTTTCAGCAAAACGTACTTTTCACTTACCAAGCGGAATAGCAATGTTACTTACAAAATTTGGTGGAGAACGTGGTGAAAAATATGCAAAGCAAACCAATGAATGGATTGCAGAAGTTTGTATGATGAGTAGACAAAATCTTGGCTCAAGTAAATCGAAGAAGGTTTTTTGTGTTGGTTTTCTTATGTCCATTGTTTCATGGATATTTTATGGGATTTCGTTTTTGATAATCGCGGTTAGTGTTGGTTTTGCCGTAGGATTTTTTGAAGCAATAATGGCCGTAATGGGTGCAAACGCAATAGGAAATCTACCAATTACAATAGGCGGTTCCGGTTTAGCGGAATTTGGTATTGTAGCTTACCTTAACAATCTAAACCCTTTCAATTTGATAATTCCAGAGGAAGGGCTTGAGTGGAATGCTGTAATAGGCTGGAGGATTGCAACATATTATGTCCCAATCGTGATAACTTGGATTCTCTTAGTGAAGCTTGCTTTAAGCAAATATACGAAACCGGAGACTATTCGTGATAAATGTCCAGTTTGTGGAGATGTGATTAATGACAATGAATTTGCTAGCCATATGCAAAACAAACATTCATCGGTATAGAAAGCACTTTATTTTTCCTTCACAATTCTAAATCATGAATTTCAAGAACAAGGTAGTTGTAATCACAGGCGCCTCTAGTGGAATTGGCGAAGCATCAGCTATAGAATTTGCTAAAAAAAATGCAAATGTTGTTCTTGTAGCTAGAAGAAAAGAAAAGTTACTTCAGGTACAAAAAAAGATTTCAAAATATACAGACTCAACATTAATCTGTCAATGTGACGTTTCCAATAAATTACAAGTTAAGGAAATGAGTGATACTGTATTAGATACATTTGGTAGAATAGATATTTTAGTAAATAACGCAGGATTTGTAATATATGGAAAAGTGAATGAATTATCGACTGAGGAAATTATAGCTCAAATGGAGACAAATTATTTTGGTATGATTTTTTGCACTAAGGCATTCTTACCGCAAATGTTAGAACAACATTCAGGTCATATTGTGAATGTTGCATCTGTTGGAGCAAGTTTTAGTGTACCGGGAGTAGCATCTTATTGTGCAACAAAATATGCAATGCTAGGTTTCTCAGAAGGCTTGCGTCATGAACTTGTTGGAACTGGTGTAGGATTAACAGTTGTTAGCCCAATAATGGTTAGAACACCACTATTTGATCATCCTTCATTTGATAATTTTTCTAAATTTTCAACCGGTGTTTCACTTAGTTCTGAGACTGTCGCAAAAACAATAATTAAGGCTTCTAATTCATCAAGACTTGAAATTGTTGTACCATCAGTGGCTAGGGCAGGAATCTGGTTTAAACAAACGTTTCCATATTTTATTAATCCCATAATAGGCAATGCTTTTCGAAAACAACTAACAAAACGAAATAATCCAAATTAGTTATCCTCGTCTATTACTTTGAATTCTTTTAATTCGTATCGAATAAGTTCTTTTAATGCAATTCCTTGTTCACTCAAATACTCTACAGTTTTTTTACTCAATGATGCTTTTAATTCATCTAACTTAAACTCACAAGCTACTCCTTTCTCAAGATCATTTAGTTTGATATTTTTTGGAAGATCTAATCTCTCTAGAATTGTGGTTCCCGCAATAGGTTCATGGAGTTGAATGTCTATCTTCTTGTCTTTCTCATTAACATCTAAAACATGTCCAACATTGGTAAGTAATCTTGATTTGTCAAAATTTGGAGATGTTAATTCAGCATTAATATCTTCTGGAATTGTATCTTTCTTTTTTGCCATTTTTAATTAATTATTGTTGTGCTTTTTCTTTTTTGCTTTTTTGCCACCAATCTAGATAATCATACTGTCTATCCGCTTTTGTTGATTCTCTTTGTTGAAGTCTTAGGCGTATATCATTTACCTGTTCCCTAGTTGCGTACAAACCACATCTTTTACAGATGAAATGTTTTGTTGAAGGATCTAATTTCATTGGAAATTCAATGTCAGAAATTATATCTCTATCACTAGGAATTAGGTAATCTTTTCCTTCATCATCTGCCTGTTCAGCCTCCGTTTCGTATTTGGTTTTAAGCTTCTTTGCTTCTCGTGCTACGCATTCGGGGCAATTAGGCAATGCTGTCATGACCAAATTTTTTCCATAAAAGCGTTCCTTATTTAAAACCGATCGGAAAAACCCTGAAATTTAGTCTGGTACGTAGATTTTATCGTCATTCCTAACGGTCAGTTTGCCCATCGCATATCCTACGTACCAGAACAAAGGACTATTAATTTTAAAACTATTATTTCTTTTTTTCCAAGATCTCAGACACTATTTTTGCAGTTGTTTCAGCTCCATTTCCATCAAAATTCCTTGAGAACTTCTCAAGATTTTCTTGATATTTGTTATAATCTTTTGTTATTTTGTTGATAGCTTTAACAGTCTGTTTTTTGTTCTGTGCTAAAATGCCCAGCTGTTTTTCTTCTGCCCATTTGATTTGGTTGGTATGCTCATCATAAATGGGCATTCCAATTATTGGCTTTGACATATTTCCTAATATTTCTCCCATTACTGTATGGGAACCATTGATTACGGCATATTTACAACTCTTTAGCACTGTATTTTTTTCATGCTCTGTCAAAAAACCAACATCAATTTGAAGCCAATCGATATTTTTTTCATATGCTTCAGAAATTGAATATTTTTTCCCGTCTTTTCCTATCACTCTGTTAACCGATTCATCATTTTTTGCATGAGAAATAATTCTTCGTTCACTATTCATTTCATGATCATGAAAAACTTGTTCGTACCGCAGACCAGTTCCATAATTAGTAGATTTGTTTCCTGTTCTCATCCAATACCCAAAATCAACTCCTTCAACCAGATTTTCTAAATCTGAAGGAGGTTTAGAGTTAGCAGTTATTTTATTTGAAAAATGACCAACATAAGTTACTTTGTCTTTAATACTATCTGGGAAATTCAAATTATATTCACAGATAGTATATGGGGGAGCTGAGTCAGCTACCAATATTCTTGTTGCCTTTCCAATTTGTTTTGAAATAAAATAAACTCCAGGATAAAAACCACTATGAGATTTCCATAATCGTGGTAAAAATTGATTTGTTACAAAAAGGCTAGGAATATCTCTATTCTTAGCTAGTACATTCGAACCCATGTCTCCATCATTTATTACCAAATCAAATTGTTCCCTATCATAAAACTCCCTCTCCTTTTTCAGGTAATTTTTAACTTGGTTTACCAATGATTGATTAGATCCTACCGGGAAAAACATGTTAAGTATTGATAGAGAAACACTTGGCCCATACTTTCCGTCTATGGGAGTAGGCATCAAAATCTCATGAATGTTATTTTTTTTATCGGGAAATTTTTTTAACAGTTTATTGTAAATTTCCCCTTTGCTGAAATAATACATCTCATACTCAGCTTTGAGATATTTTGGCAGCTTTTCGTCTAGTCTCATCATACGTGAGTAGTGACCGTTTCCCCAAGGGTAGATAAACTGACCTATTTTTTTCATAAATCTTCAATTATTTGATCTTACTTCATCCAAGATCTCATGAACGTTATTTGGTCCTACATTAACTGAGACAGTTTTTTTACTCTTAATAGTTTCATCAACAGCCACATCCAAACTTTTTTGGTTTTGGATGCTGCCTTGAAACCAAGCATATCTATTTCTATCAATCCTGAAACCACCTAATTTTTCAATTCTGCTCAGATATTTTTCTAATCCAATTTCTTTTGCAGTTTCAAAAACATTATCATCTAATCCTGACAAAGGAGAATAAGGAATCAAATTCTTGCTGTATACTTGTTTGGTTAAGCTCTCAACAAAATCAACCGGGTGAATTAGTGGAGAAAGAGCCAAGGAAATTCTTTTAATATTATTTATGGTTGCAATTCGTACTAATATTTTGGCTGTAACTTCTGTCAACATTAACGGCTGCAATTTTTTGGCATTGTATTCTTTCATAGAAATCCTGGGAATAGTTATTCTGTAAAACTCTAACCTTATTTTTGGTTCAACAGTCCTACGCATTATTTGATTAACAATTTTGACTAAATGCAACAACTCTGAATCTTTGATATAACAAATAATGATCTTCACGTCAAATCCTTGTTTTATGGTTTCAAGACACGAGACCGCTGACAGTTCATCAAATATGCAGCAAATTATTTCCTTATTTTGCGAATTATTTGGAATTCCTCCAAGACCGTTATCATAATAAATGCAGATGTAAGCATGTGATTTTGTCAAGTAAACATAAAGATGTCTGTCAAATTTTTCATTTGTACCCGGCTTGATTTCCTTTTTTGTAGCTTTTTCAATTAAGGAAGAAGTGGCAGCAATCTCAACGTCCTTTGGAATAAATCCTTTAGCATATCCTTCTACCTGTATAAGAAACCTTTCACCATTAAGGAAAAGATCTACACCAGCATTTGAAATTTCCTTTACG
>Ga0257109_1000562_pt1 | contig 12347 bp, 13 predicted proteins | sample LP_taG_8_FD_191566 | JGI IMG/M metagenome (GOLD analysis project Ga0257109, IMG submission 191566) | Marine microbial communities from Northeast Subartic Pacific Ocean, Canada - LP_J_2011_P26_2000m | ecosystem: Environmental > Aquatic > Marine > Oceanic | place: Canada: Northeast Subartic... | reverse complement strand
TTGGGCTTCTTGGGGAAATGCATACACGTAGTAACCAAAAGATTGAAAATAGAGTACAACGGCTTATTAGATAATTCATATTTTTGAAATCTTTGCTGAAAAAGTATTCGGATAAATCAAAACGATTCTAGCGTTGTGAAAATTGTATTAGTTGGGCCATTCCCTCCATTCCGAGGAGGAATATCCGATTTGAATGTTGCACTGGCACATCATTTATCCAAAAGGCATGAGGTCCACGCAATCAATTTTACAACCCAATATCCTAAAGTCTTATTCCCAGGAAAGACTCAATTTAAAAAAGGAGATTATGCCCTAGAAGTTGATAGTGTCAGATGTTTAAGCTCGATCAATCCTTTTTCCTGGCGAAAAACTGCTAATAAAATAATTGATTTAGAGCCTGATTTGGTTCTATTCAGTTTCTGGTTGGCGTTTTTCGCACCAGCATTTTCTGGAGTAGCAAAGAAAATAAAAAAATATTCGGATACTACAATCATGGTGATTTGTAATAATATTATTCCGCATGAAGAACATCTACTTGATACGCGACTAACGAAAAGATTTTTTGGTTTTATAGATTCATTTGTTGTTTTATCTAAAAAAGTAGAAAATGAATTATTGAGTTTTGTACCTGGTGCAAAATATAAATATAGCCCACATCCTGTCTATAACATTTTTAAAAATACACTTTCAAAGGAGCAAGCTAAAGCAGAATTAAAAATAGCAACAAAAAAAGTTTTATTGTTTTTTGGTTTGATCAGGAAATACAAAGGACTGGATATTCTTATAAATGCCATGGAAAAAATCAATACCGAGCTTGAGGATTATACATTACTGATTGTTGGAGAATGTTATGAAAATAAGGATAAGTATACCGATTTAATTAAAAAAGCTGGTATTACTAATAATGTTCAGTGTCATTATTCTTTTATTCCGGATAATGAAGTTGGGAAATATTTTTCTGCTGCAGATGTGGTTGTGTTACCCTATAAAACTGCTTCACAAAGCGGGATTGTTCAAATAGCCTATCACTTTGATACCCCAGTTATAGTAAGCAATGTTGGGGGATTACCTGAAATTGTTGATGAGGGGAAAACTGGCTATTGTGTTGAACCAAGTCCAAATTCATTTGCGAAAGCTATTAAAGCATTCTACGAAAAGGATAATATCAGCGAAATGAATTCCAACATATCAGACTATAAATCTCAATTTTCTTGGGATAACATGGTCAAAGCGATTGAGAAATTAGTAAATGTCCACTGATTTATCTGTCACCGTCATTGTCTTAAATTGGAATGGAAAAGATTTGACAATCAAATGTTTGGAATCATTAAAAAAGGTGAATTATTCGAATTTTAATATTTTAATTGTTGATAATGGATCAACTGATGGATCCGTGGATACATTAAAGGAAAAATTTCCAGAAGTTTCTATCTTAGCTTTGGAAAATAACTTAGGATATGCTGGTGGAAATAACCGTGGATTTGATTCACTCGAACCTGAACCGCCTAAATTCGTAATATTTCTAAATAATGATACGATTGTTGACGAGAACTTTATTGAGCCTTTGGTGAAACAGCTATTGACTAAAAAGCATGCTGGTCAGACTACGCCAAAAATATACTATGAAAACGATCCACAATTGATATGGTATGCAGGAGGTATTGTTAATTTATGGACAGGATCGATATATCACTCAGGAATTCGTCAAAACGATGGTCCAGGCTACAGTAAAACACACAAAACAAAGTATGCGACTGGCTGTTGTTTTTGCATGCGCTATGACGAATTCAAAGAGTTTGGTGGGTTTGATGAGAACTTTCCCATGTATTCGGAGGACGTGGACCTTTCCTTATGGATAAGATCAGCAGGAAAACAGGTTTGGTTTGTGCCTGCTTCTAAAATTTGGCATAAAGTATCTGCATCTTTTGGCGGTGAGTTCTCATTTGGTAAGCTGGTCCGTAAAGCAAAAGGTATATTTCTTCTTATTAAAAAACATGCTAATCCAATTCAATGGATAACCATTACGATATTATTACCCATCCAGTTGATTATGATTATAATAAAATTGATATTTAAGATTAGACGATAATCACTAATAAATTTTGAGATTACACAAAATATACCAAAAAGATTTCTTGACTTGGGATGATTATTACTTCCAGTATCAAAAAAATCTAGCAAGAGAATATTATATTCCATTATTAAAAAACTGGGGCGTTGGTATTAATGGTAAAACAATACTTGATATTGGTTGTGGAAATGGTGGTTTTATTACTGCATTTTCAGAGTATAACTGTTCATGTACTGGTGTCGAAATAAATAACTTTAATTGGAAAATAAAAGATTCTGTTGAGTTTCTCGTTGGTGATATAACAGACTCTAGTTTTAATAAATATATTTCTAACAAATATCATCTAATTATTCTTCGCGATGTAATTGAACATATTCCGTTGGATAATAAGACTATTTTTCTGGAATCGGTTTTATCGCTTATGTCTAAACAAACAAAATTATTAATTACATTTCCGCCATTTTACTCTGCTTTTGGATTACATCAACAATCAATTTTGAAATCAAAATTCAAATATTTTCCATTTTTATCCTTATTTCCTCATACATTAATAGAAATACTATTGGGTAAATCTCAAGATAAGGATTCGATTTCAAAATTGAAGGAAATACAAAATAGTCGAATGACAATAAATTATTTTACGGATTTAATATTTGAATTAGGATTCGAAATATTAAATAGTGAAAAATACTTAGTAAGACCAAGTCACGAAATACGTTATGGTTTAAAAATGCGGAGAATCAAAAAATTAGATATTTCTATTTTAAATGAATTTCTAATTTCGGGATGCACATATTTGTTAAGAGCAAACGCATCTGATTAATTATTCTAAATATTAATAATTACGCGAGAAATCAAAAGAAAAATGAAACTAATTGCCATGATACCAGCCCGGCTGGGAAGTAAGCGGGTACTAAAAAAGAATTTACGTTTGTTAAATGGCAGACCGTTAATCAGCTATAATATAGAGACGGCGGTAAAATCAGGACTTTTTGATGATGTGTATGTCAACTCTGAATCAGATATATTTTCTGAAATTGCATATCGATATGGCGCAAAGTTTTACAAGAGGCCTGAAAAGTTTTCTACGGATTCAGCAAATAATGATCAGTTTGCTTATGATTTTATAGATAACACAGATGGGGATATTCTAATTCAAATTTTACCTACATCCCCACTTATTTCAGCCAAAGAGATAAAAGGCTTTATTAATTATATGATTGAAAACGAGTTTGATACATTAATCTCTACGGTCCCACACCAAATTGCGGGAATACATAAAGGAAAGCCAATCAATTTTAAAAATTTAGAACCGCATATTTCTTCCCAGGAGATGTTTCCTATTGAAACATATGCAACGGTTTTAATGGGATGGAGATATAATAATTTTATGAAAAATATGAATGAACTGGGTTTTGCCTATCATGGTGGCAATGGCAAAATCGGTTATTATCACATTAAAGGTTTATCAACTATTGATATTGATAACGAAGAAGATTTTAGACTTGCTGAAGTTGCAGTGAAAATGCAAATGCAATCTAACTTTTCAGATCCAGAGTATTACAAAGGAATGAAAGATCGTGTAGAAATTGAAGTTCCCGAGATATTAAAAAAGGATGGAGTCCTCAAAACCAACTTCAGCGAAGAAAATAAACCACGGGTTGATTTGAATAAACTAATTAGTAAATACGGTAGCTCTTCATCTTGGAGTCATAGATTAGTTAATACTGAAAATAACAGCGTTACGTTGATTGCCCAACTGCCCGGTGAGGGTAATCGCCTTCATTATCATCCTAACTGGAATGAATGGTGGTACATACTAAAGGGGAAATGGGAATGGGATATTGAAGGTGAAAAAACGATTGTGAAAAAAGGTGACCTTGTTTTTATTGGAAAAGGACGGAAACATAAGATCACAGCAATTGGCCATGAGATGGCCATTCGGCTGGCAGTAAGTCGCGCGGATGTCGAACATGTTTATCCAGGTTCATTATAATGAATGATTTAGTATTAATTATTGGTGGAACTTCAGGGATAGGGCTTGAAACGGCGAATTATTTGTTAAAAAATGATTATAAGGTTATTATTTGCGGCAGGAGGGATTTTAAGTCCACAGACTTAATCTCAGTAAATGTAGATATTAAATCTGATGAATCTGTTCGAGGCATGTTCAATGATATTCAAAAAACATATGGCAATATCAACGGGCTAGTTTTTTCCGCGGGGATTACATCCACCAAAAAGTCAATCGAAAATTTTAATGAAAAAATATGGCATAATATTTTAGATACGAATGTAACCGGGCTGCTTCGGGTTCTAAAATACTTCTTCCCGAGCCTTAAGAAGACGAAAGGGAGGGTTGTTGTGATAAGTTCCTTGGCAGCAAGAAGTTATAGCCAATTATCAGGTGTTGAATATACAGCCAGTAAAGCAGCATTAAGTGGGATAGTCAGACAACTAGCCATAGAATGGAGTGGCGATGGTATTTTCATTAATTCAGTATTTCCCAGTGTGACATTGACACCCATGCTTAAGAAAAATTTCAATGATGATGAAATAAATCAGATTAACAAGCAAGCACCCATAAAAAAACTGGCAGAATCAGTGGACACTGCCAGAGCCATTGAGTTTTTAATCAGCAAAGAGAATAGATATATGACTGGATGTGGTATTGATATATCAGGTGGTCAATTCTTAAGTGGCTAACGAAAATTCATTAAATCGTTACATTATTGGGGCATACGCAACTTCACCAAACCTGGTTACTTGGGATGAGAATTCAGAGCTAACTTATTTTAACGAATTAAAAAAATTGCCTTCAATTAGAGGCCTTGAATTACCTTTTTGGGGTGAAAGTTTGCATCCTTTTGACGATGAGTGGCTTTTATCAAATTTGGATCCTAAATGGGAGAATGTTTTAACCTGCGTGCCGGGCACCATGAGACGATTGGATAATGATCCATATTTTGGGCTAGCTTCAATAAAAAAAAATAGCCGTATTGAAGCTATTAAGTTCTATTCAAAGGCATTAGAATGTGTCAAAATCTTAAATAATCACTTTGGTGTTAATAAAGTGCTAGCTGTTCAAACAACATCTGCACCAACAAATACTCAAGGGAATTTATATGCACATAAAAAATTATTATTTGAATCTTTATCAGAGATTGTTTCATGGGATTGGTTTGGCTCAAAAATTGTAATTGAACATTTTGATGCGGCATATGAATACAATCCCATTCCTAAAAAGGGATTTCTTACTCTTGAAGAAGAAATTGATACAATAATTGAAATCAATGAAAAATATGATTCAAACTGTGGTATAGTTATTAATTGGGGTAGATCTGTAATAGAATTTAAAAATGTTGAAGGACCTATAAAGCATATTAAAGATGCAATTCAGCATAATGTTTTATGTGGTCTTATGTTTTCAGGTACCTCTGATAACGATAATAATCTTTACGGGGCATGGTCAGATCTTCATATGCCTCCTGCAGATTATTTGGACTTTCAATATTTTGAGTCAGAAAGCCTCATGTCGTTTGAAAATATTAAAAATACATTATTAGCATGTGATTATAATGCTTTGGATTATTTGGGCATAAAATTGCTGGCAATGCCGGATGAATCAACGATCGAAAAAAGAATAGGTATAAACAAAGATGCAATGATTCTTTTAGATCACACTATTAAAGAAATTGACAGGGACATATGAAATACCTTCCACTTTATATTTCTGAAGACACGCCCCTTTATGGAAACGTTACGGGTATACATTTTTCGCCTGATAAGAAAATGAGTAACTGCAACACCATGACCCTGTCATTCCTCACCTATAACGGTACGCATATTGATTTACCATACCACTATAAAACCGGGGGAATAACATTAAATAACTATCATGCAGAATACTGGCAATTTGACCATGTTGAAATGGTTGATTTATCCGGTAAAGTGGGCAATTGCCAGATTATTGGTCCTGAATTGTTTTCTGGCCTGGGAAACTTGGCAACAGATCTTCTAATGATAAAAACAGGTAATAGCATGGAAGGGGGTACGGACCTGATTTCTGTTTCAAGCTATAGTAAACGGGAAGAAGAACGAAAAGCTCATAATATCTTTTTAAATCCTGATAAAGGCGAACCCATCCTTTTGAACGAAGATATGAAACTGGATATGGATGACCACTTTAATAAATAATTGTGGCGCCGCTATTCATTAATGAAGCAGATGGATCACCTTTTACGGTACAGGCCTACACTGAATAATGAAAATTGACTTTACAAACAAAACTGTAGTTGTTACCGGTGGTACCCGGGGCGTAGGTGCTGCCATTGTACAATTGTTTCAAGAGTGTAATGCTGAAATAATCGCCACCGGAACCAATCTTGATAATCTTAAAAGGTTAAATGAAAAATCGTCAGATAAAAGAACAAAATATACGCATCTTGATTTTATTTCAGATGACTCTGTGCAAAACTTTCTGGGGTATATAGAAAAACTGGGAAGAATTGATGTGCTGATCAACAATGCCGGTGTCAATAAGATTGATTCAATCCATGAAATTTCTGAAAATGATTGGGATTGGATGAATGAGGTAAATCTCCGTGGTCCATTTTTGATTACTCGGTCTGTATCTAAGATCATGAAAAAACAGGGATATGGTAAAATTGTCAATATAGCCTCTGTTTTTAGTATTGTGTCTAGAGCAAAACGTGCCGCCTATTCCACTACAAAATGGGGTTTAGTTGGGTTTACCAAGGCGATCGCCCATGATCTTGCACCCCATAATATACTGGTCAATGCTGTTTCTCCCGGATTTGTAGATACAGAACTCACCCGACGAATTCTTGGTGAGAAGGAAATAGAAAAGCTGGTGAGCAGTATTCCTCAAAAGCGACTGGCTGATGCCGGGGAGATCGCCAAAGCGATCCTCTTTTTAACCAGCGATCACAACACCTACATCACTGGGCAGAATATCATTGTGGATGGAGGCTTCACCAGTGCTTGATTTTCATGTCAAATCAATTGTTCATGATTATGAAGTCAAATTCATTGATGATTCCCCTACCATTATTAAGAAAGAAATCAATGATGGCGATGCGGTTATCATGGATAAAAAGATCATAGAGCTTTATCCCAAAATATCAGCTATTATTCCGGAAAACAATCTGCTGATTGATATTAAAGCGGATGAAAAACAGAAAAGCTATGAAGGTCTTGTTCCCATCATTAATAAACTGATTGCAGGCGGTTTTCGGAAGAATCACAGGCTTGTCGGTATCGGAGGCGGGATCACCCAAGACATTACCGCCTTCACGGCATCAATTATATACCGCGGTGTGGATTGGATTTTTTTCCCTACCACATTGTTGTCCCAGGGGGACAGCTGTATCGGCAGCAAGACATCCATTAATTTTGGTGAATACAAGAACCAAGTGGGCGGTTTCTACCCGCCAAACAGGATTTATATCGATCTTAATTTTCTAAACACCTTATCCCCCGAGGACTTTCAGTCCGGCATGGGTGAAATGAGCCATTATTTTGTAGTAGCCGGGTATGAAGATTTTAAAAAATATAAACATGATTATAAATCTGCACTTTCCGATAAGACGGTTCTGACAAAAATGGTTGCCAGGAGCCTGGCGATCAAGAAAAGCTATATTGAAATTGACGAATTCGACCGGAACGAGCGGCAGGTATTCAACTATGGCCATTCCTTTGGCCATGCCATTGAGTCTCTCACGAATTATGCCGTTCCGCACGGCATCGCCGTGAGTTTCGGTATGGATATGGCAAACTTCGTTTCTGTAAAGATGGATCTATTAGAACCTAAAATTCGAATGGAAATAAGGGAATTATTGCAGAAGATCTGGAAGGGGTATGATATCAAAGACTTGGATGTTGAAAGATTTTGTGACGCCCTTGCCAAGGATAAGAAAAATGTGGGCAGAGAATTGCGCTTGATATTATGCAAGGGCTACGGTAAAGTATTCAAAACACCCGTAAAAAATGACGAAAGGTTTAAAAACTGGTTGGCGAATTATTTCAAGAATGAATTAGACTAGTAAATGATCGGTTGAACATAAAAAGAATCATAGTATTTCTTTGCCAACCTTTCTGTTAAAAATAATATGAAAGTTTGGAAAAACACATCTACCCTTGACGGGTATGATGAAGGACTGATATTTACAGAACATAAAGATCAGGCAGATATAGCCCTTCTTGGCAGCAAACCTATCACTCTATATAAGTTTCCAAATTTGAAGGGCATATTCAGAGCTGGTATCGGGAAGGATAATGTACCTGAAAAGGAAGCGACGAAAAAAGGCATTTTAGTCAGGTATCCTTTACAAGAAACGATAGATATCATTTACAATGAAACAGCAGTTTTCACCTGTAGCCTTATTTTACGAATGCTGTACAGTTATGTGGGGACGATTGAACCATGGCACAAATATGACCGCTCTGAACTATCCAGAAAAAATTTGCTGGTGTTTGGCACCGGAAATATTGGTTACAGGGTAGCCAGATTTATGCAGTCCTTTATGCACGTCCTGACCTTTGATATTCGGGAAAATGATATTTCAGAATTATCAGGCTTGATCCGCCAGGCAGATTGCATCACCCTGCACATACCTAAAACAGATGATAATAAAGATTTTATGGATGAAAACAAACTGGCTATGATGAAGGATGATGCAGTTTTGGTAAATACAGCCAGAGGCGACATTGTGGATGAAGATGCCTTGTATTCAGAGATCAGTTCAGGCAGACTGCGGGCTGCTTTCGATGTATTTTGGCAGGAACCTTATAATGGGAAATTGATAGAATTTTATCCAGAGAGATTTTTTATGTCACCCCATATAGCCGGCTATACCGATTCCTTTCTTATTGGTTGTCGAAAAGCACTTAATAATTTAATAAATGGTTTAAGTAATGTATAAAGTTGGAATTATAGGCTATGGTAAGATGGGTCAAATACGTCATCAAGTTATTTCTGCGTTTGAAGACGTACAGGTCCAATCGATATACGATCCGGAAATAATTGATACTGAAATTGAAAAAGCACAAAACTCTGATCAGATCATCGAAAACCCCGAAATTGACGCGGTATTTACCTGTACGCCCAATTACCTGAATAAACCGCTTACTATTCAAAGCCTGAAAGCAGGTAAGCACGTATTTTGTGAGAAACCCCCTGCCTTTACAGCAAAAGATATAGAAGAGATTCGCGCTGTTGAAAAAGAATCCGGGAAAGTACTGATGTACGGCTTCAACCACCGTCATCATGCGAGTATTAAGTACATGAAAAAACTGGTAGATGATAAAGAGTTTGGTAAAATATTATGGATGAGGGGTAGATACGGAAAGAGTGTGGATGAGACTTTTTACGATAACTGGCGTGCTAAAAAAGAATTAGCAGGTGGTGGCATTCTCATCGACCAAGGAATTCACATGCTGGATCTCTTTCTACATCTTGGAGGTAATTTTGACAATGTCCATGCGTCTGTTTCAAACCTCTATTGGAATTTGAGCGTAGAAGACAATGTTTTTGCCACCCTGGAAAATACCAAAACTGGGCTAGCCGCATCCCTGCATTCTACCATGACTCAGTGGCGGCACCTGGTTTCTCTTGAAGTTTTTTTAGAAAAGGGATATTTGGTATTGAATGGTCTTAAAACATCATCGAATGCCTATGGTGAGGAGATTCTTACCATAGCGAAAAATCGCAGCACTGCGCCGGCTGCGACATGGAAAGATGAAAAAAATATTACATATCATACAGATGAATCCTGGGAGTCAGAATTGACTGAATTTTTTTCTGCAATTAAGTCGAATAGAGAAGTAAAGTTAGGCAACTCGTCCGATGCGTTGAAACTTATGAAAATAGTTGACAAAATTTACTCGTTTAAGAAAAAGGAGAAATAAAATTGGATGATTTAAAGTTTATGAAGGAATATTTAAAAAGGTATAGAAGCTCACTTTTTAAAACAGATGTTTCTGATCAGATGATCAGGATGAAAGAAATGCTGCTGGAAGTAAAAAAGAATGGTAAAAAGGTTATCATAGCTGGTAATGGTGGTAGTGCTGCCATGGCCAGTCATGTAGCGGTAGACTTTACCAAGCAGGGGGGAATTCGCACCGTAAATTTTAACGAAGCGGACCTGATCACCTGTTTTGCTAACGATTACGGTTATGAGCTCTGGGTGGCCAAGGCATTGGAATTTTATGGTGATGAAGGTGACGTTGTGATACTTATCAGTTCCAGCGGCAGTTCAAATAATATCGTCAATGCAGCCAAAACCGCCAATCAACTGGGTATGCCGGTAATTACATTTACCGGTTTTGAACCGGGTAATCCACTGAAAAAAGAAGGTCAACTTAATTTCTGGGTAGATAGTAAAGCCTATAATGTCATTGAAAACACCCACCAGATTTGGATGTTGATGGCTTGTGATATGATAATTGGAAAAGCGGAGTATTCAGCTTAACAAATCTAATTATTAATTGAGGTTTGTTTTCAACAAGATAATTCTTTAGTTATTATATAATCAGGGTAAAGTTCTAGTTTGGCCACCTAATGTTAATAAACCATAATCATTAAAAGATAATCCAAACTAAATAATTTTAAAGTATGCATAAATTTCTTTTTTTCCCGCATGTACCATATCATGTAACTACATTTTTTTCAGTAATAAATGAATTAAATAGTTGTGATGTAAGTATTGTTTATGCTGATCATTTAAAACATTATGGTTCAAAAAAAATAAAGGAATCTATCATCAAGAAAATGGCTGATGAAAAAAATATTAGAGCTATCCCTTATACACCTCAGCTACTTTGGAAAGAAAAGCCAGATGTATTGGTAGTTATGAACGACTGGGGTGGGTGGCCTAAAAGGGCAGTAGAAGATGCAAAAAAAATGCGCATATTAACAGTAGGACACATGGAGGGGCCAGAAGATTATTATGATACTCATTTGGATGATGGTTACCCTGGGGAAAAACGTCCTCTATATAAAAAAGTTGATTATGTTTTTTTGTTAGGTAAATATGATGAGCAGTATTGCAAAAATCTAAAAACTGTTTTGATTGGATCCCCACGTTTTGATAATTTTTTTAATTACTCAATTAATAGATCAAAATCAAAGGAAAAGCTGGTGGGAATAAATTGTAACTTTTCATATGGTCTGTATGCTGATGTGGCTAACCGTTGGATTGATGATGTTATTTCTGTAGTCAAATCAAAATATTTTAATTATCAGATTAGTCAGCATATCGGAGATAATACAAATTTGAAAGGATTAAATGTATATACTGGTAGTTTATATGAACTTATAGAAGAATCAACAGTATTCATAAGTCGTTTCAGCACAGCAATTATCGAATCACTATTGATGGGTAGGCCAGTAATTTATTACAATCCGCATAAAGAGGATCAGGATACATATTTCAATCCTATGGGGGCTTTTCCTAAACCAACTAACAAAAAAGAACTGGGGGATGCCATAGATGATATATTAGGAAACAAAAGCAAATGGCTTGCAGGTGCAGAAAATTTTTTAGATTCGCATGTTGCAAATAGAGATGGAAAATCCGGAAAGATTTTTGCAAAGGAATTAATTGAAATTGCAAAAAAGAAAGGCACTCTAGATCCTTATTTTCCTATTCGATCCCACATAAAATATATCATTGAATCGATTACACGAAAATTCAAATAATGATAACCCCCAATCAGGTTTCTCTTATTATCCCGACGTATAATCGTCAGGAAATTGTTTCACAAACCTTAAAATATCTTAAAAAGCAATCTATTACTGGGTTTGAAGTAATTCTTGTTGATCAAACGGTTTCAAATGATAGCAATCTAAAAAATTTTAAGAATGATGGTTTTATATATAAGTATATAAAAATAACAGAAACAGGCCTTCCAAATGCCAGAAATGTTGGTGCTGAAAATGCGAAAGGTGATATTCTGGTTTTCATCGATGATGATAGTATCCCTGATCCTGATTTAATTCAATCTTATATGAATTTATTTAATGATTATGAAAAAGATAAATGGTGTATTGGAGGACGTGTTATCGAAAAAAATACAAACATGTTCAAAGAGAACGATTCAATTGTCGGAGGTTGGATTACTTGGTATGGAAAAACACTGAAAAATTTTGATACAGTTAAATCTGGTGAATGTGAATGGGCAACTGGAGGGAATTTTGGTTTAACTAAAGATCTATTTATTGAAGCTGGAGGTTTCGACCCTAATTTTATTGGTA
>Ga0257109_1000559_pt1 | contig 12377 bp, 10 predicted proteins | sample LP_taG_8_FD_191566 | JGI IMG/M metagenome (GOLD analysis project Ga0257109, IMG submission 191566) | Marine microbial communities from Northeast Subartic Pacific Ocean, Canada - LP_J_2011_P26_2000m | ecosystem: Environmental > Aquatic > Marine > Oceanic | place: Canada: Northeast Subartic... | reverse complement strand
AGGCCTTCTTGACCTCGTCGACTGAGGCGTCGCGGCCGACGCCGAGCACCTCGTAGTGGTCGCGGGGCACGGTCAACCCGAGGTCAGCCGGTCGCCCAGCCGACGGCTCACCACGGCCACTGTGGCCAGTGCCTGCGGATAGTTCATCCGGGTGGGGCCCAGCACGGCGATCGAGCCGACCTGGTCGCCGTCGATCTCGTAGGGGGCGACCACGAGCGAGCACTCGTTGAGGGGTTCGACCCGGGTCTCTGTGCCGATCACGACGCTCAGGCCGCGGTCGAGCACGTCGCGGAGCAGGCCCACGACCAGGTACTGCCGTTCGAGGACATTGAGCACCTGTTGGACGAGGCCGACGTCGTCGAAGACATCGGCGACCCTCGCGGCGCCGCCGACGAACGCCTCCTCGAGGTCGGCCGCCCGATCGGCCAACAGGGCCAGGGCGGCGCCGAACACGTGGTCGACGGCGGGATCGCCGGTCCTCAGGGGCTCGGGGGCATCGCTCATATGGCGACCGATCATCGCCCCGGAGAGGTGTGCGGTGGCGATGGCGAGGGTCGACTCGTGGACGTCGTCGGTGAATTCGAGGGCCAGTTTCTCGACGGCGCCGTTGGCCATCACGATGACGAGCAGGGCAAGGTGCGGGCCGAGGCCGACCAACTGGAGGGACCGGACCTCCTGGTGGTCGCGGTCGGGCGCGAGGACGACTGCCGGGCTCCCGGTCAGGTCCGAGAGCAGGGTGCTGGTGTCGCGGAGCATGAGTTCGAGTTCGCTGTGCGAGCGGGCGAAGAAGGCGCTGACCTGCTCACGGTCGGCGGCCTCGAGTTGGCCCGGGCCCGGGAGGCCGTCGACAAAGAAGCGGTAGGCCTTCTCGGTGGGGATCCGGCCCGCCGAGGTGTGCGGCTGGACGAGGAAGCCCTCTTCCTCGAGGAGGACCAGTTCGTTGCGGATCGTCGCCGTGGAGACGTCGATGCCGGACCGGTCGGCGACGCGGCCCGACCCGACAGGGTTGGCGCTCTCGATGTATTCCTGGACGACCGCACGCAGGATGGCGGCCTTGCGGTCCTCGGACATGACCAGATGCTACCGGGCGCCGAGTTTCTAGTCCTCGAGGCGGAGGGCGCTGACGAAGGCCTCCTGGGGGACGTCGACGCGACCGATGGACTTCATCTTGCGCTTGCCCTCCTTCTGCTTCTCGAGGAGCTTGCGCTTGCGGGTGATGTCGCCGCCGTAGAGCTTGGCCGTCACGTCCTTGCGATAGGCCCGGACGGTCTGGCGGGCGATGACCCGCCCGCCGATGGCCGCCTGGATGGGCACCTCGAACTGCTGGCGCGGGATGAGTTCCTTGAGCTTGGCCGTCATCTTGCGGCCGTAGGAGTCGGCGGCGTCCTGGTGGACGATCATGCTGAAGGCGTCGACCACCTCACCGTGAAGCAGGATGTCGACCCGCACCAACTTCGAGGCCTTCACCCCGATGGGCTCGTAGTCGAGGCTGGCGTAGCCCTGGGTACGGCTCTTGAGTTGGTCGAAGAAGTCGATGACCACCTCGGCGAGGGGTAGTCGGTAGGTCAACTCCACTCGTTCGGGCGACAGGTAGGTCATGTCGACGTACTCGCCGCGGCGTTCCTGGCAGAGTTCCATGAGTGCACCCGTGTAGGCGGTCGGGGTGATGACCTTGGCCTGCAGCCAGGGCTCCTCGATGCTCTCGATCTCGCCGGCAGGTGGCAGGTCACACGGGTTGTCGATGTCGACGGCCTCGCCGCCGACCCGGGTCACCCGGTACTCGACCGACGGCGCCGTGGTGATGAGGCTCAGCCCGAACTCCCTCTCCAGGCGCTCGCGCACGATCTCCATGTGGAGTAGGCCGAGGAAGCCGCACCGGAACCCGAAGCCGAGTGCGCCGGAGGTCTCGGGTTGGTAGGTGAAGCTCGAGTCGTTGAGGCGCAGCTTCTCGAGCGCCTCCCGCAGGTCGGAGAATTCGTCGCCTTCGATCGGGTAGAGGCCGGAGAAGACCATGGGCTGTGGCTCCCGGTAGCCCTCGAGTGCATGCTCGGCGCGGTTGCGCGCCGTCGTGACCGTCTCACCGGATCGCGCCTCTCCCACGTCCTTGACGCCGGCCATGAGGTAGCCCACCTCGCCGGGACCAAGGGAGCCGACCGGCGTCATGTCGGGGAGCCGCACGCCGATCTCGTCGACCTCGTGGTTGACGCCTGCCTGCATGAAGCGGAGGTTGTCCGTGCTCCGAATCGTGCCCTCGACGACCCGAATCGAGGAGACCACCCCGCGGTACTGGTCGAAGTTGCTGTCGAAGACGAGTGCCCGGAGCGGGGCTTCGGGATCGCCTGCCGGCGGCGGGGTCTGGGCGACCACGGCATCGAGGAGCTCGGCGACGCCGTCACCGGTCTTGGCGCTGATCTGGATGACGTCCTCGGCGGCGATGCCGAGCACCCGTTCGATCTCCTCCGCGTAGCGCTCGGGTTCGGCGGCCGGGAGGTCGATCTTGTTGAGGACGGCGACGATATCCAGGTTGTGCTCGAGGGCCAGGTAGCAGTTGGCGAGGGTCTGGGCCTCGATGCCCTGGGCGGCGTCGACGACGAGGATCACACCCTCACAGGCGGCCAGCGAACGACTCACCTCGTAGTTGAAGTCCACGTGGCCGGGAGTGTCGATCAGGTTGATGACCGAGTCCTGCCATTCGAGCCGGACGCTCTGGAGCTTGATGGTGATGCCCCGTTCGCGTTCGAGGTCCATCGAGTCGAGGTACTGGGCCCGCATCAGGCGGGGTTCGACCGCGCCACAGAGTTCGAGCATGCGATCGGCCAGCGTGGACTTGCCGTGGTCCACGTGGGCGATGATCGCCGTGTTGCGCAGTCGCGACTGGTCCATCGTCGGCTGACGGTACCGGGACAGGCGACGTTGGCCGCGTGACCCCTGTCCCGCCGTGTTGCCGACGCTCTCCGCTAGCCTTGGCGTTCGCCGTTGCACGAGGCATCGGTTCGTGAACGGGACGTCCCCACTGGACGACTCCCGACCAGATTCTCCCCAGACGAAGGACCTGCGCCCCCGTGGCCAACATCAAGAGCCAGATCAAGCGAAACCGACAGAACGAGGTCCGTCGCCTACGTAACCGCACGATGCGCTCCGAGTTGCGCACACGCATCAAGGCGGCGCACACCGCTGCCGAGTCCGGCGAGGGCGGTACCGACGAATTGAACGCCGCCATGAAGCGCATCGACACGGCCGCAGCCAAGGGCATCATCCACGCCAACGCTGCGGCACGTCAGAAGTCCCGACTCCAGAAGCGCATCAACGCCCTCGGCGCCTGACGCCGGGAGCCACGCTCCCCTACACCAGGTCGCTAGCGGCGGTTCATGCTCGCCAACCGGGCGACCAGCACCTCGGCGACCAGTTCGGGCGGCCAGCCCGTCCGCCCCCTGAGGTCCAGGTCGGCATCGGACAGCAGGCGGATCGCCCCCGTGATCCGCTCGTTCCCCATGCGTCGGCTGACCGTCAGGGCCTTCTTGGCTGGAAATCCCTTGATGCCGAGGACCTCGGCAGCGCCCTTCTCGTCGCCGATGCCGGCACCGTCGAGGCGGAGCAGTCGGGCGTAGTGCCCGTGGAGGGCAGCGAGGATCCCCAGCGGGTGCCGGCCCCCGGCATCCATCATCCGGTGCAGTCGGTCGATGGCCTTGGCCATGTCGCCGGCGTCGATCGCATCCGTGAGTTCCCAGGGCGGCACCTGTCCGGCGTCGCCGAGGTAGGGGGCCACATCGCCGGCACCGACCTCTGCACCGGGTCCGAAGACCGCCGTCAGCGTCTCGAGGAGGCCGACCACCCGGGCTCGGTCCTCTCCCACCCGCTCGACGACGAGCGCCCTGGCCCTGCCGTCGAGGCGGACCTCGGCGGCCTCGAGTCGGGAGGACAACCAGGAATCCGCTTCCCGGCCGCTCCCCACCGAACACTGCTGGACACGTCCGCCGGCGGCGACCACGGCCTCCTGCAACGACTTCGGAACCTGGTTGAGCTTCTGCTGCCTCGGATCCACCCCCGGCTCCCAGACCAGCACGAGGCGGGTGTCCACCAGCCCTTCGGCGAGGAGACCGACGAGCGGGGCGACCTCCTCCTTGGTGCCGAATCGCCCGAGGTGGCGACCGACGACGACCCGCCGGCTGGTGAGGAAGGCGGGAGTGCGCGCTGCGTCGAGGAGGCGTGAGGGCGAGAAGTCGCCGTCCTCCTCGGAGCGGTAGTGCGACTCGTCGAGCTCCTCGAGGGCAAGCGCGCGGTCCTCGCCCTCCAGGGCCGCTTCGACGGCCGCTCGGACGGCCTCGCCGACGAGGACCTCCTCCTTGCCCGTGATCAGGACGACCGGCACGGTCATCCGACCGGCTCCCGGGCCGCATCCTCGTCCTCAGCGAGGACTGCGGCCATCAGGTCGGCGACGCGCCGTGCGCCCCGCACGTCGTGTACCCGCAGGATCCGGCAACCGGCGCCGATCCCGAGTGCGTGTGCCGCCCAGGTCGCCTCGCGCCGGTCGTCCACCTCGGTTCCGACGAGCGCCCCGAGGAAGCCCTTGTTGGATGCAGAGAGCAGGACCGGATAGCCCAGCGCTGGGAGGTCTCCGGAGTGGCGGAGCAGTTCGGCCGACATCGACGACGTCTTCCCGAGGTCGAGCCCGGCGTCCAGCATGATGCGGCACCGCGGAATTCCGGCGGCCTCCGCCCAGCGGCCGCGCTCAGCGAGGAAGTCCCGGACCTCACGACGGAGATCGCCGTACCTGGGCTCCGGGTCGGCGATCCGGGGGCCGATCCGGACATGGGTGGCGACGACCGAGGCCCCGTGGCGTGCACAGGCCGCGAGGAAGGTGGGGTCGGCGAAGCCGCTGATGTCGTTGCCGATGCAGGCCCCGGCCGCCAGTGCCTCCTCGATGACCGACCCGCGGAAGGTATCCACCGAGATGGGTAGGTCGAAGCGCTCCCGGAGTGCCTCGACCGCCGGCACGACGCGGTCGACCTCGGAGGCGGCGGTGACCTCGGGTCCGGGGGCGGCCCGGATCCCCCCGACGTCGAGGATGTCGGCTCCTTCGGCGACCTGCCGCTCGGCCAGTCGCAGGAAGGCGTCGAAGTCCCAGTGCCGTCCCTGGTCGAAGAAGGAGTCGGTGGTGCGGTTGAGGATGCCCATCACGACGGAGCGGTGCGTGATGTCGACGACGTGCTCGGGGCCCAACTCCAGGATCACGTCGGCGACGGTACACGGCGGGGGTGACCGGGGTCCGACCACCGCTGCCTCACGGCTCCGGACGCCGGCGAACGGTGAGGTGGCCGCCGAGGGGGTCGACCTGCCAGGACTCCCCCCCCACCCGGATCACCGTGCCCGGGGGTGGTGAGAGTGCGCCTGTCGAACCGGGGTGGGCCCCAGAGCCCCACCCCGGGGAACCGCTCGCCGAGCGCAGCTGCCACCTCCGGTGGGATCGCCGCTCGGAACACGAACAGCGACGGAGCCCGTACCCCGGTGCGGCGCAGGTCGGCGAGCAGGCGCTCGGTGGACCGGAACTCGTCGACCACGATGACGGTTCCCGCTTCGTCGAGGATGCGCAGTCCGCCTGCAGCTCCCGTCCCCGGCACCGAGGTCCAGGCTGAGTGAGCGCTCGCCACCAGGATCACTCCGAGTAGCAGGAGCGCCAGGTGGCCCGCCCGCCGGGCCGAGCGCCGGGCACACAGGACGGCGCCGGCGACCAGCGCCGATGTCGCCAGGCCCGCCGGTCCGCCGAGCAGTCCGATCGGGTGCCGGCCCGCCCAGGCAGCCATCCCGCCGATCCACCCCAGGCCTAATCCCGAGGGCAGGTGGAGCAGGCCGTCAAGGGGTGGCCCGACCACGCCGGCGAGGAGCCCCCCGGTCAGCCCCCAGACCATCAACGGCCCGGCAACGGGGGCGGCCAGCAGGTTGGCCGGCAGCGCTGCCACCGGCACCGGTCCGAAGAGCAGTAGCAGGAGGGGCGCAACGGCCGACTGGGCTGCAAGGGTCACCGCTGCCGCCTCTCGAAGTGGTCGCGGTCCGGGCAGGAGGTCCGCAAGCGTCGACGACCCGAGGAGGATCCCGGCGCAGGCGGCCACCGATAGTTGGAACGCCGCCCGGTGCACCAGGAGCGGGTCGACCAGGAGCAACCCCACGACGGTGAGGCTGAGGAGCCGCAGCCCGTCGGCCTCCCGGCCCCTGGCAGCAATCGTGGCACTGCCCCCGGCCATCACGGTCGCCCGGAGGACGGAGGGTTCGAAGCGGGTGACCAGGGCGAAGAATGCCAGGAGCAGGAAGGTGGTCGGGAGACGGGTCCGGAAGCGGAGCCGTCGGAGCAGCGGGCCGGCGGCTGCCACGACGAGCGCCACGTTCTGGCCGGAGACGGCGAGGAGGTGTCCCAGGCCGGCGGCCCGGAAGTCGTCGGCCGTCCTGCCGTCCTGGGCCCGGTCGTCGCCGAGCACCAGCCCGGTCAGGAGCGAAGCCTGCTCGGTCGGCAGAGGTGCCGTACCCCTCCCGAGGGTGCGTCGCAGGGCATTGGCAAGTCGGTGGAGGGGGCCGGCGGGCAGGATCCGGTCGACGCTCCCCACCTCGAGGGTGCCCTCGACGTGGCGGATTCTCTGCCAGCGCCAGGGGTCGCCGTCGAGGTCTCCCGCCACCACGATCCCCTCCCCTGCGAGGAGGTCGCCGACCGAGGTCGCCCGCTGCGGGAACTCGGCGTCGTAGCGGTGTCCGTCGAGGCGGACCTCGGCCCGCCAACCTCCACCGGGAAGCGGTCGCGGGTCCGAGAGCAGCCGCACGATGCCGGAGACGGGCCCCCTGCGTGGGTCGGATGATCCTCTCCAGGCCCGGTCGGCCGATGCCCCGGCGAGGAGCCCAAGTGCAAGCACGAGGACGAAGAGGGTGCGGCCGCCGAGCGTCCGCCATGCCGTCGCGAGGACGGCCACCACGAGGAGCGTGGGCGGATCGAGGGGATGTGCCAGCAGCACGCCGGCCAGCACCCCCACCAACAGGAAGAGCGGGGTCATCCCGTCGGTGCGACCCGGACCTGGTTACTGAGGCCGGCCAACTTGGCCGGGCCGATGCCGGAGACCGCTAGGAGGTCGTCGACCGAGGCAAACGGGCCGAAGCGCCCACGATGGTCGAGGATCGCCGCCGCCAACGACGGTCCTACGCCGGTGAGGGACTCGAGTTGGATGGCCGTGGCCCGGTTGAGGTCCACGGGGGTGTTGCCGGCCCCCGGGGTTGGCAGCGGGTCCAGGGGCTCCTCGACCGACGGCACCCAGATCCGGACGCCGTCGAGGAGTCGCTCGGCGAGGTTGAGACGGTCGAGGTCGGCCTCGTCGAGCGGTCCTCCGGCGGCGTCGAGGAGGTCGGCCACCCGGTCGCCGGACGGGCGGTGGTAGAGGCCCGGCCGGAGCACGGACCCGGCGACGTGGACAACCACCTCTGTGGGCGTCGTGGTGGTGCTGGGTGGGATCGTGACGAACGGGAGGTGTGTTGGGATGTCATCGGACGAACGGGGCCAGGCCACGACGCCGAGGGCGACCACGAGCACGATCGTCGATCCGGCGGCGGCCAGGCGACGGGCGTCCAGCGGGTGTTCGAAGAACAAGTCCGAGATCCGACGGCGTAGGGGGCCGCCCTCGGCGGGTGGAACGACGGGCACGGTGCACCTCCCGGATAGTCCGGCAGACAGGCGGGGAAGCCGTGCGTGGGCGGGTCGGGACCGCCCGGTCAGGGAAGCGTGTTCAGAACAGCGCCGAGGTGAGCCGTCGGCGCCACTCGGCGGTGCGGGGATCGTCGGGACCGAGGATGTCCAAAAGGTCGACGTAGGCCTGGCGGACCTCGTCGTCCGACTTCACCGAGCCCAGGAGTTCGGCCAGGCGGCCTTCGATGTCGTCGATCGGCTCGGTGCGGACCAGCGCCGCCAGGTGGCGGGTCTCGGGGGTCTCCGGGATGCCGGCGATCAGGACGAGTGCCTCGTCGCGGTCGCCGGGGTCGTCGCGTTCGACCAGGAGGGCGGCGAGGGCGACGACGGCCTCAGGGTGGTCGGGCTCGGCCTCGAGCGCCGCCCGCAGGGAGGCCTCGTCGCCGACCGCCAGCAGGCGTTCGAGTTCCGACGGCTCCTCCGGCGACAGGAGGCGGGTGACGAAGTCGCGCACGAAGGCCTCGCCCTGTGCTCCCGTGAAGGAGTCGGCGGGCCGTCCGTCGACGATGGCGTGGACGGCGGGGATGGACTGGGCCTGGAAGGCCTGGGCGATCCCGGGGTTCTCGTCGACGTTCACCTTGGCGAGGATGACCCGGTCCCCGGTCTCGCCGACGACCTTCTCGAGGATTGGTCCTAACTGGGTGCAGGGCCCGCACCAGGGTGCCCAGAGGTCGACTACGACGGGCACCTGTGCCGAGCGGTCGAGGACCTCGGCCTGGAAGGTGGCGTCGGTGACATCCATGGGTTCGTCTCTCGTTTCCCGAGGTGGCACGGCGGGGGCTTCGCCGTTCAGGGTAGGGAGACACCCCGGAGGCTCCACTACCGTTCCCCGCCATGACCGGTGGACCAACGGCGCAGGGCGTGGATGCAGCGAATCTGCAGCACTGGTTCGAGGAGCACGTCGGCGTCGCCGGGACGCTGACCTTCGAGCAGATCGTCGGTGGCCGCTCCAACCTCACCTTCACCGTGTCGGACGAGGCCGGAGGCCGTTGGGTCCTGCGCCGGCCTCCCCTCGGCCACGTCCTTGCCACCGCCCACGACATGGCGAGGGAGCACCGGATCATCAGCGCCCTCGCCGACAGCGGCGTACCGGTTCCGGGCATCATCGGCCTGTGTGGGGACGAGGCGGTCAACGGGGCGCCCTTCTACGTCATGGAGTTCATCGAGGGCATGGTCGTGCGCACCTTCGAGGACGCCTCGGCCCTCGATCCGGCCCTGCTGGGGCGCATGGGTGAGTCACTGGTCGGGGTGCTCGCCCGCCTGCACGACCTGGACGTGGACGCCGTCGGACTGGGCGACTTCGCACGCCGCGAGGGGTACATCGAGCGGCAGTTGAAGCGTTGGCGCTCGCAGTTCGAGCAGTCGGCCACCCGCGACATTCCCCAGGTGCTCGAGGTCCACGAGCGGCTTGCCACCCGCGTCCCCGAGCAGCAGGGGGTCGGGATCGTGCACGGCGACTACCGGCTCGACAACTGCATGATGCGCTCCGACGGCGGCGTGGCAGCGGTCCTCGACTGGGAGCTCTGCACGCTGGGCGACGTCCTGTCGGACCTGGCCGCCATGATCGCGTATGGCGACCAGCGGGCCGCGGGTGCCGTTCCGCTCAACACCTCGGCGGAGGGCTACCCCCCTGCCGAGGAGGTCTGTGGGCTCTATGCGTCCCGCAGTGAGCGGGACCTCGCCCACCTCGACTTCTACCTGGCGTTCGCCCACTGGCGCACCGCCTGCATCGTCGAGGGCGTGTACGCCCGCTACGAGGCAGGGGTGATGGGCGATGCCGATCCGGAGTTGACACAACTCTTCGGCGACCGGGTGCTCGCCCTCGCCGATCTCGCCGCCGAGTGCGCCGGACGGCTCCCGTGAGCGGGCGCGACCTCGTCGAGTTCTTCGACCCCCCCGACCTCGAGCGGGCGGTGCTGGTCCTGGCCCTCGACGGTTGGATCGACGCCGCCGGCACCGCCGGTGAGGTCCGCTCCCACCTGCTGGCCGGCGATGGCCGCATGATCGGACGCTTCGACACGGACCGCCTCCTCGACCACCGGGCCCGCCGGCCGACGTTGAGCCTCGTCGACGGCGTGAGTCGGGGACTCGACTGGCCCGCCATCGAGTTGCGCCTCCTGGACCACATCGAGGGGCGGGACGTCCTCCTGCTCCACGGCGCCGAGCCCGACCACGAGTGGCGGGCCTTCGCCGATGCGATGGTCGGCATGTGCCAGCGCCTGGACGTGGCACTGGTCGTCGGCCTGGGGGCCTATCCGGCTGCGGTGCCCCACACCCGTCCCACCCGCCTCGCCTGCACGGCGGGCTCGGCCGACCTGGTCGACCGCCTCGACTTCCTCACCGCCTCCCTCGAGGTTCCGGCTGGCGCCCAGGCGGCGATCGAGGCGGCCGCCACTGCCGCCGGGATCGAGGCGCTCGGCCTGTGGGCGCAGGTCCCCCACTACCTGTCGGCCACCTCCTTCGCTCCGGCCACGGAGGCGCTCCTGGCCGGGTTCGCCGCTCTGGCCGGCGTCGACATCGACATCACGCCGATCACTGAGCGGGCGCTGTCCGCCCGGACGCGCCTGGACGAGATGGTGGCCCGCGATCCCGAACATGTCGCCATGCTCGAGAAGATGGAGGCCACCTACGATGACCTCCACGACGCCCGTTTGCGCCTTCCGTCGGGCGAGGACCTGGCTGCCGAGCTGGAGAAGTTTCTGCGCGACCAGTGAGTGGGGCGCTTAGACGACGACGTTGACCAGGCCGGGCGGTCGGACGACGACCTTCTTGGGTGGAGCGCCGTCGAGGTGGGCGGCGACCCGCTCGGAGGCCAGGGCGGCGGCCTCGGCGGCAGCCTCGTCGATGTCGGCGGGGACCTCGATCCGGTCGCGGACCCTGCCGTTGACCTGGACGACCATGGTGACGGTGTCGTCGAGGAGCTTGGCAGGGTCGGCCTCGGGCCACGGCTCTTCGTGGACGTGGCCGCCGTTGCGGAGTTCCCAGAGTTCGGAGCAGACGTGGGGTGCAGCGGGCGCCATGACCAGGAGTAGGCCATCGAGTGCGGCGTCGAGGGTGGGGCCGTGTGGGCCGTCGTCGGCCTGCACCCACCGGTACACCAGGTTCGTGAACTCCATGAACCCGGCGATGGCGGTGTTGTAGGACCAGCGGTCGTACTCGTCGGTGATGCGGGCGACGAGGCGGTGGGTCGCCTTGTCGACCACCACATCGGCTTCGGTGGGGTCACCGTCACGTGCCCCGGCCGCCAACCCACTGCCGGGCTCGGCGAGCCGCCAGACGCGGGCGAGGAACTTGGCGCAGCCGTCGATCCGGAAGTCCTCCCAGTCGACGTCCTCCTGCGGCGGCTTGACCTGCAGGTGGGCGAGGCGGAGTGCGTCGGCGCCCTGGTCGTCGAGGATCTGCTCGGGGGCGACGAGGTTGCCCTTGGACTTCGACATCTTGACGCCGCCCAGGCGGATCATCCCCTGGGTGAACAGGCGGGCGAAGGGCTCGCGCAACCCGCTGGGGGCCACCCCGAGATCCGCCAGGGCCTTCGTGAAGAAGCGGGCGTACATGAGGTGGAGGATGGCGTGCTCGACACCGCCGATGTACTGGTCGACCGGCAGCCAGCGTGCGGCTGCGGCAGGGTCGAAGGGGGCGTCGTCGCACCAGGGGTCGGTGAAGCGCAGGAAGTACCAGGAGGAGTCGACGAAGGTGTCCATGGTGTCGGTCTCGCGGCGGGCCGCTCCCCCGCAGGACGGGCAGGTTGCGGCGAGGAAGCCCTCGTGGGTGGTGAGCGGCGAGCGGCCGGTGGGCATGAACTCGACGTCGTCGGGCAGGTCGACGGGCAGTTGGTCGGCGGGGACCGGTTGTTCGCCACAGTCGCCGCAGTAGACGATCGGGATTGGACAGCCCCAGTAGCGCTGGCGGGAGAGCAGCCAGTCGCGGAGGCGGTAGTTGACCTTGCGCTCCCCCAGGTCCTCGGCCTCGAGCCAGTCGATGGCGGCGGCCTTGGCCTCGGTGACGTGGAGGCCGTCGAGAAACCCACTGTTGACGGCGGGTCCGTCGCCCAGGTATGCCTGCCCGTCGAAGTCGTCGGGGGGCTGGATGGTGCGGATGATCTCGCAGCCGTGCACCTCGGCGAACTCCCAGTCGCGCTGGTCCTCGCCGGGGACGGCCATGATCGCCCCGGTGCCGTAGGTCATGAGGACGTAGTCGGCGGCGAAGAGCGGGATGGCCCGTCCGGTGAACGGGTTGACGACCCGGCCGCCGGTGGCGATGCCCCGCTTGTCCAGCGTGTCCCCGCTGGAGAGGCGGTCGATCTCGGAGCGGCCGGCCAGCGAGGAGCGGAAGGCGGCGACGTCGGCCCGCCGGTCGTCGGTGGTGAGTTCGTCGAGGCGGGGGTGCTCGGGCGAGATGACGGCGAAGGTCATGCCGAAGCCGGTGTCGGGGCGGGTCGTGAAGACGTGCAGCGGCTCGACGTCGGTGCGGGCTTTACCTTCGGCGTCGGCGATGGGCAGTCCGAACTGGGCGCCCTCGGAGCGGCCGATCCAGTTGCGCTGCATGACCTTGACCTTGTTGGGCCATTCGAGGTCGTCGAGGTCGTCGAGCAGTTCCTGGGAGTAGGCGGTGATCCGGTAGAACCACTGCTCCATGTCCCGGTTCTCGACGACGTCGCCGG
>Ga0257109_1000555_pt1 | contig 12416 bp, 10 predicted proteins | sample LP_taG_8_FD_191566 | JGI IMG/M metagenome (GOLD analysis project Ga0257109, IMG submission 191566) | Marine microbial communities from Northeast Subartic Pacific Ocean, Canada - LP_J_2011_P26_2000m | ecosystem: Environmental > Aquatic > Marine > Oceanic | place: Canada: Northeast Subartic... | reverse complement strand
TGGCCAGAGGCCGCTGTGTGGCCACCTCTACCTCAGACCCGTCGGACCACGGAGATGGAACCACCGCTCCCCCCTTTGGGTCAGGTGGGTCGGGGGGACGGAGGGCATCGATCTCGTCGCCGGTGAGCACACCGCGCTTCAACGCCGCGGCAACCACCTGCTCCACCCAGGCCCATACCTCGACGCGGCCGAGGAGAACCTGACATTTGCGCCAGTGGCAGGCCCGGAAGGTCACCATGGTGCTACCAGGCACAAATCCCTCACCCTTGGAGTAGAAGCCTTGTACGCAGGTGTGGAAGTTGCGTAGATCGGACCTCGCTCCGTCGGGAAACCACTTGCCGACCTTGATCTCCTCAGCGACTGCGCCGGCCAGTGCGATCTGAAGCCTCGCTTCGACTTCACCTTCGAGGTCCGGATGGGTCGCATGCCAACCCTGGGAGTCCTCCGGTCCAACGGAATGGCGTTTGAGCCAGCCCTCGGCGATGACCACGAGCAGTCGCGACGAGTAGCGGGCGATGACGTACCCGGCGGCCCTCCGGGCGACATCGGGACGGATCGAGAGGCAATCGACTTCGACTCCGAGGGACCGGGCCACGACGGCATGGCCCGCTTCGTGGTACGCCACCAGTTGACGAAACTCCCGCCACACTCGAACTGTCTGGATTGGTCCCAAGTGTGTAATTACTCGCGCGTAATTACAGGCATGTCAAATACGTGGACCGACAATCTCCTGCCGGTCGTGCAGTTCCCGGTCACCAGCCAGCCAGGGAGCCTCGCTGGCTGGTGACCGGACCGAAGCCTTCCCGTACCTGACCGGCCAGTCGTAGGCTCCGGCGATGACCGACCCGCTCCCAGCCACAACCGGACCGGCCGTCGACCCGGCCCTGGTCGAGTTCGCCGTGGACATCGCCAGGGAGGCCGGTGCGCTGACCCTCGGGTACTTCCGACAGCCCGACCTGGCCGTCGAGGGCAAGGACGACGGCACGCCGGTCACGGTGGCCGACCGGGGCGCCGAACGACTGCTGCGCGACCGGATCGGCGAGGCCTTCCCAGACGACGCCATCGTGGGCGAGGAGGAGGCCGACGTCGCCGGGACCTCCGGCCGGACATGGATCCTGGACCCGATCGACGGCACCCAGTCGTTCATCCACGGCGTCCCCCTCTTCGCAAACCTGGTGGCCCTCGAGGACCGTCACGGCCCCGCTGTGGGGGTCATCAACGTTCCCGGCCTGGATGAGTGCGTCTGGGCCGGACGTGGCCGAGGCTGCTTCGTGGACGGTGAGCCGGCACAGGTCTCGGACCGCACCAGCCTCCGGGGGGCCTGCATCGTCACCAGCGGCGTCGACTACTGGCCGTCTGCGAGCGCACTGGACGAGTTCATCGGACAGGGCGCCGTCATCCGCACCTGGGGCGATGCCTACGGCTACGTCCTGGTGGCGACGGGGCGGGCCGACGCCATGGTGGATCCAGTCGTATTCCGTTGGGACGTCGCTCCGATGCTCACGATCCTCCCCGAGGCTGGAGGAGTCTTCACGGACCTCTCCGGAGCGATCACAGCCGAGGGCGGAGACGCCCTGGCGACCAACCCGGCACTCCTTGACCAGATCCTGGACCTGGTCGGACGAGGCTGACCCGGGCTGACCGGGGGCGACCTCAGGCCAGCGCCCGGTCCCCCTCGAACACCTCGGCCTCCAGACCCCTACCTGCCAGCTCGTCCAGGAAGGCCAGCGGCTCGACCATCTCGGCCAGGCCGACCATTCCCCGGACGCGGTTCCGACCGGTCAGCAGCCACTCCACCGCCGTGGCAGCCACGGCAGCGGCCGCCACCGCCGGTCGTCCGGAGGCACCCAGCACGACCACGTCCTCGACGCCGTCGCGGCGACCCCGGACCTCCACCCGGACAGCCCCGGGACCACCCTCCAGGTGCGATGGCGAAAGCATCGGCAGCGGGGCCGTGAGCCTGTCGCGGCGCGTCGCCGCCATACGGGCCGTGATCCGACCCACTTCCGGAAAAGCGTGGTGGAGAAGCACGGGGTCCGGTAGGGCGGCCCGATAGCAGTCGCGGGGGCCCACCGGATCCGGGAACCAGATCAGTTCCCGGCCGGATCCGCCGGGTCGACGGGCCCATCCCCCCTCACGCCAGTCGAAGGAGCGGCGGCTGAGTGCCCGATGGTGGACCAGGGCGCAGGCCGGCCCACCGGTCCCGGCCTTGGCCACGTGGATCTCCTCGACGCTCTCGAACCAGGAGCGCCCGTGGGCGGCCAGAAGGCAGCTGAGGCCCGGAGCGAAGCCGGACCCGACGGCCACGGGCACCCCCGCCCGGCCCGCTGCACCAGCCAGGGCCAGCACCGCGATGGTCTCTGCCAACCCGTCTCCCACCAGCACCGCAGGCCGTCTGGCCTGGATCGTCGCCTCCACCGCCTCGAACTGGGTGCCCCGGGGGGTCGCGATGACCACGGCATCGGCCTCGATGGCGGCCGGGAAGGGATGGTGTTCGAGGGCGACCCGTTCTCCGAGCGAGCGGCCAACCCGTGCCAGACGGTCAGCCGACGTGTCGCGGAGCACGATCGAGTCCACCGTGTCGGTTGCGAGCAACTGGCGTGCAACGCGGGCACCGACCGCACCGGCACCCAGGACGGCCACCCTCATCAGCGCAACTTCGGGCCGGAGAGAACCCTCCATCCGCCCGATCGACGAGCTGTGCCCGCGCCTCCACGGAGGCGGAGTACGCCAGCGACGGCTGCGGACACCGAGACTGCTGCGAGGGCTCGTCTGATCACATGCATGGACGTGGGGCTAGCTGGAATCGAACCAGCGACCTCACCCTTATCAGGGGTGCGCTCTAACCGACTGAGCTATAGCCCCGCAGACCCCGGAACGGTATCCGGGGCTCCAGACGGCTGACTACCCACCAGGTGGTGGTGGACCACCACCGTCACCGGATCCGACTGCCTGATCCGCGAGGACGTCGCCGTGTCGCAGTCGGCGCTGCCTCACCGCCGTCTCCTCCTCGATCATCGTGAACCGGATTCCCCCGGTCAGGTCGCTGATCAGGTTGAACAGGACGACCAGGACGACCGTCACGCCGATACCACCGACCACGAGGACCAGGCCTCCGAGGACGAAGATGCGGAAGATCTGGGAGCTGTCGAGCTCGAATGACTCGAGGGCGAAGAGCTCCTCGACGAAGGACTCGATCTTCGAGATGGTGCCGGCCTCATCAGCGGCGCTCCACAGCATCCGCGTAGCTATGACGAGCAGCCCCCACACGCACAGGTAGAAGACGAGGCTGACCTTCAGGACCGACCAGGGTTCGATGTGTCGCACCAGGCGCCGAACCCGGCGAACCCGGTAGCTCCCACGCGGCGCCGGTGGCTCCCTCGGCGTGGGAACGGCCTTCGGGGTGGTGTCGCGTCGCAGCACCCGTGGAATCCGGACCCGGTCCTTTCGGAACACCGGTTCGACGGCGATGTGCCCATCATCCTCCTCGGCAGCTCCGTCGTCGTCGACGAATCGGCGTGCCAGGAGGTCCGCCGAGGACTCGACCACCGGCACGGCCTCGGTGGGTTCACCCACCTCAGCCGAGGGACGACCGGCTTCATCCTCAGGCCCGGACACCGCGGAATCGGGCGCGTCACCGGAACCATCCTCCGGTGCGTCGTCGACGTCATCGGGTCGACGCGAACCCTCGATCTCGTCGTCGGCCACGGGCCGGAAGTCTAGGGGTAGGCGTAGGGGCGGCAGCGTTCGCCCCGACAGGGGGCGACGACGGCCCGGGCGGTCGCACGCGCACGACCCACGCGGACCGTGACCTCCACCGAGGTTCCGAGCTGCCTGAACGACTCCAGGACCGCTCCGTTCGCAGCTGCCATCTCGCCGGCCCGCCCACGACCATCACCCGGATCCACCACCGCGGCCAGCGCTGCGGCGTCAGCCGCCGTCTGGGCGATCGCCCGTTCGCCGACGAGTAGTGCCGTCTCCACGATCAGGACGGCGAGCCCCAGCGCCATGGCCACCAGCAGCGCAACCAGCGGCAGCAGCTGGCCCCGATCGTCATTGCCCACAGTTCCACCGATCCCTTCCCGGAGGATCCGGAGGTCGGTTGCGTCGCGGGGAGGTGGCGGGTCCGAAGGAGTCGGACCGGATCAGTCGGCCGGTGCGTCCCCGGCGGTTTCCACGGCTTCCTCGCCTTCGACCGGCTCGTCGTCAAGGTTCTCGGCAGGCGCCGGTGAGACGGCTGCAACCTGCTGGCCCGCTCCGGGTGACATCACCCGGACGCCCGTCGCATCCCGGCCCTGTACCGAGATGTCCGATGCCGGCATGCGGATGATCATCCCCGCGGTCGTCACGGCGAACAGCTCGTCGGTCTCGCCGACGATCAGGGCCCCGGCCACCGAACCCCTCTCGGTCGTGGTCCTGATGCCCCGGACACCCATTCCGGCCCGGCCCTTCCTGGTGAACTCGTCCAGCTGGGTCCGCTTGCCGTAGCCCTCCGTGGTCAGGTGCATGATCGTGGTGTCCGGCCGGCCCACGCAGCACGACACCAGCTCGTCGCTCCCCCGGAACTTCATGCCCCTCACCCCGGCTGCGTCACGACCCATGGCCCGCACGTCGGACTCGGAGATTCGCAACGTCTGACCCGATCTGGAGACCAGGAAGATGTCGTCCTCGCCGCTCGTCGGTACGACCGCCACCAGCTCGTCGCCGTAGTTCAGGCGCACCGCTATGAGGCCGGCCTTCAACGACGAGTCGTAGGCCGTGAAACGGGTCTTCTTGACCCGCCCGGACCGCGTGGCGAAGAACAGGAACCGGTTCGACTCGTAGTCGCGGGTGTCGATGATCGCCTGGATCCGCTCGTCCGGCTGTAGCGGCAGGAGGTTCACCACCGGGGTTCCGCGAGCCGTACGACCGGCCATCGGAATCTCGTGGGCCTTCAGCCGGTACACCCTTCCCCGGGTGGAGAAGAACAGCAGGTAGGCGTGCGCCGTGGTGTAGATCAGGTGGGCGACCACGTCCTCGTCCTTCAGCTTCGCCCCGGTGACGCCCTTGCCGCCACGACCCTGGGTACGGAACTCGGAGGTGGACATGGTCTTCACGTAGCCCGAGGCGCTCATGGCGAAGACCAGCTCTTCATCGTCGATCAGGTCCTCGATGTCCAACTCGCCCGGATCGTGGACCATCAGGCTGCGCCGTGGGGTGGCGTGCTTGTCGCGAACGGCTGTCAGCTCGTCCTTTATGACCGTCCGGAGCTGGTCCTGGTCATCCAGGATGGCCTCCAGCTCGGCGATCGTCTTCCTCAGCTCGACCAGGCGTTCCTCGAGGTTGCTGCGCCCCAGCCTGGTGAGTCGCACGAGCTGCATGTCCAGGATGTGGTTGGCCTGGACCTCGCTGAACTCGAATCCATCGCCCATCAGGCCCTCGCGCGCCGTGGCCCTGTCCTCGGAACCACGGATCAACGAGATGATGTCGTCGATGCGCTCAAGTGCCTTCAGCAGGCCGAGGGTTATGTGCGCCTCGTCACGGGCCCGGCCCAGTCGGAACTCGCTCCGCCTCCGGACCACCTCCACCTGGTGATCCACGTAGGCCACCAGGAGGTCCCGCAGGTTCAGGGTCCGTGGAACACCGTCGACGAGGGCGACCGTGTTGACCGAGAACGTCGTCTGCAGCGGGGTGCGCTTGAAGAGGTTGTTGAGGATCACCAGTGCAGGGGCGTCCCGCTTGAGCGTGATGACGATCCGGGTACGGCCCTGGGCCGACTCGTCGTTCACGTCGGCGATGCCATCGATCTCCCTGGCGTCCACCAGGTCGCGGATCTTGGACATGATCAGGTTCGGGCTGGCCTGGTACGGCAGCTCGGTCACGACGATGCGGCTGGACCTGGGGCCATCCTCGATCTCGGTGAGAGCCCGCATGCGAACCTGGCCCCGGCCGGTCCGATAGGCCTCGCGGATGCCTGACCGCCCGAGGATGAGCGCCCCCGTGGGAAAGTCGGGACCCGGCAGGTGCTCCATCAGGTCATCCGGCGTGGCATCCGGATGGTCGATGAGGTGGATCGTGGCGTCGATGACCTCGCCCAGGTTGTGGGTGGGGATGTTGGTCGCCATACCCACGGCGATGCCCTGGCTGCCGTTCACGAGCAGGTTCGGGAACCTGGCCGGCAGCACCCTGGGCTCGATGAACTCGCCGGAGTAGTTCTCCGTGAAGTCGACCGTGTCCTCGTCTATCCCGGCGAGGAGGTGGAGGGCGATCGGGTCGAGGCGGCACTCCGTGTATCGGGCGGCGGCGGCGGAATCGTCAGGTGAGTAGCCGAAGTTCCCCTTCGGGTGGACCACCGGGTGCCGCAGGCTGAAGGACTGGGCCATCCTGACCAGCGCGTCGTAGATCGCCTGGTCGCCGTGGGGGTGGTACTTGCCCATGACCTCGCCGGTCACCCTGGCGCACTTCATGGTGGGTCGATCCGGTCGGGCCCCCAGGTCGTACATGCCCCAGAGGATCCGCCTGTGGACCGGCTTGAGGCCGTCACGGGCGTCCGGAAGGGCCCGCGACACGATCACCGACATGGCGTAGTCGAGGAACGACTGCTCCATCTCCTCCTGGATCTCGATCGGCTGGATGGATCCCAGGGTCGGGGCCACGTCGTCCACCGGCGGCTCTACGACGTCTCCCATCAGATGTCCAGGAACCGCACGTCGTGTGCGTTCGTCTGGATGAACCGCTTGCGGCTCTCCACGTCCTCGCCCATCAGGGTGGAGAACACCTCGTCGGCAATGGCCATCATCTCGACCGAGACCTGGAGCAGGCTCCGTCGCGACGGATCCATGGTGGTCTCCTTCAACTCGCCGAAGTCCATCTCGCCCAGGCCCTTCAGGCGCTGGAACTCCCTCTTGTGGTTCGGATGCTCGGTCAGGAAGGCCTTCTTGGCGTGGTCGTCCTTCAGGTAGACCTTCTCGCGCCCGACGATGGTCGAGTAGAGGGGTGGCTGGGCGATGTAGACGTGCCCCCTCTCCACCAGCGGCCTCATCTGCCGGAAGAAGAACGTCAGCAGGAGGGTCCGGATGTGGCTGCCGTCCACGTCTGCGTCACAGAGGAGGATCACCTTGTGGTAGCGGATCTTCCCGACATCGAAGTCGTCTCCGAAGCCGCCGCCGATCGCCTGGATGAGCGTCTGGATCTCGGTGTTCTTGAGCATCCGGTCCGCCCGGGCCCGCTCCACGTTGAGGATCTTTCCCCGGATCGGGAGGATCGCCATGGTCCGTGGGTCCCTCGCCTGGACGGCCGATCCGCCGGCGGAATCCCCCTCGACTATGAACAGTTCCGACTCACGCGGGTCCCTAGACGCACAGTCCTTCAGCTTGTCCGGCATTCCGGCGCCGTCCAGGGCTGACTTGCGCCTCGCCGACTTGCGTGCGTCCTGGGCGGCCACCCTGGCGCGCTGGGCGTTGACCGCCTTCTGGAGGATGCTCCTGCCCTCCGACGGGTGTTCCTCGAGCCATTCGGCAAGCTTTTCGTTGGTGGTCCGCTGCACCAGCGAGCGGGTCTCGACGTTGCCCAACTTGGACTTCGTCTGGCCCTCGAACTGCGGGTCCGCCAACCTCACGCTGATGATCGCCGTCAGGCCCTCGCGGATGTCCTCTCCCTGGAGGTTGTCGTCGTTCTCCTTCAACAGGCCGCGCTTGCGGGCGTAGCGGTTCACCACCGAGGTGAGGGCGCTCCGGAAGCCCTCCTCGTGCATGCCTCCCTCAAGGGTGTTGATCCCGTTGGCGAAGGAATGGAGGCCGTCGCTGTTGAAGCCGGTATTCCACTGGAAGGCGACCTCCACCTCCTGGCCTTCCTCCTCGCCCGTGATGTGGCCCACCTCGGCGAAGAGCGATTCCTTGGAGGCGTTGACATGGGCCACGAAATCGCGGATGCCCCCCTCGTAGCAGTAGCTGATGTCCTCGTGGCGCTCGCCCTCGCGGTTGTCGCTGAGACGAATCTCCAGACCACGGTTGAGGAAGGCCATCATCTGGAAGCGTTCCGCCAGCGTCTGGAACCTGAAGCGGGTCTCCTCGAAGACCTTGCCGTCCGGCCAGAAGCGGACCGTGGTACCCGTACGGTCGTCAGGCGCGGTGCCGACGTCCGAGAGACGCGTCTCGAGGCGCCCACCGTCCACGAAGTCCATGTAGTGGCGACGACCGTCCCGGTCGATCTCGACCTCGACCCGACTGGAAAGAGCGTTCACCACGGAGATGCCGACCCCGTGCAGGCCACCTGAGACCTTGTAGCCCTCACCCCCGAACTTGCCGCCGGCGTGCAGGAACGTGAGCACGACCTCGGCGGCGGAGAGGTCGGTGAACTGATGGTGGCGTTCGACCGGAATTCCCCGGCCATCATCCGACACCTGACAGCAGTCGCCTTCCAGCAGGACCACGTCGATGGTCGTGCAGTGACCGGCCATGGCTTCATCGACCGAGTTGTCCACCACCTCCCAGACCAGGTGGTGGAGCCCAGTCGGACCGGTCGAACCGATGTACATGCCGGGCCGCTTGCGGACCGCCTCCAGTCCTTCCAGGACCGTGATGTCCGCTGCGCTGTAGGTGGTCTCGGGGCTCGTCATGGTGCCCCCTCCGGAGGTGTCGTGGTGCAGGGAATCGAGGAAGCCGATAATTGCATCGTATAGGCGCAAACCCGCAGGTCAGAGGGCCAGTTCACGACCCGGACAGCCTACCAGCAGAGGACCTCCGGACCTCGGATCCGAGGCCGCCGCGGATGGTCTGCCGGCACCCCGTGACAGGGCGCCCGAAAAGCCGGTCAGGTTCCCCGTCCGGGCTCCACCCGTACCCGTACGGCGGTTATCCGTCCGGGACCGACAATGCCGTCGATGCGTTCCAGCAACTGGGTCTCCAACCAGGAGATCTGGCTGGCCCAGGCCGGGTCGTCGACGCTCACCAGGAGTTCTGATCCCCGCACCGCAACGGCCTTGATCCTGGCGGCCAGGCCCTCCCCCACCACCTCGGGCCACCTGTCCAGGAGGGTCGCCATCGAGTCGATCTCCGGTGATCCCATTCCGGCCAGGAGTCGTTCCAGGCTCCTACGGATGGGCGTGGGCCCCCGATCCTCAGCCATCATCCGGAAGTGGGCGATCCAGCCCCTGCCAGCCCGTCCGACAGCCCACCCGTCTCAAGAGAACACCCCGCCCGTGAGCCGCAGGACCGTTCCCGCCTCCACCCCGTCCGGGACGGTCCCCGCCGTGGTGATGACCGACTGTGTGGCCGGTAGGAGGCCGACCAGCGCACGAACCCTGTCGTCGTCCAACTCTGAGAACACATCGTCGAGCAGGACCACCGGGTCGGTCCCGATCCGGTTCACGATCAGGCGGTGGCCGGCGAGGCGCATCGCCAGGGCCACCGACCTCTGTTCCCCCTGCGACGAGTGCGTACGGGTCGGAAGGCCGTCGACATGGATCATCACATCGTCACGGTGCGGTCCGACGGTGCTGATCCCACGTCGTACATCATCGCCGCGGGCACGCCTCAGTGACTCCACCAGCCCCTCAGCGGACCACTGGTCGCTATAGGCCATGGAGATCCTCGACGTTCCCCCACTCACGGCCTCGAGGAAGTCGCCCACCAGGGGCTCGAGTGCTCCGAGGATCTCCCGCCTGGCTGCGGCCAGGTTCCCCCCCACCTCGCCCAATTTGGCGTCCCACACGTCCAGGGTCATGGCCACGTCATCGGTCAGCCGTCCCCGAGCCTGCTTCAAGAGCGCATTGCGTTGTCGCAGGATCCGGTCCAGGTCGGTACTCAGCAGGTGGTTGCGGGGGTGCACGTCAGCCAGCAGGTCGTCCAACCACCTCCGCCTACCACCGGGACCCCCCTTGACCACACCGAGGTCCTCCGGCCCGAAGACCGTCGCCCTGAAGTGGCCCAGCAGGTCCCTGATCCGGTGGACCCGATTCGAGTTCACGAGGATGCGGTTGGGTCCGGCCGGTGATCTCCGCCTCCAGCAGGATCGTCCTCTCCCCCTCCGTCACCTCCGCCCGCACGACAGCCTGGTCGGCGCCATGCCTGATCAGCGCCTCGTTCGGTGCCCCACGGAACGAGGATCCCCGTGCGAGCCAGGCGATCGCCTCGATCAGGTTGGTCTTTCCCTGTCCGTTGGACCCGACCACGAGGGTCACACCGGGATCCAGGACCACGTCCACGGACGCGTGGTTGCGAAAATCGGTCAGCCAGAGCCGATCGACGCTCACGACAGGACTTCCGATCCAGGAACGCCCGGACCGGACGCGACCGTCAGGAGACCCGTACGGGCATGAGCAGGTAGAGGAACTGGTCGTCTCCCGTGCTGCGCAGGATCGCCGGCTTCAGCGAGTCGATGGTCTCCAACCGGACCTCGTCACCGGGGCTGGCCTCCAGGCCGTCCACCAGGTACTCGGGATTGAAGGCGACGGTCAGGTCTGACCCGGTGTAGTCCGCGTCCAACGTCTCCCTGGCCTGTCCGACGTCCTGGGTTATCGCCACCAGTTCCAGTCCCTCGGACGACATCGCCAGCCTCACCGGTGTGGAGTCCCTGGCCAGGATTCCCACCCGCCTGACGGCTTCCAGTAGCGCCAGGCGGTCCACCACCAGCGAATTCGGGTGGTCGACCGGTATGAGGCCCCGGTAGTTCGGGAACTCCCCCTCGATGAGGCGGGTGACGATCTGGACGTCATCGATCACGAAGGACGCATCCCGCTCACCCAGGAGGATCGTGAGATCAGAGGCGTCCCCGAGAACCCGCGCCACGGCATCGAGGGCCCGGGATGGAACCAGCACGGTCTGGTCCCGCCCCAGGACGGAGGTTCCGGGAAGGTCGCTCACCGCCAGCCGATATGAATCGGTGGCCACGAAGCGGAGGCCGTCTTCCTCCGCCGCCATCAGGACCCCGGTCAGGATCGGCCTGGCGTCGTCGACGCTCGCCGCCTTCACCACCTGGTCCAGGGCGGCAGAGACCATGAGTGCGTCGAGGGTCACCGAATCACCTCCGGGCTCCTCGAACCTCGGGTACTCGTCGGCGGACATGACCCGGAGGCTGAAGTCAGAGCGCCCGGCGACAAGGCTCGCCCCGTCGTCGCCGACCGAGAACTCGATCTGACCACTGTCCATTGCACGCACGATGTCGGATCCCAGCTGGGCGGACAACACGACGGATCCGTCGCCACCACCACCGACCGTGGCTTCCACCCGGATGGTCAGGTCCAGGTCGCTGCCGGTGACCGTGAGCTTGTCGCCAACGAGCTGCAGGTGGAGGCCGGACAGGACCTGGAGGCTGCCACCGCGTCCGGACACGGCGCGTCTGGCTATCGAGAACGCCCGGTCGAGTACATCTCGCTCGCATCGGAACTTCACAGGCTGGTCTCTTTCAACTTGTCAGGATTCAGATCAGGTAACAGTGGTAATAGGTGCTGTGGATTGTGGAGTATCGCCCATCCCTGCAGGTCAGGGGGATGATGCTAGGCACCTGGTGGTCCACAGTGGTCCACACCCCGGGGCATTTGGGAGAACGCCCTGTGCATGGGGAGGCGTCCATCCACCGGAAGTCCACAGTGTTGTACACCGGTACCAGGTCAGGTCCTGGATCGAATGGACGAGATCAGGGCGGAAACCTGGTCGTAGATGTCCCGGCGTTCCGGCATCAACTTGCGGATCTTGTCCACCGCATGGATGACCGTCGTGTGGTCCCTGCCTCCGAACTCGCGTCCGATTACGGGATAGCTCAGGTCGGTCAACTCGCGGAACACGTACATGGACACCTGTCGGGCTGTCACCAGCGGTCGCCGTCGGCTTGCACCGGTGAGTTCCTCACGGGAGAACCCGTAGAGGTCAGTGGTCCTGGCCAGGATCAGGTCTGGTGTGATGATCAACGGTGAGGTGCTGGAGATCAGGTCGCTCAGGATGCTTATGGCCAGTGCCCTGGTACAGGGCTCATGGTTGAGGCTGGAGTAGGCGGTGACCCTGGTGAGGGCACCCTCCAGTTCCCTGATGTTGTCGGTGATGCTCTCGGCGATGAAGAGCAGCACGTCGTCCGGTACCTGGATGCCGCTCGGGGTCTGCTCAGCCTTCTTGCTGAGGATCGCCAGGCGGGTTTCCACGTCTGGTGGCTGGACGTGGGTGACGAGGCCCATCTTGAATCGACTACGCAGACGATCCTCCAGCGTGGAGATCGAATCAGGTGACCGATCGCTCGTCAGGACGATCTGGCCACCTTCCTGGTGGATCGAGTTGAAGGTATGGAAGAATTCCTCCTGCAGGCCTTCCTTGCGCTCGAAGAACTGGATGTCATCGACCAGCAGGACATCGTTCTTCCGGTACCTGTCCTTGAATTCCTGAAGCTGCTTGTTGCGGATGGCTTCCACGAAGCGGTTCATGAACGTCTCGCTGGACACGTACTGCACC
>Ga0257109_1000552_pt1 | contig 12474 bp, 10 predicted proteins | sample LP_taG_8_FD_191566 | JGI IMG/M metagenome (GOLD analysis project Ga0257109, IMG submission 191566) | Marine microbial communities from Northeast Subartic Pacific Ocean, Canada - LP_J_2011_P26_2000m | ecosystem: Environmental > Aquatic > Marine > Oceanic | place: Canada: Northeast Subartic... | reverse complement strand
TCAGAGTCAGGGTATCGGAAGGCTATTTGGCCCAGGAACCCCGACCACTGAAATCATCGATTACATTCAAGACTGGTTCGGGGGTCAGGAGACATCTTGAAACGAATCAACCCCTCCCGGTGACCTCAGAAGCACCCCGTAAACCCTCCGGTCGGATGGCTGAGCTCTCTCTCGAAATCAGAGAGCTTAGAGAGCGACTGTATGACGGGGGTGGAAGTGGAGCTATAGAACATCAGCATGCCCAGGGTAAACTCACTGCCCGTGAAAGGCTGCATCTCCTCTTTGATGAGGACAAGCCAACTGTCGAACTGGGGTTGCTAATTGCGCATGATCTTTACGACGGCCAGGCGCCTGGAGCTGGCGTTGTCACTACTGTGGGTTGTGTCTCAGGGAGGGATGTGATCGTTGTTGCGAATGACGCAACGGTCAAAGCTGGGGCATGGTGGCCTGAGACCATCACCAAGATTCTCAGGGCACAGGAAGTCGCGATGCGGTGTTGCATACCGATCATCTATCTTATTGACTCAGCGGGAGTGAACCTCCCATACCGGAGTGGAGTTTTCCCAGGCCAGTACGGTGCAGCTCGGATCTTCTACTACAACTCAGTGATGCGCCGCTATCTCCGGATACCGCAGTTGGCGGCTGTGATGGGGCCTTGCCTCGCCGCCGGTGCATACCTCCCTGCACTATCGGACGTCATTCTCATGGTTGAAGGTACCTCATTTATGGGGTTTGGGACCCCAGATCTAGCAAAAAGAATTACCGGCCAGGTACTGGACGCAGAAGAGTTAGGGGGTGCGAGAGCTCACACAGAAGTCAGTGCTGTGGCGCATTACGTAACGGAGAGTGATGAAGATTGTTTGGAGCGCCTAAGGAAGTTGGTTAGTGAGCTTCCTACTCAGGAATCTTCCATCAACCGAACTGCTACACCTCCCCAGAGACTTGCATACGAACTTTACGACTTAATACCTGATGACCACCGGCAGCCCTCTGATATGCAATCCATCCTTGAGTGCATTCTGGATGGAGAACCGCTCCACGAGTTTCAGCCTGACCATGCCCAAGAGATCATATGTGGGACTGGTTCACTTTCTGGACACCCGATAGGAGTAATTGCGAACGCTCGTGGCACATTCAAGAGTTCCGATGAAGACTCTATTCGTTTTGGTGGCGTCATTTATGCGGCTAGTGCTCGTAAGGTGGCGTATTTCATTGAGACCATGAATCGGCAAGGAACCCCAATCTTGTTTGTGCAAGATGTTTCGGGCTTCATGGTTGGGGCTGAAGCAGAGCATTCGGGAATTATTCGAGCAAGTGCCGAACTTGTGGAGGCAATGGCTACTGCGAAGGTCCCCAAGATCGTCCTGACCCTTAACCACGCCTCGGGAGCGGGGTACTACGCCATGGGAGGGCAGGGATTCGATCCAGATTTCATTTTGTCACTACCCACCGGCCGCATGGGACTTATGGAAGCCGAAAGTGCGGTGACAGCAATCTTTGGTGCCCAACTTCAAGAAATCAGAGAGAAGGGATTGGATCCTGGACCTGAATTGACCACTGAAATGGACCGGATTCGCGCTGAATACGAAGAGGAACTTGACGCGCGTTTTGCGGCGGCCCGAGGGTTCGTCGACGGCATCCTCTTACCCGAAGAACTACGTGAAGGTTTGGGTTTGCTTCTCCGGGCTTCAATGAATAATCCTGGTCCTCATATAGGGCCATTCCAACTCCAGGATGAGTAGCAGTGATCCAGGGTTCGGCCATGACGAAGAGCTATTTGTCCTACGAATTCATAACGACTAGGAGACGCACCTGTACCTCTTTCTAGACCGATCTGGAAGATTTCGTCAATTCCTAGAGTGGAGAATCCGAATCTTTATTGCTGGTGCCTTCATTGCATTGGCAGGGATCTATTTTGATGAGCAGTGGATGACGAGATTAGCGATTGTAGTCCTGATGGTAGGGTTTCTTATGCGGTTTCTGCTCTCAATTTACTCAAGAAAATCAGATCCGGCTTCTTCCGAGGATAACGCTACTGAATCTGAGAGGATCATCTAACCGGAGGGGATCTAAGATACCGTATGAAGGATGCCGTGGTTGGCGAAATAACGCTGGGGTAAGTCTCCAATGCGGAATTTGATCGATTCTGCGTTAGTTTCTATGAAGAGAATTTGCGGTATCGTGGGAAGTCTGATTATCGGGCTTTTTGCCAATTTTATTAAAAGTTGCTGATAATTGCTTCACCTCATGCAGTTGATGGAGAGGATGAGGCAACAGAAACAAAATTGGAAGTAAGAACTTGGAGTCGACCTGCCGCAGTAGAGGGCCGGTATCCGATGGGTAATTATGACCTTCGAATACCGACCTAACTGCGCCCGGCGCTCCGGATACTGGCTGGTGGCCTGATTCGTTGCCCAGAGGTCTGGGCAGGGGGTTGGGCACGCGGACAGTGCCGGTTCGGGTGAGGCAGGGGTGACTGAACAACGGAGAGAATATTGAGGAGAGAAATCCTCGTGAGTGCGATGCCCCAGGAGTCTTGGGTGGCACTACTGGAAGACGACAAGCTAGTCGAGGTTCTGCTGGAACGCCCCGACCAAGACCGGATCATTGGGGGCATATTCTTGGGGCGTGTGGAAGCTGTGCTTCCTGGCATTCAGGCGGCATTTGTCGATATAGGCACCGAGAAAGCTGGTTTCTTACACGTTTCTGACCTGATACGTGATGAAGACCCTGAGGAAGAGAACGGAAAGGGTGATCGTAGGAGGCGTTCTCGGACTAGAAAATATCCACCGATCCAGGATCACGTCCAAAAGGGTCAAGCCCTCCTGGTCCAGGTAACCAAAGAGACTATCGGTTCAAAGGGTCCAAGGATCACAGCCCAGATTTCTCTTCCAGGGCGCTTTCTGGTTTACATGCCGTATTCGGATAATGTTGGCGTGAGCCGTCGAATCGAAGACAGAGTCCAGCGAACAAAGCTGCGCCGAATGGCAAAGAAAATTCTTCCACGCGACAGCGGTGGAATCATTATTAGGACTGTCAGTGAAGAGGTGACCGAAAAAAAGATTGAGCATGAATTCAAGCATCTCCGAGAGAGCTGGAACAAGGTTCTAGCGGATTCGAAGTCCCAAGAAGCGCCGGCTCTGGTCCATCGTGGTGCGCAACTGATTGATGGGGTGATCCGGGATCTATTTAGCGACAAATTTGACGCGGTCAGAATCGATTCTAAGGCTATCTATAACGAGGTTTTGGAGTATGTGAAGAATGTAGATCCAGAACTCTCTAATCGGGTGCACTTACACGAAGGAGAGGAACCCCTTTTCGACAAGTATGGAGTTGGGGAAGAAATCCAAAGGGCTTTCGAGAGGAAGGTTCCCCTTAAATTGGGTGGACACATTGTAATTGAGCCGACAGAGGCCCTTGTATCGATCGACGTCAATACCGGTCGATTCACGGGGAAGGGCAAGAAAAAAGACCCTGCGAAAACAATCTTGCAGACCAACCTTGGTGCGGCACAAGAGATAGCAAAACAGCTGCGGCTGAGAGATATCGGTGGAATTATCGTCGCGGATTTCATCGACATGGAATCACAGGCTCATCGTGATAAGGTTCTTCATGAGCTTAAGACTCACCTTGGCCGTGATCGCGCTCGGACCAAAGCGTTTGAAGTATCAAGTCTCGGACTGATCGAGATGACACGACAGCGTGTGCGCCCGTCACTTTTCAACTCGTTAACATCGGTCTGCACGTCATGCAGGGGCATTGGGCGTGTTTATACGCCGGCGACGGTATTACGCCAGATTGAACGGAGTCTCCGGAGAGCAGCATCTGCTAAAGAAGAAAAAAGAATCGTCGTACGCCTGCACCCAGAAGTTGCCCTGAGGGTCATTGAGGAGGAACCTGGGTTACTGAAGAGACTTCGCAGCCGTACTCGTATGGACCTAAGTCTCCGCGATGACCCACTTATCGGGTTGGATGAATTCAGGCTTCTGTCGGGGCCCTCTGAGATTGATGTCACTGGCAAGTACGCAGTAGCCTAACTCTTTACTGTTGTACCTTGACCAATATTCCGGACCTGTCGATAGTTACGGGCTTTAGATTGAAGGCCATTTAGTAAGACTTCGGGAAGCCTATATGTACGCGGTGTTCCAGACTGGTGGAAAACACTTTCGAGCTGAGCCCGGTGCTCGGCTCCGTATCCCTTCGCTTGACGTCAAGCCTGGGGACTCGGTGACATTTGATCATGTGCTATTAGCTGCAGACGGTGCCGAAGATGTGAAAGTTGGCACCCCTATCGTTGATGGTGCCTTGGTCAAAGCCGAGGTTATTCGGCATGGCCGAACCAAGAAAGTCATCGTCTTTAAGCGGAAACGGAGGAAGGGCTACCGGAAAAAGCAGGGTCATCGCCAAAACTTCACGGAGATCAGGGTCGACGAGATCGTCGCTTGAGTTGCTAGCTCACTTCGGTTTGACAGACGGATAATCATATGGCACACAAGAAAGCTGGGGGATCTAGCAGAAACGGTCGGGATAGCAACCCGAGTCACCTAGGCGTAAAAAGGTTTGGGGGGCAGCCGGTCCGTGCTGGAGGAATCCTAGTGCGTCAACGCGGAACCCGCTTCCATCCGGGCCGTAACGTCGGTCGTGGCAATGATGATACGCTCTTCTCGCAAGTTGACGGCGTTGTGAAATTTGAGCGTATTCGCGCTCGCAGCGTCATTTCCGTTTACCCGTCTGGGTAATTTTCCAATAGGTCCTCTTGGGCCCGGGCAGATTACTGCTCTGGCTAGACCTCTTTCTTCTTTCTTTCCGTTTTCAGGTGCTTTGAATCCTGCCCTGCTCCGAATGAACTCTACGTGTGAGACTCACGATTTATGCTAGTTGGTCTAAAACGTGCAGTTAGTTAGCTGGAGGTTGAGTATGTCCAGAAAGACAAACACGGCGCAGTATCGTCTGATTCGCTGGTGGTATCTCATGCCCTTGGTGGTTATTCCGCTCATTTGCTTAGCGGGAATCACGCCTGTTCAGGAAGCCACTGAGACTCATCCAGCTGCGGTTGAGGTCGTGCAGGCCGAACTGCCACTACACATTAATGAGGATGTCGAGCGGTGGATTGAGCTATTCCAGACAGTACTCAAGTCAGACTTCGAGATATTCTTGAGTCGGCGCGGTGCTTATGGTGATCTGGTGCGTGATGCACTGCGGGCTAAGGGCATGCCAGAGGACCTCTTATATCTGGCTATGATGGAATCTGGACTCAAGCCACGCGCTGTATCTAACGTTTCTGCAGTTGGCCTCTGGCAGTTCATGAGTCCGACCGCACTCCAGTATGGGTTGCGAGTGGATAGTTACGTGGATGAACGGCGTGACCCTATCGGTGCAACTGAAGCTGCATTGGAGTATTTAGACTGGCTACACGGGCGCTTCGGTTCCTGGTATCTGGCAGCTGCAGCTTACAACGCTGGCCCAGGAAGGGTCGAACGAGTCTTGAGGAGATATGCCGACGGGAGAATAGGAGATGAGAACCTATACTGGGAAATCGTTGACCACTTGCCGAAGGAGACGAGGGAGTATGTTCCTCGACTGATTGCGGCAACGATATTGGGCAAGGATGCATCTGCTTATGGTTTTGTGTTCACTTCGACTGAGCGGTACGATTTTGAACTGGTTTTCGTGCCCAGTGGAACGTCCCTCCTACGTGTAGCATCGGCATTAGAAATCGATGTAGGGATTCTCAGAAACCTAAACCCACACTTAGTGCGAGGTGTTACTCCTCCATCAGAAGTTTATGGAGTTCGAGTGCCAGTTGGTGGCTCACAGAGAGTTGTTGCCTCACTCGCGACGGGTCCTGATACCCGGAGGGCTGACGACTAACCCCTCAGTTTGTGGCTGCGATCAGCTGAACTCTTCGTCTAAAGGAAGAGTTGGAGACCGAGTTCCTCTCAAGAGAAAAATCCAGCAAGATGTTTCTCATTCTGGATTGGAGTCATGGTGCTTACAGAGATCAAGACGGGTACGTGCACAATCAAGCCCAGGACACCTTCGTGCATGTCGAACGGCCTAAGATCCGGGTTGAAATAAAAGAAGACTGAAGTGGCAGTGCCTGCCAACAAGCCTGCTAGAACACCGCTCGTGGTTGCGCGTTTCCAGTACATCGCGGATATGACTGGTGGCGCGAGCTGGGAGATGACTCCGTAGGCGGTTGCGAGCAGTAGGACAAGGGAGCTCTCAGCATCTTGGGCAAAGTAATAGGCCGTCGCGCCTGTCAGGAGGACCAATATGCGCATTAGAAGCCGCCGTTGACGGTCATCTAGTTTCACAAACTGGGTTATGCCGTCTTCGACAACGACCGAGGCCGAGGCATGAAGAAGAGCATCTCCGGTCGACATAGACGCCGATAAAGCACCTGCACAGAATAGACCTACGACCACAGCAGGCAGACCCGTCTCCAGTATCATGTAGGGCAATATGAAGTCAGCGGATGAGGGCCCACCGGTGAAGAGTATGCCGGAGAAGCCAATCAAAAAGACGGGGATAAGAAAAAGTTGAAACGTTGGGAAGAGAATTACGGTACGCCGCATCGTGTCATCATCTTTAGCAGTGAATGCCTTCATGAAGAGATGGGGCCACATCATTAGCCCGACAGCACTCACGATGATGAAGGTCGAGTAGGCCCCCCAACTCCAGGGCTCACCGGTCGCAGTGAGGCCGGGTGGGACGAGCATCTCTGGTCGTGTCTCCATGATCTGCTCAAACATCGGTGTAACGCCACCATAGAGTCGATATGGGAGGTACAAACCGAGTGACCATGCAATGATCACCATGAACACGCCCTGGAACGTATTGGTCCAGCCCACCGCCATTGCTCCTGATGCCAATACGTAGAGGATCACGATCCCGTAAGCGACTAGAGAACCAAGCCAGAATGGAACGTTCCCCTCTGTCACTGCTTCGATTACGATCCCGGCCCCCCGGATCTGGAGGGTGATGTATGGAACAAACGCGATCAGACTTAAGCCAGCGATAAGTGCAGAAAGGGTCCGTGAGGGAAACCTTCCCACTACGAGTTGAGCCTGTGTCACATACCCGAACTTACGCCCCAGCGCTGCTGCCCTCGGGCCGACCCAATAGAATGGGGCCATCCCGAGCGCGCCGTACGCGAGGATATAGAATGCGGCTGCTCCTCGAGAGTACGCCCAGCCAGGTCCGCCCAGGAAGGCGAACGCACTGAAGACTGAGGCACCGGTGACGAAGTACATCACGAGTAGGCCAAAGCTCCGGTCCGCAGCCACATAGCCCGTAACACTGTCTGATGATTTTCGTCCAGCTAGGAGACCGATGGTGAGGGTCAGTGCGAGGTACGCTCCTATAATGATTGAAACGACCACCCATTGCTGCATCAGGAGCCCTCACCATCACGGTGTCGGCGTTCAACTCGATCAAGCCCGTAAAGGACGAAAACGCTTCCGGCAATCCATCCTGCAATCCACGCCATCGAGAAGGGTAGTCCAAGAACAAGTGGTTCGATGCGTGCAAACGGTTTTAGGCCAGGCCACGTAACGAAGAACAATGCTAAGGCAAGGTATATGGACGTAAGGATTCGGGCGGTTCTTAGACTCATCAGAGAGGTCTAACGTCCTTTGAATTCGGGCTTGCGTTTCTCAACAAAAGCCAAGACACCTTCCCGGCCATCCTCTGACTCAAACGCATCGATGAAGCGGCTCTTTTCGTACTCGAGTCCTTCTGCGAGAGGCTTTTCAAATGCAACCCGGATCGCATCCTTCGCCAAACGAAGAGCGACAGGGCTCCACCGGGACATCTTGGTTGCCAATTCAAGTGCTTTTTCCAGGTGCTGGCCTTCTTCAACGAGCACATCGATTAAGCCGATATGGTGAGCATCTTCGGCTTCGACGAAGTCTCCGGTCAAGGACATAATGGTCGTCCATCCTCGTCCCACAAGTCGTGCGAGACGTTGAGTGCCTCCACCACCAGGAATCAAACCAATCCGGATTTCAGCCTGGCTCATCCTCGCAGTTTTATCAGCCACACGAACATCGCACGCCAGTGCCAACTCACATCCTCCGCCGATGCAGAACCCATGAATGGCGGCGATTATTGGTTTCTTAAAATCCGCGACGCCCTCGTAGATGCGTCGCCCAAAGAAAGCTTCCCGTTGTTGTTCTGGTGAACGGGCAGCGAATTCGGTGATGTCGGCTCCTGCTACGAAGGCTTTGTCGCCAGCACCATGTATGACAACTGCTCGGACTTCATCATCACGCTCGAGTTCATCGAGCTTGTTTAGCAGAGCATCTCTAAGCTCAGCATTCAGGGCATTTAGCTTTTCAGGTCGGTTCAATGTGATGATCGCGACATACCCGTCCCGGTCATGCAATAACACCGGCACATCACTCATGATTTACTCCTAACGACCTTTGAATTCTGGCTTGCGTTTTTCGACATAGGCATCAAGCCCCTCTTTCGCGTCCAAGCTCGCAAAGAGTTGAGCCTGTAGTTCTCGTTCCAATGTGAGGGCAAGCTCAAAGGGGATTTCCGAACCTGTTTGGGCTGAGCGTTTGATTAAACCGACTGCCTTATTTGCCTTGCCCGGTGTGGTGAACTTGGCCGCATAATCCAAAACAGCCGCGAGAAAGGCGTCATCTTCTTCGTGGTCATAAATCTCGTTGACTATTCCCAGTTCAAGCGCCTGATCGAATCCGAAAGTAGAGCCCTCTGTCATCAGCTGAATTGCTTTGGATTTCCCAACCAGACGGACCAAGCGCTGGGTACCACCGGTTCCCGGAAGTACCCCTAGCGTTACCTCGGGTAGGCCGACTTTTCCAGCATCTCTGCGGGCGATTCGTATGTCAGCCGCCATGGCGATTTCGAGGCCGCCACCCACCGTGTGCCCATTGAGTGCTGCAATCACCAACTTTGGGGTATGCTCGAGACGGTTCAAGGTTTCGTTTGCGTGCAGGCAGAAGCTGTACTTCCAATCAGGATCTGCTTCAGAGAGCATCCCAATATTTGCACCTGCGCAGAAGAATTTTCCGCCCGCTCCTGTGATGACGATCACCTCGACTCCCTTATCGAACCGAGCCTCGATGATGTGGTCATCTAGCTGTCGCATCATCTCGTGGGTGTAGGTGTTCGCGGGAGGATCGTCTAGCGTTAGGATCCCGACTTTATCCCGAACTTCATAGTGAACCAGCACCTTATCTGACATCATCACTCCCTGAGTCTTTGGCTCTATTCAAACGGTTCCGTATACACGCGGGTTGGCGCGAGTTCCATGCTACGCGAAATTAGTGGTATGATCCATCTCATGCCTATGATCAGGATCGTTCACTGTACTCCTTATGTGTTGCAAGAGATGGATAGACTAAGCACGATTGGTCATGCTTACTATGCGAAGGGCACAGCTTTCATAAGCAAGGCAAGGTGAGTGTTCTGCAATTCCAGTGTGAGACGGGAGTAGGAAAATGAGTCGTCAGTTCATGTTTCTCATCGCGATCGCGGGTACACTGGGAGCTATAGCGGTTCCCGGAACCGTACAGAACGAAAGTACTGTGTACCGCGTACCGGTAACCGGTGAAATCGAACTAGGTCTTGCCCCGTATATCCAGAGGGCTGTCAAAGAAGCAGCCGAGGTAGGTGCGGCTGCTTTGATACTCGATATCGATACCCCGGGAGGCCGCGTGGACGCCGCGGAGATCATCTCTGACGCGCTGACGGACTCCGAGGTACCTGTCTATTCTCTCGTCAATCGCCGGGCTTACTCAGCAGGTGCGTTGATCGCTCTCTCGACAAGCCGCATCTACATGCGACCGGCATCTGTGATCGGGGCGGCGACCCCCGTTGATGGTACTGGGACAAAGGCACCAGAGAAGATCGTTTCCGCCATGCGAAGCCAGATGAGGGCACTTGCCGAGTCTAATGGACTCGAACCCGAGGTTGCTGCCGCAATGGTTGATGAAGACATCGAAATCGATGGTGTCGTGGAGAGCGGGAAGCTGCTTACGTTGACGACTGAAGAAGCCGTTGAGTTAGGCTACGCGGAAGCGATTGAGGATCTCGACGCGCTACTTGTCGAGCTTGGCCATGAGGGCGCGACAGTCGTGACTCTCGAATTGAATTGGGCAGAGCGTCTTGTACGTTTCTTTTCTAGTTCGCTGGTGTCCCCATTTCTCCTATCGCTAGGGTTTCTCGGATTATTGATTGAGATCAGAACACCTACGTTCGGCCTGGCTGGGACGATGGGGCTTATTTCTCTGGGCCTCTTCTTCGGGTCGAATATGATTGTGGGTCTGGCCGGTCTAGAGGACGTGCTCATTGTTGGGGCAGGTCTGGTGCTTTTGGGGATCGAAGCGTTCGTTGTCCCGGGTTTCGGGATCTTTGGGGTGGCCGGGATCGTAGCGATTCTCGCCGGGCTCTACATGAGTCTGCTGGGTAATATTCCAACAATGCCGGACTTCACGCGGGCGGCTTGGGTTCTTACTTCATCCACGCTACTGCTGATTGGCTCAGCCTGGGCACTGATACGCACCTTACCGAGTAGCTCTCGACTGGCAGAGAGCGGAATATTTCTACTGGCGAAGACGGCGAGCGCGATCGGCTATGAATCGGCTGAGGTCAGGAGTGACCTGGTCGGAAAACACGGAACCGCGATCACGGACCTACGGCCGGCAGGAACTGCTCTCGTAGGAGATGAGCGCATCGATGTCGTCTCAGAATCCGAATGGATTAGTGCAGGGACACCAGTTAAAATTCTAAGTGCAGAGGGTTATCGTCACATAGTAAGATCTGTCTCAGAACAAGAGGCCGAAGAGGCCTGAGCGACATAATTCAGCATATACCTATTGGAGTGTAGACATGGAAGCAGCACTCATTTTTCAATCGATCCTCGTTATCAGTGCGGTCCTTTTTGTCTGGATCTTTTTTTGGGCGGTCCCTGTTCGTCTCTGGATCGAGGCGTATTCAGCAAGTGTCAAAGTTGGATTCGGTTCGCTCATTGGAATGAGACTGCGAAAGGTTTCTCCGCCCGCGATAGTTCGTCCGCTGATCACGGCAACGAAGGCCGGATTAGATTTGGACGTCAATGAACTTGAAGCGCATTACTTGGCAGGCGGTCGGGTTGACCGTGTCATAGGAGCGCTCATCAGTGCGGATAAAGCGTCGATTGCACTCACCTTCAACCAGGCAGCCGCTATCGACTTAGCTGGTCGTGATGTTCTCGAAGCGGTACAGGTCTCCGTCATCCCAAAGGTCATCAATACACCGAAGGTCGCGGCGATGGCAAAAGACGGGATTCAGCTTATAGCGATCGCCCGTGTCACGGTGCGCGCAAACATCGACCGCCTCGTTGGGGGTGCCGGTGAAGAGACGATTCTCGCCCGAGTGGGGGAGGGAATCGTATCCACGATTGGTTCAGCAAAGACACATGCGGATGTGCTCGAGAATCCGGATGCGATCTCGAAGATGGTTCTCTCGAAGGGGCTCGACTCGGGTACGGCCTTCGAGATTCTGTCTATCGATATCGCGGATGTCGATGTGGGTAAGAACATCGGGGCAGAGCTCCAGACCGATCAGGCAGAAGCTGATAAGCGGGTAGCTCAGGCGCGGGCGGAAGAGCGACGTGCGATGGCCGTTGCCCGGGAGCAAGAGATGACGGCCCTAGTAGTTGAGATGAAGGCGGAAGTCGTAAAGGCTGAGGCACAGGTGCCCCTCGCACTGGCCGACGCATTCCGAGAGGGCCATCTCGGTGTGATGGACTACATGCGCTACGGCAATATCGAGGCGGACACGGCGATGCGTACATCCATCGCCGGCCAGGACGACGAAACCACAACCACATCAGAAACAGAGTAAGCGCGCGTATCGATGGATATTGAAACTCTACTCTACCTCGGGCTCTTCCTGTGGTTTGTTTTTGGGAGCCTGTTCCGTAGGAAGCAGAAGAACCAGCGTGCTCGGGAACCGGTGGCGCTGGACTGGGATCAGGAAGAACAAGAGGTTTGGAGTGAAGAGCCACTTGCCCGCGACTCTGGAAGAGAACGCAAGGCCACTGAGATTTTACCGGCTGACCTTTGGGCGGAGATCACTGGTGCGATGGGACTTCCAGAACCGGCTCCCGTTGAGGAGACACCTCTGCCGCAGCGGGAGCCGGTTCGGACGAGTCGAAAGCCCCAGCCCGACCCACCAGTCCACCGAATCCATAGCACACACCCAGAGTATGGCACTGATCCATCTACGCGAACGGCAGCCATCCAGTATGGGTTGGTCTCTTTAGCAGATGATGCCTCAGTTGTGAGAAGTCAGCTTGGATTGATGGACCGCGAAGCGCTAAGGAGGGCGGTTATCCTACACGAGGTGCTGGGGCCTCCTCTTGCTTTACGGGAGCAGCAACAAGCGGACACCATCACATCTCGCCTCTGGCCATCTTTCTGAGAACAGTCTGGAGTATGCCGCGGTTGTAGTAAT
>Ga0257109_1000541_pt1 | contig 12605 bp, 10 predicted proteins | sample LP_taG_8_FD_191566 | JGI IMG/M metagenome (GOLD analysis project Ga0257109, IMG submission 191566) | Marine microbial communities from Northeast Subartic Pacific Ocean, Canada - LP_J_2011_P26_2000m | ecosystem: Environmental > Aquatic > Marine > Oceanic | place: Canada: Northeast Subartic... | reverse complement strand
TAGTGCATCCCACACCTGTCGCTGGAAGGTTGTGCCTTGTGGTGAAAGATTCAGTGAGAAAGTGTGAAGTTTGCCCTCGAAATATTCATCCAGTTGTTTGATGCAATCTGAAAATTTCGTCTTGGTGAGATGCCAGTCGGGCAGGGGCCATTCATCCCGCCGCTGTGTGGGCAGCGTCAATGAGTGCAGGTACCCGCTCTCACCGACGATAAGAATCGATCCCAGTGGCGAATTATGATAGCGATAGTCCATAACAGTAGATTGTATACGCTACTATTGCTTCGGATCTCCCGAATTCAGGCGAATCGATCGCGCAGCGTCCCCGCAAATCATGAAGACTGAGTTCCGCTGTAATATGGGTTATTGACAATAATTTCTGAAACAAATGAAGTTACAACCTCGGACGACTGTTGGACAGGACCACTCGTCATGAGAAGTCAAGATATCCTAAATCAGCCCGCTCTGTTTCTAGCTCAGAATCAAAGAGAGCTGTATTTTGAGCAGGGCTATCTGATGTTTCCGGGATTGATTTCAACGGGTGAGCTCGAAGAATTTCGTGCCCTGGTCAGTAGGATCGTTGACAGTACGCGTACGATCATGAAATCCTCAAACGAAGTTGATCTTGAGAAAGGTCACTCCGCCGAGAGTCCGAAGCTTCGCAGAATAACCTATGTCGACGACAAGGATCCCCTGTTCTGGCAATTTTGTGCAGATTCAATTATCACGGACATAGCCGCGGACTTATTGGGACCAGATGTCCGTTTTCGGGACATGATGCTGAATTTCAAGTGGGCTGACGGTGGTGCCGAGGTGAAATGGCATCAAGATATCTGCTTTTACCCTCACACCCACTTGGGCTCCATGCAATTCCTGGTGTTTTTGGAGGAGGTATCTTCAGAACAAGGACCCCTGCAGGTTATTCCAGCCAGCCATAAAGGACCAATCTTCGAGCACTATGACGATAGCAATGAGTGGACAGGGGCAATCGGCCCAGCTGACCTGTCTACGGCGGGTGTAGATGACGCAACCGAACTTACCGGGCCAGCGGGTACTGTGTCAGTACATCATTGCTGCACCATACACGGCTCCAGTTGTAACAACAGCGCCAGCGGCCGCCCGGCATTCGTAATTACCTATACCGCAGCAGATGCCATGCCTTACACGGCTCCGCCCTATCCAAGTTCACACTACCGCGTGTTGGTTCGAGGCAATGAACCTCGCTATGCGCGTCATGAAGAGGTGCGAATCCCCTTGCCACCCGACTGGTCGGGCGGTTATACATCGATCTTTGAGCATCAGGAAGATCATAGCTGAAAAAGCAAATCATCAGGATTAATAACATGAGAGATAACCCAATAAACGCGACAGTCGATTTCAATCTTGATGGAACCCAGCACGGGTTCCTCAAGGTGCCTTATTCAGGAGATGATTCTGCGTGGGGCGCCGTCATGGTGCCTGTAACCGTGATTAAGAATGGCGAAGGTCCAACAGCTCTTTTCACAGGGGGAAATCACGGTGATGAATATGAGGGCCCAATAGCACTCTGGTGTCTGGCCGCTGAATTGTCTGCTGACAGTATCAGTGGTCGGGTGATTATTGTACCGGCGATGAATTATCCAGCGTTTAAGGCAGGCAAGCGTACCTCATCGATTGATGGAGGAAACATGAACCGGGTATTCCCCGGAGATCCTAACGGCACCATCACTGAGATTATTGCTGACTATTTTTCCCGTACCCTGTTGCCATTAGCAGATTATGTTGTCGATATTCATTCGGGTGGGAAAACACTCGAATTTGTACCTTTTGCGGCTGCTCATGTGCTGGACGATAAACAACAGCAAGCGCGATGCGTTGCTGCCATGCAGGCTTTTAATGCGCCCTACTCAATGATGCTGTTAGAACTCGATGCAGCCCATATGTACGACACGGCTGCAGAGAATCAAGGCAAGGTATTTGTCGGTACAGAAATTGGGGGTGGAGGCTCAGCTGATGCAACGAGTACCAAGATTGCAAAACGCGGCATCTTGAATGTGCTCATGCACGCCGGAATACTGCCTGGAGAACCCGAACGACACTCTTCAATCAATGTGGATTCGCACGATAGTGGTTGCTTTATTACTTGTGAGCATTCGGGACTACTGGAACTGCGAAATGATCTAGGGGATGAGGTACAAAAGGGCGATCTGATCGCTGTCATACATGACATGGAGCGAACCGGTACAGCGCCGGTCGAATATCACGCGAAGGTCGATGGCATTCTAGTTGGGCGGCACTACCCTTGCCTGACGAAACCCGGTGACAATCTCGCGGTTGTCGCCCTGAAAGGTGATTAACAAGGAAGTTCACAACAAACCAGCAAATCTCCAAGATAAAAACTATGACAGAGGACAACCCCATTTATACGCCGCCATTTAGCAAGGCGGAATACAACCGTCGACTGGCAGAAACCAAGAAAAGGATGGCGGATGCGGGCTTCGATCTGATTGTCTGTCAGGACCCAGCGAATATGGGCTGGCTGACTGGGTTTGATGGCTGGTCGTTCTATACCCCCCAGGTAGTATTGGTTCATCTGGATGAAGAGCCAATCTGGTTCGGTCGGGCCCAGGATGCGAAGGCGGCGCATATCACAACCGATATTCCAGCGAACAACATCATTGGTTATTCGGAGAAGCTGATCCATCATGCAACCGGGCATCCCTATGATGAGCTAGCAGATCTTATAAAAGAGCGTGGATGGGCATCGGCCCGAATCGGTGTTGAATTGGATGCGCATTACTACACCGCAAGAGCGCATGCGCATCTCGTCGAAGGTGTCCCTGATGCCAAGGTGTCTGATTCAGAGCAGTTGGTGAACTGGGCGCGGTTAGTCAAGTCAGACGCGGAATTGGTTTATATGCGTGAAGCCGGTGCGATCTGCACTGCAGCCATGAATCGCGCAATTGAAAAGGTCGCACCAGGTGTGGCGCAGTACGAAGTGATCGCTGAGGTATACAGTGCTCAGATACTGGGTGTTAAAGGAGCCTACGGTGACTACACCGGCTTATGTCCGTTGATTCAGGTTGGTGAAGGGACCAGCACCCCACACCTGACTTGGTCAGACAAGCCCATCCCCCGGGAGACTCTGGTGATGCTGGAGATGGCAGGTGCCCGACATCATTATCATGCACCGTTAACTCGGACACTCTATTTGGGGTCCCCGCCTTCAGAGGTGACCGCTTTGACCCATACAATAATCGAAGGCGTCGACGCCGCGCTTGACATGGCCCGTCCCGGAGTAACCTGTGAAGCGGTCGAGGCCGTATGGCAGAAAGTGCTTAACCGGGCGGGCTACCATAAGGACAGCCGGGTCGGGTATTCTGTGGGCTTGAATTATCCGCCGGATTGGGGCGAGCGGACCGCTAGCCTGCGTCCGGGTGACCAAACAGAGCTTCAGAGTGGCATGTGTTTTCACTTTCAGTCAGGAGTCTGGCTGGAGACGTTAGGCGCGGCGGTATCGGAGTCCTTTGTGGTTACCAAGAGAGGTGGCGAACGTCTATGTAACGTACGCTCCGAACTGATCGTTATCGATTAGTATTGGTCGAACGACCAAAAAATCCGAAGTAAGAATTTTCAAGTGTTGTCGTAATTTCTGTCTCACAGTGAAAATCAGAAAAATTGCGGTATGGGGTATCCAGATGCCGTTTCGTGACGGGCCCTATGCGATGTCGCATGTGACTCAGGAAGTGGTGTACGGTCGGGTCCTTCAGGTACATACGGTCGATGGCCAGACGGGGTTGGGAGAGGTTGTCTTTCCACCATCGTTATCCGTAGATGAACGACAGCAACTGATTGTGGACGAGCCGCTCTATCTGTCTTCATTAGCCGGAAAAGAGGTTGATGCTCTTATTGAACTTGCGCAACAACTGTGTGGTCGTGGACGGTCCTGGTCCGGCATTGCCTTTGGGTTGGAGACAGCCGGCTATGATCTTTTGGGAAAGGCAGGAGGCTTGCCGGTCTCGGATCTGCTTGGTGGTAGGCTTGGAGAAGGCGTAGATGACTATTTTTCTATTTCCGAGTCCACTATAGAGAAAATTCGGAAGCGCCTCGCGATTGCAGGATCAGAGCGTAAGGTTATTCAACTTAAACTGGGTATCGGTTCTCCAGGCGATGATGCCGAGCAAGTTAGTGCAGCGCTGAGTAACATGGCGGACTGGCAAATTCTGTTGGCAGATGCCAACGGTGGATGGTCGGTCGATACAGCCTGTGAGATTATTTCTTCTTTCAATGACCCACGTATTGTTTGGGAAGAAGCATGTTCGACATACGACGAAAATACGGAAGTTGCACGCCGTACTGGCCAACCAGTGATGGTCGATCAGTGTGTTAAAGAGGCCGGTCTGGCAAGAAAGGCTGTAGATGACCAGTTGGTGTCGTCACTTTGTATTAAGCCCGCATTTCTTGGCGGTCTTACGGTAGCGCGTGATATCCGGGACTATTGTGTCAGCAACGGCATGAAAATGCGCATCGATGGTCCATGGTGCGGTGATATTGCGACAGCAGCAATCTTGCATCTTGCTTTAGGTGCTCCGCCGGACTTGTTGATTGCCGGTTGTGATCTGCGTGAGCCATTGGTACGGGAACGGGACCTTAAGGGTGTTGTCAGTTTGGATAAATCCCGCATTGCCCCGCCATCCGGTGTCGGTCTGGGAATTACACTTCCGGATGATGCCTTGGGAGACCCGGACGCCACCTATTAGATCAGGTGGGACGAGCCAGCAATCGACTAACAAGACCTGGTGTTCTGATTTAGGAGCTAATGGATGCCTCCAAACTAACTTGTGGGCGTCATACGAATTGAATAACGACTGGATATTGCCGTAAGATGTCAATATAAAGAGGTGCTTAAAAGCATCAGTATCTAGAGTTTCTAGGAGGAACACCATGAGTAGCCATTGGACAGATATCACCGCTTCTGATGGTAGTGGAAGTTTTCGAGGGTACGTTGCAACACCTGAATCTGGCTCCGGGCCGGGAATTTTACTGTTGCAGGAAATTTTCGGAATCAACTGGCATATCCGTGATGTTGCCGATTATTATGCTGAGGAAGGTTATGTGGTTCTGGCACCCGACCTGTTCTGGCGTATGGAGTCGGAGGTAGAACTTGGGTATAGCGAAGAAGACTTTCAAAAGGCATTTGGCTTTTATCAGCAGTTTGATGTGCCCAAGTCTATAGAGGATATGCAGGCGGCGACCAATGCGCTTCGTGAACTCGACCAATGTAAGGGAAAAATTGGCTCAATAGGATTTTGCCTGGGTGGCAAGCTCAGTTATCTTACAGCCGCGCATTGCGGTGTTGATGTGGCGGTCTGTTATTACGGGGTGGGCATTGAAGAAGATCTCGACCTTAAGGACAAGATCGCCTGTCCCGTTGTCATGCATTTTGCAGAACTGGATCAGTTCGTTCCAGCGGAAGCCCGGGACCAGGTATCGGCGGCGTTCAGTGAGCGCTCTGAAATAGAGATATACACTTATCCGGGTACTGACCATGCATTCAATACCCCTGGCCGGGATTCATACGATAAGCCGGCATCACAGATGGCACACTCTAGATCGATAGCCGCATTTCGTCGGGTGATGGGACCGCATCACAACCTGAGTGAATTGTGGGACGCTCATTGTTACCATGAGTTTGCGACTAGAGATGTGGATGCAACGATGGCGACAATGGTCGCAGAACCTTACGTGAATCATATCCCCACACTGACAGGTGGCGTGGGGCACGATCATCTGAAACGGTTCTATAAGTATCATTTTGTTAACAGCAATCCACCTGACACCAAGCTTATTCCGGTTTCAAGAACGATAGGCGCCGATCGTGTGGTGGATGAGATGGTATTCTGTTTTACCCATACCTGTGAGGTCGACTGGATGCTCCCCGGGGTTGAGCCCACTGGAAAGTATGTAGAGATCCCGGTGGTTGCAATTGTTTGCTTCAGAGGCGATAAGCTTTACCATGAGCATATCTATTGGGACCAGGCATCTGTTCTTGTGCAGATTGGCAAGCTCGAGCCCGATGGTCTCCCAGTTGCAGGGGCTGAGGTCACCCAGAAACTACTTGATGAATCACTGCCATCGAATGAATTGATGTCAAGATGGGTCAGCAGTGAGGGCGAACCGATCTAACCAAATTTCGAGTACATCATAAGTCACACAACAACCATGTTTTGCGCTCAGTTGGTTACAGTCCGCGCATTGAGGTAATCAGTGGTTCTGAGCCAGGAGGATTTGAAAATGAAGATTGACCGTCGTTCTTTTTTGCAGTATTCCGGAGCAGTTTCGGCTGCCAGTTCGTTACCGGCTATCTTAATGTCTCCGGGTGCGTTGGGCGCATCTCGCGATACGCTTACGATCGCCTATAACGTGTCTTTGCCCAATTGGGACCCAACGGTTGGACTGTCATCTGTAAACCCGGGGTTGCAAAGCATCTGGAAGTCAGTTTTTGATCAATACATTGATCAACATCCTGACCTGACATTTAAACCAGGCGTGCTGACCAAATGGGGATGGAATTCCGATAAAACAAAGGTGCATATGACCGTTCGCGATGGTGCTACCTGGCAAGATGGTCAGCCGATCACTGGCGAGGATATCGTCTGGAATCTCAAAAGAGCAGGTCACCCGGATACGGGCAATCCCGTAGGGGGATTTGTCTGGGCGTCACTAGGTAACTTGTCTGCAAATGGTAATGAGGTTACCGGCGACGTGAATCAGTATGTCCCAGATATTTTTAAGTGGATGTCATTTTTGACCGGATATATTCTGCCACCACACTACCATGACAAAGTCGGTGCTGAAGGTTTTGAAAAGAATCCTCTAGGCTCAGGACCATATAAGGTCAAGGAATTTGTCCGGGGATCTTTCGTTCGACTTGAAGCTTATGATGACTACTGGGGTGGCAAGCCGGCTTTCAAGAATGTGATCTTTAAATTTGTTACCGATGTTTCAAGTCGGATCGCTGAAATCGAAAGTGGTTCTTCCGATATTACACTGGCTGTTCCGTTCGAAGAGTATGACCGGTTGAGTCAGAAATCCGGGCTGACAGGCGTGACGACGCCGGTATCGGACATTGCAATGATATTTTTCAACGATGTGGGCCCGATGGAAGATCCAAATGTTCGAAAAGCTGCGGTTCATGCTGTTGATAAAGATGCAATCGTTAAGCGACTTTTACGTGGCTACGGTGTGCCACTGAGCACGTTACAGGCGCCAGAATACACAGCTTACGATTCCAGTATTGTTGTTGACCATAACCCGGAATTGGCAAAGGAATTGCTTGCGAGATCCGGATACTCCACAGATAACCCGGTCAAGTTTACGATCCAAACAACGCGTGGCTATCTTCCAAAGGATTACGAAGTTATCCAGGCAGTGGTGGGCATGTGGCGCAAGGTAGGCATTGAGGCCGAGATCGAGGTCTATGAAGTTGCCAAGCACTATGAGCTTAGGGCGCAAGATACACTGGCACCCGCGGCGTTCTATAACTGGGGTAACTCAATCGGTGATCCAGGTACCTCAACGGGTCACGCGATGTTTGGTCCCAGCCCACACTCTACCTGGGATACAGATGATCTCGACGGGATGATCGGTCCGCTCTGGGGAGAAAAGGACGAAGCTAAGCGTATTGCTGGTTGGAAGAAAGTTGATCGCTATATTGCTGAGAACGCCTACGTTTTGCCGCTCTACCAGCAGGTGCAACCGGTGCTATATAAATCTGACCTGGCCTTTACAGCGCATGGGGCAAATTACGTTTTGCCGTTCACCACACGACCCAAAGGCTGACAAACCTCTTCATCCAACACTGATGCCGGTCGACTGATATGAACAGTCGACCGGTAGTCAGCCACTGGGTAGTTCTGCCCAGTTCCTAGTTGTATTAGGCAGTAAAACTACAATGACCACTCGATACCTGTTGAATCGATTGCTGTTGGCGCTGCCCACTCTTTTGGGAGTTGTCACGGTCGTATTCATACTTTTAAGAGTGGTACCTGGAGACCCCATTGCGATGATGACAGGGCCGGGAGCGACTCCAGAAGATATACAGCACCTTCGAGCACACTATGGTCTCGACCGGTCGTTATCTGCCCAGTTCGTTATCTACCTCGGGCAGTTGGCAATGGGGGACTTGGGAACGTCAATCAGTCTCCGCCAAGACGTGGGTGAGTTGATCTTGGGGCGGTTGCCTGTCACGTTAGAGCTCACCGTGTTTGCAATGTTGATAGCGATCGGTTGTGGCGTATGTCTTGCCATAGTGGGCAGCTATTGGCGGTCTCGTTGGCCCGAGGCGATTATTGACAGTGTTATTGGCATCATCGTTGCGATACCTGACTTCCTATGGGCACTAGCCTTCATTCTGATACTGGGTGTGGTAATTCCTGTAATGCCTATTTTTGGCCGACTGGATCTGACCTTGGAGTATCAGTCGTATACGGAGTTTTATCTTATAGAAAGTGCTCTCCGCGGCCGATTTGATGTGACGGGGTCAGTACTGTGGCACATGATCCTGCCGGGCGTGGCACTGGCGTTGCCTCTCATGGCAGTAGGTGCTCGAGTGCTCAAATCATCTCTGAATGTGGAAATGACGCAAGATTATGCTGCGCTGGCGCACACAAAGGGCTTTAGCCGTTTGCAGGTCATTCTTAAAGAGGCACTGCGTAATGCTCTTATCCCGGCAGTGACGCTCACCGGCGTACAGTTGACATTCCTGATTGGGGGCACGGTTTTAATAGAACGTATTTTTGGTTATCCAGGATTAGGCAACATGGCGATCGACGCAGTTATTAATCGTGACCTTCCTTTGATTCAAGGCATCATCATCATCTTTGCCATCATATTTATTTTGGTCAACTTTTTGATTGATCTGATCAACACGATGCTCAATCCCAGGCTTCGAGATGGTTAACATGCGGCCAGATCCATCCTTTGTGTATCGTATCTGCCACGAGCCCCGTGCGGTATTTGGTCTTTTTGTATTGTCTGTTTTGACCGTGACCGCATTAGCTGCACCCTGGTTGGCCCCGCATGATCCCCTGGAGCAGGATCTTCTCTATTCATTTTTACCGCCAACGTGGTATCCACAAGGAGAGGGTGGCTATTTATTGGGTACGGACAATCTTGGTCGCGACATCATTTCTAGAACGGTTTATGGCACTCGAATAGCTTTGGTAGTCGCGGTAATTGCAGCTAGTCTCGCATGTCTATTGGGTACTGTCTTAGGTTTATGCGCAGGGTTTTTTGGCGGCAAGGTCGATTTAATTATCTCTCGCGTCGTTGATATCTGGATGTCTTTTCCTGCTGTACTACTATCAATCGTGTTAGTCGCTGTCATCGGTGCAGGACTCCACGCTGTCATCATCGCGATTGTAATCATCGATTGGACTCGTTTCTGTCGAGTCGTTCGCGCTGAGACTATGGTCCAAAAAGAACTGGACTATGTTGCCTCTGGGGTCACCATAGGTTTAAGCAGAATACAACTGCTTCTCAACGAAATATTGCCAAACCTCGTGCCGTTATTGATCGTTTTATTGAGCATGGAGATGGGTATTGCAATCGTTGTCGAAACCATCCTCAGCTTTGTTGGGCTCAGTGTTGCCGCCGATACCCCATCCTGGGGAAACCTGATACAGGAAGGACGGCAATACATTCACCAAGTTCCATGGTTACTGGGGTTACCTGTTTTCTGCTTAATATTTTCAGTCGTTGGTCTGAATGCCCTGGGCGATGGGCTAAAACAGGTTATTGACCCCGTCTCCCGTCGATGACCACTATTCTGAAAATAAATCAGTTAAGCCTCTGTCTTCGCTATGCCGGCATCAGCGAGCGAATACTGCGTGGAATCAACCTTGTCATTGATTCGGGTGAGGTGCACGGGCTTGTCGGTGAATCCGGGGCCGGTAAAAGTATGTTGGGTCAAGCCATTCTGGATATTTTGCCAAGGACCGCAGTGATCGAGAGTGGCACCATCGATTTTGATGGTCAAAATTTGTTGAGACTGACGCCAACTCAGAGAAGAGGTCTACTCGGATCGGAGATTGCGCTTATCCCACAGGATCCGATGACAGCATTGAACCCTGTTCGCCGAATTGGACAACAGCTCACAGATACATTGGGACTTCATCTGAAACTCAATCGTAAAGACGCCTTAGATCGAGCCTGTGAATTGTTAGAGGAAGTTAGAATCAAGCATCCCCGGAGAGCGTTAAGGCAATACCCCCATGAACTTTCTGGTGGAATGCGTCAGAGAGTTTTGATCGCAATTGCCTTCAGTTGCAAGCCTAGACTTATTGTCGCCGATGAATCTACGACAGCACTTGATGTTTCGGTGCAACGGCAAGTCCTTCGGTTGATTCGGGAGCTACAGGTAAGTTCTGGCACCTCTATTCTATTTATCACTCACGACCTCGGTGTGGTCGCTAAGATTTGCGACAGGGTCAGCATAATACATAGCGGTCGAATCCTTGAAAGTGGTGCGGTGGAGAGAATATTCAGCATGCCTGAGCATGAATACACTCGAGCGCTACTAAAGGCAACGCCCCGTTATGATCGCAGTAAGCATCAATTTAGACCAATCCCCAAAGAGCTCACATCGAGTCTGCAATCAGAGGCTAGGGAATACGATCGGCGAATCAGAGATTCTGTTGATGCTTAAAGCAACAAACTTAACCGTTGCACTTCCAAACCTTGCGGAAAAGAGATCATTCTCTGCGGCACCCTTAGTCACCATTCTTCAGGGACTCAATATTGATGTCGCGAAGGGTGAATGTCTTGGTATCGTCGGAGAATCAGGTTCAGGCAAGACGACGCTTGGCCGAACACTGGTCAGGCTATACAAGCCCACGGCTGGCACGATCTGGTTTGATGGGACGGATATCACTAATCTGGAAGAGAAACATCTGCGTCCGATGCGAGCCAACATGCAGATGATATTCCAGGAACCACAAGCCTCTTTGAATCCTCGACGACGGGTCAGAGATGCTGTGCTGCAGCCCCTTAGAACAAACGGCCATTCGTTTCAGGGCGTCAACGCTACCGAAAAGGTGTCCGAGTTGCTCGATAGAGTTGGTCTTGATCCCGTGCTGCAGCGACGTTTCCCTCACGAATTAAGCGGGGGTCAGCAACAGAGGGTATGTATTGCACGAGCTATCTCGCTTAGACCATCCCTGGTCGTTGCTGACGAAATCGTATCGGGTCTCGACGTTTCTAATCAGGCACAAATTCTGCTTCTACTCAACGAGCTAAGACGGGACCTTGGTCTTGCGGTTGTTTTTATCAGTCATGATCTTTCGGTCGTGCGTACCGTGTGTGACAGGGCTACGGTTCTTCTGAATGGTCGGCAGATAGAAACCGGGCGCACTGAGAGGATTTTTGAAAATCCCAGGCGCCGTTACACTAGTACTCTGATTCAATCAGTTCCGTTGCCCGAAGTCGACCAAAACTGGCTGAATGTAACGGAAAATGAAACAACTGAGTTCAATAGAGAGAAAGCTATGAATATTTCTGGTTGCGTGGCTTTAGTGACGGGTTCCAACCGTGGCATAGGACGTTGTTTGGTCAAGGCTTTGGTTGATCAAGGTGCGAAAAAAGTTTATGCGTCGGCGAGAGATCCGGCTGCGGTTGAGGATTTAGTGTCTCTGCACCCTGGTATCGTGCAGAGCGTCGTACTGGATATTACTGATGTATCTTCGGTGGCACAGGCAGCTCTTAGCTGTAATGATGTAGAGGTGTTGATCAATAATGCGGGTGTCAATCGTACGCGTGGTCTGATTGCTGCGAGTGACCTGGACGGCGCCCGTGAAGAAATGGAAACGAATTACTTTGGTACGCTGTCCATGTGTAGGGCGTTTGCGCCAGTGCTGAAGACGAACGGCGGTGGCTGCATTGTTAATTTGTTGTCAATACTGTCCCGGGTTGCTCTTCCGCTTATGGGATCGCTCTGCGCTTCAAAGGCAGCTGCACTTAGACTCACTGAAGGTGTTCGAGCTGAACTCAGCGCACAGAATACTTTGGTGATTGCTGTGATGCCGGGTGCGGTAGATACAGATATGAGCAAGGATTTCCCACCACCTAAAATGCCGCCTGAAGAGGTCGCCCAAGCGGCCCTCGAGGCGATTAAATCGGGAACCGAAGAATCATATCCGGGTGACATGGCTTCTGGTTTAAGCCAGGGCCTTGCCGCTGACCCTAAAGCTGTGGAAAAAGAGCTCGCAGCGTATCTACCGGGGTGAAGACATACCAATACTATGCCGGGGGCACCTGGCATGATCCCAGCTCGGGGCAATGGATCGACAGTGAAAATCCTGCGCTCGGTGAGGTCTGGGCGAGGGTGCCGGACTGCAACGCAGACGACATCAACCGTGCCGTACAGGCAGCGCAAGGCTGCTATTACCAGGGCCCGTGGGGGCGCATGCAGCCGTCTGAGCGTGGCCGTGTGATAACCCGAATCGGTGATGTGATCACAAAAAATGCCGAGCGTCTGGGCGAAGTGGAAACCCGGGATAACGGCAAGTTGCCTAAAAATATTACACCGTCTCTGAAATCCTGGCAGACCGATAGTTTTTATTATTATGCCG
>Ga0257109_1000537_pt1 | contig 12634 bp, 10 predicted proteins | sample LP_taG_8_FD_191566 | JGI IMG/M metagenome (GOLD analysis project Ga0257109, IMG submission 191566) | Marine microbial communities from Northeast Subartic Pacific Ocean, Canada - LP_J_2011_P26_2000m | ecosystem: Environmental > Aquatic > Marine > Oceanic | place: Canada: Northeast Subartic... | reverse complement strand
AATTTACTGAGGTTGGCTCGGTAGCTCAGTTGGTAGAGCAGTGGACTGAAAATCCATGTGTCGCTGGTTCGATTCCGGCCCGAGCCACTTCAGAAATGAAAAATTGTTTATTAAAAATTAAAGTATGGTTAAAATTTTATAGAACATCCTAAGGATTTTGTCGCTTTGGTTCTTACGCTTTTACCCTTAGATACAGAATTGATTGCATCCACAAGGTAATTACGTTTCACTCTTTTTGGACCATCATCAATAGCACCACGATATCTTAAATCTCCATTTTTATCAAAAAGATATACATGAGGAGTCACCATCGCGCCAAATGCTGTTGCAAGCTTAGCTCTGCTATCCAATACATAAGGAAATTTATAGCCATATTCTTTAGCATGTTCTTTCATTGAGTCAAAACTATCCACTCCATCATGTTGACTTGCATTAGAGTTAACAGCAACAAACCCTATATCATTGTTTGAGCACAGTTCTGATATTGGATTATATCTTTCTTGCCAACGAATAACCCAGGGGCACGTATTGCAACTAAATATTACAAGAAGTCCCTTTTCTTTTTTATAAGTATTAAACTCTGATTCCTTACCATTAATATTTTTTACAATAAAGTCTGAGCCAGGCATTGCACTTCCTATGGGAATCTCTTCGCTCATTAAAGTGGAAAATACAATAATACTTAAGATTATTATTCTAATCATAATATTTCTCCTTTAGTTTCTAATAGTGAATCAATTTTACTAATAAAAAATTCTTCATCTCTTTTTCCCTCCCAGTATGAAAGAAGGTTTAATTCTTTGTCATAAATGCCTGTAAAAGGCATTACACCAGTCCAAGAAGTACAAATCTTATCAATAAACTCTTGGGTGTTGCCTTCTTGCTTTCTATAGTGCTGTCCACCAACTCTTTGATCTAAAAGAAATTCCTCAGTAGCTACTGCATTTTCATCCCAGTCAGTACTTAAAAAAACTACGTCTAGCTTACTGATATGATAACGGTTTTTGAGACTGACAATGTATGGAAACTCCTGGATACAAGGTATGCATGATGTAGACCATATATTTAGAAGCACAAGAGATGATATATTATTTTCTTTGATATTATTAAACAATTCAGGGACTGTGACAACCTTAACACTTAACAAATCATTAACGCATCTAAAAGGAATAAGAATTAATACAAAAATAATGATGTTTTTCATGATTCAATATTAGCGAGTTAAGGACGATATATCTTAATAGATTATATTTACTAAATTAATTTTTGATATTAGATAATTTTTTTTACAAACAGTTTTGTTGTTTATTAATTTTAATTTTAAGATTTAGTGTGTAATTCGTTAATAATATAGAAAGGAGGTGATCAGTTGTCTATTTTAAATATAACGCTGGCCTCCAAAGGATCGGCTGCATAGCACACCTAAGGGTTTATACCTTTTAGGAGGTCAGCGATTACTTTGTATAAAAAACCCTCATTTTGATGAGGGTTTTTTAATAACTATTTAATATCTAAATACTGAAGTATACTTTTTAAAGATGAGGATACCTTCTGTCCTGTTTTCTCTAATCTTCTAGTGTTTACATGGCCAATATTAACGAGTAAACAATCAACACCCATAGCCTTGGATACTTCATTATCATGTATGGTGTCACCAACTAATAAAGTATGTTCAGATGAAAAGTGTGAGTTTTTTAACCAGTTAACACCTGCTTCTATTTTACCATCTGCTTTTTCGTTTTCAACACCAATGAGATGGTTAAATAAAACATCTATCTTGTGGTGTTCAACCCATTTAACTAAAGAACTCTGTTTCCCCGCTGAAAGTATCGACTGAGTGACTCCAGATTCGTTTATTTTTCTGAGAACAAGTTTTGCATCGCTATGCAGCATACATCTCTCAAATTTGCTTTTATAATATTCTAAAAACCCCGGGATAGGGAAAGGTTCCTTCTTAAAATCAAAACCTAACTTTTTATAATATTCTATTACTGGAAAACAAAAAAGATTCCTGTAATCCTTATTTGATACTAAAGGCATATTTCTAGATTTTAATACATAGTTAATTGCCTCAATACATAGCCACCTGTCATCCAAAAGCGTACCATTCCAGTCCCATACTATATGCTTATATTTCATTTATATATTTATTAATAAAATTGAACCGAAAATTAAATTAATCAAGCAACAACAAGTAGTGACAATAAAACATAATAAGCCTGAATTCATTATATCATTAGAAAATAATCTAGCCTCAAAACTTCCGGGTAAAAAAGCACATGATGTAATGAGAACAGGTCCAAAGATTCCTAAAGCAATAAGATATTTCAAAAAAGAGCCTGTCCCCTCTGCCGTGTTAATCTTTTTATTCCCTGACAATGATACTTTTAACTTTATACTCACTCTAAGATCAAGAAAAGTAGAAACTCATAAAGGGCAAATTTCTCTGCCTGGTGGCACTCAAGAAGATGATGAGTCATTAGAACAAACTGCTTTAAGAGAAACTAAAGAAGAGATAGGGGTCTTACCAGAAACAATTGAACTTCTTGGAAAACTTTCTACAATCTATGTGCCTTTTTCCGGATTTAATATTTATCCTTATGTTGGGTGGACAAAAGAAATTCCTAAACTAAAGATATGTACTGAAGAAGTAGAAAAGATTATTTCTGTCCCGGTTACTGAGCTAATAAATAGAAATAATCAAAAAGTAAAAAATACTATGCTCAGAGGCGTCCCAGTAAAAATGCCATACTTTAGCCTAAAAAATGAGACAGTATGGGGCGCTACATCAATGATATTATCAGAGTTTAAACAGTTAATAAAATGAGATTAGGCAACTGGTTGACTTCTTTAACTTCTTGTGATTATTTCGTGATCTTAATTTTTTTATTGGTTGGTTTATTACTAAGTCATTTTTCAATTAAAACCCTAATACAAGTCTATAATAAAAAACATTTTCAAATCCATACAAAAAAACCATCCGGCCATCACCAACAGTAATATTTATTCTATCAATTATTTACACAATTATTTTATATAAACTATTTGGTCAGATTTTTTAATAATCAATGAGCTGAACATTAAACTAATTAGTTAGTTGATCCTCTACTTTCTTTTCAATTGTTTTTATAGCAGAGTCTTTTACCTTCTCCCCTGTTTTTGTTACGACATCTTTTAGTATTTCTGCTGATTTTGATACGGACTGTGTAATCTCTGCAGTATCCTTTCCAGTATAATGCAAATAGGCAATATATAAAATAAAGATCGACGCAGTAACAAGAACAAGCTTTATAATTTTTTTGATAAAGCCATAAACAACAATAACCGCTAAAATAACTGCTATCGCTAGATACACAGGGTTGGCGGTGACTGCTTCAATTATATTTTCCATTGTTGCTTTCTAACTCTTTATAGGATATTAAATTTAGAGTTCAATAAGTAATATTAATAGACTAGAAAGTATGAAAAAAATAATAATAATGATATTTCTGTCAATAATTTCAGCGCAAGAGAAATATCCCGCAGACTCGTTATTAAAATCAGAAAATATATCTACTATTAAAAAACTCTTTATCTATCCTGTTACAAGGTGGCAACGTATTTCCTATAATTCTGATATTTTTAACTGTCAGTTCTACCCAAGCTGCTCAAATTTTTGTGTACAATCCATTAAAGATAATGGTGCTATCATGGGTTCAATTATCGCTGCAGACAGGATAATTAGGTGTAACCCTTCTGCATTATATTATCATCAAGAGATTAATGGAGTCTATAATGATGAAGGCGGAAGATTAATCGATTTTGTAAATCCTAAGATTTATCAAAAGAGCGAGAAATCGCCAACTATTGCTGCTGTGCTTTCCATTGTACCTGGCTTAGGCCGCGTTTATGCTGGAAGATTATATGATGGTTTATATAGTATAATGACGATGGCTATAACAGGAAAAGCTGCTGCTATAGCAATTAAAAGTAAAAGAAAGATATTAGCTCCTGCATTAAGCGCAGCTTTTGTAGTTCTCTATGCAGCTGAGATATATGGTGGGTGGAGAGCAGCAAAGTATTACCACCCAACTCAAAAAAAGAAATAAAACAAAACCAGAAAATACTCTGTTATGGAGCCGGGTATGGGAATCGAACCCACCTACTACTGATTACGAATCAGTCGCTTGAACCAACTCAGCTAACCCGGCAATTAGTAAGCTAATTTAAGAAATCATTTTTATCTCAAAATATAAAAAATTTCAATTTCTTTTATTAAAAAGTGTTTCTTACGAAAATCTATTTGAAAAATTATAAGCGTGCTAAATTCAGATATCAATCGAAGAAAAACAGATATCTAGAGGATTATTTGAACAAATTTATTTTCTAACTGGTTTAACCAATATCTATTCGACTTAAAACTCTATAAATAATGCTGAACAAAATTTGAATTCATTATCAAAAAATATTTTATTATTGATTCTTCTTTTAGCAAATGTATTTGCCAGTAGATTAAAACTTAAAAAGGCAGATATTTTAGAAAGTAAAAATATTGGCCGCGAGTCAGTCCAATATCTTAAAGGCAATGTAGAATTTCAAAAAGGCTTGGTTCATCTAAAATGCCAGTACGGTACATACAAAGAAAAAAAAGATATCGCTTATTTGTTTGAAAAAGTATATGTAACTAAAGAGGCCCTATCTCTTACATGCGACAGTATAACATTTTATTCTAAGGAAGACAGAATTGAAAGCACCGGAAATCCAAGAGTTCGGGATTCAGACTATAGCCTGAGTTCGGACACTTTAATCTATTTTACTGAGATAGATAGTGGGGTAGCATTAGGCCAGGTTGAGCTATTCCAAAACAACCAAAAAATTAGGGCAAATAGAATAGAATATATAAAAAGACCAGGCTCAAGTGTTGTGTCCTATACCGCTATTGGAAATGTGATCATTGAAGACTCTGTTAGAACAGCTACCTGTGGATTGGCTATATACAATCATACGGATGAAAAAACTACTCTAAATATAAAGCCAAAAATAGTTGACGAGGCACGCACTTTATTTGGGAAAAAAATAATTATGAGCTATAAAGATAAAAAATTAAAAAAGATATATATCCCAAAAAACGCACAAGCGACTACTGTCTCTGAGGGCTACCAGCGAAGCAAAAATGATACAAGTAGTTCCAAACTAAAATTAAGATTTAATGATGACATGGCCAGCACCAGCCTAGAAGGGTTTTTTGATGATGGTGCACTAGATTCACTAAGACTAAGCGGTATGGCCACTACTATCTATCACATTTTTGAAGATTCCTTATACAAGGGGAGAAATGTGACATCAGGTGATACAATCACTATGAGTTTTTCAGAAAAAGAACTAAACAACATTTTAGTAACTGGCGGATCACAGGGCAAATACGTTCCTGATACAATATCAAATAATTTTAAATATCCTTTAATATACTCTGCGGAAAAAATAGATTACCATTTGAAAACAGAAGAGACTGAACTTATTGGGAATGCAAAAGCACATCATGAAAACACAGACCTAGAAGCTGGATACATAAAGGTTAATTGGCCAACGAAAATGCTTAATGCGCATCCTAGAAATATGGCAGATTCGATGTATAAAATAATCAAACCTACTATAATTGAAAAAGGACGTGACCCGATGGTAGGAAAAGAAATGACCTATAATCTAGAAACTAAAAGAGGAAAAATTATTTATGGGAAGACAAAATCTGATGATGGTTACTATCAAGGAAAAGAAATTCGAAATGAAAGTGATGAAATTATTTATATAAAAAATTCTGTTTTTACTACGTGTGACCTAGACACACCACACTTTCATTTTGAATCAAACAAAATGAAAATAATTCAAAATGATGTTGTAATCGCTAAGCCAATTGTACTAAAATTTTCCAAAATCCCAGTCGCTGGTATTCCACTAGCAATTTTTCCTCACCGAGGCGGAAGAAGGCACTCAGGATGGATAATGCCTGCGTACGGAGAAAGCCGATCTAGGGGACAATATATAGACGGATTAGGCTACTTTTGGGCGCCAAACGATTATTGGGACTCAAAGTTCACACTAAGTTTTGGGGATCAGCAGGGGGCAGTATTAAATATAAAAAACCAATACAGAGTAAGATACAAATTCAGTGGAAGTTTCTATATCAGAAACCAACAATTCTTATCTGGAAGCGAAGATATAATTTCTCTTAAGGAAAATAGAAATAGTAATTTTATGTTTCGATGGAACCATGCTCAAGTATTAAGAAACAATCAAACCTTTAACGCCAACACTACTTATTCAAGTAATGGTAATTATAATAGAAAATATGGCCTTGATATAGCACAACGTATGGATCAAAAGGCCACGTCAAATGTTACATATACAAAAAGATGGGCCAAATCAAAAAACTCGATAAGCTTAAACCTATTTTCTAATCAAGATCTCCTGATTGATAAGAAAACAGATAATTCCAGCAACTATTATATTGCTCCAACTCAAGCAGGTTCTCAGTTAAATATAATAAACAGAACACTGCCAAAAATTTCATTCAGACATGGACAGAGCAATCTGATCCCTACAAACAATCATCAAAAACGGTGGTATAATAATATTACTTGGAATTATGGATTTAATTTTACAAACAAGGATAGAAAATATTACGAGTCAGTGTTTATTGACTCTCTTAATGATTTTGACTGGAAACGCAATGTAAGCGGGGACCTAATAGACACAGTATTTATTGATAACGGTTGGACACATTCAGCCTCAATAAATGCCCCAACTAAATTGTTTAAATATATAACAATAAATCCAAGCATTAATCTAAGATCCTCCTGGGTAAATAGAACGTTTAGTAAGGCATGGAATGATTCAACCAATAACTTTATAAATATTGAAAAGAAGGGTTTTGATACAAGAACTACGGGATCTTTTTCAGTAAATGCTAACACAAAAGTATATGGCGTTTTTGTTATGCCATTTGGACCGCTAAAAGTTATTAGACATGTTGCTTCTCCTTCTATTGGATTTTCATGGACCCCAGATTTTTCGAAACCTCTGTTTGGAAGTCAATTAGGATATATTGAAACCTATACTGACCCAAGTGGGAATGAAATTATGCATGATCGATTTTCTGGAACGATGGCTGGAAACACTCCAAGTACTGAACAAAAAAATATCAATTTTTCTTTGAACAATATCTTCCAAGCAAAAACAATCAAAAATGAAGAAGAAAAAAAGATAGATCTTTTTAGCTGGAGAATGAGTAGTAGTTATAATTTTGCTGCCGAAAAATATAAACTAGCAAATCTAAGATCATCCATTAGATCTAAACTTTTTGGGAAACTCAATCTTGACCTTTCAATGACACATGACTTTTATGGATATGATAAAGAAACAGGAGCAAGAGTCGATGACTATAGCTTAAATAGAAATGGCATTATGTCTCCAAGATTAACAAATGCTAGATTATCCACTGGTTTTAGGTTAAATGGTAACCGTTGGCAGAAAAATAATGAAAAAGAATCAAATAATATTGACTCTTCAAGTATAAATGATGACCTTGCTGGTCCAGGAATACACAACCCAATTAAATCAATAAAAAACACACTCAAAGGTGGAAATTTATGGAGCACTAACTTAAGTGTTAGCTATAGTTATAATGCTTATAATCCTTTAAACAAGAATAAAACGTTTTGGGTCAATACTTCATCTAACATTCAAGTCTCAAAATATTGGAAGTTAGCTTATCGAGCTCGTTTTGATATGATAAAGAAAGATCTTGTAAGTCATAATATATCTTTAAACCGTGATTTACATTGCTGGGAACTATCCCTAAACTGGACACCAGGCGGAATAGGGCAAGGAGTATATGTAAGGCTAAATGTAAAATCGCCTACATTAAAAGATTTAAAGATTGAAAAGAAAGGTGGAGTCTACTCTAAATCTCCATTTTAATCTGTTATTTGTTCTATCAACTATCTTTAGGAAATTATCATAATGATTTATCTAGAGTTTGAATATGATATGTCCAGACTGCCAGGCTGAATATTTAGATAATATTAATGAGTGTGGAGACTGTAAAGTAACCCTTATAGATGCCTGTGCGCTTGACCTACCTATCCCAGAAATGACATGGACACCATTACCAACATTCATTGGAAGTACATACGCGGATATGATCATAGAAATATTAAACCAGAAAGAAATTCCACATTATGTTAAAAGTAACTGGAGTAGTTCTGCATTAAGCACAAGAGGATCCGGATTGATTGATGACGTCATTAGAGTTTTTGTTCCTAAACAATATGAGCAAAAAGCGACAAATATAGTTAATGATATTACTGGAGGAAAAAAGTGAATCAAATTAGGACAATAAAAGGCACACATGATATATTGCCAGAAAACTCAAAAAAATGGCAAAGACTAGAAAAAATTATTCATAACAATGCCTCACTTTATGGGTATGAAGAAATAAGGACACCAATAATTGAAGAGGCAGGATTATTTAACAGAGGAATTGGACAAGACACAGATATTGTTTCTAAAGAGATGTACTCCTGGGTTGACAGAGATAAAACAAATATTGCTTTAAGGCCAGAGATGACCGCTTCCGTAGTGAGATCCTTTATTCAGCATAGCCTGGGAAGTCAATCTTCTCTCCAGCGATTATATTATATGGGACCATCTTTTCGAAGGGAAAGACCCCAAAAAGGTCGCCAAAGACAGTTTCATCAATTTGGCGTGGAAGCAATCGGCAGTAAAAACCCAGAGCAAGATGCTGAGGTGATAGCATTAGGCTGGGATATTCTGTCAAAAACAGGCATAAATAATTTGGAGCTCAGACTATCGAGTATTGGTTCTGAAGATTGTAGAAACAGATACAGAAATGCACTTGTAAAATTCTTAAAACCGTACACTTTGCAGCTATCAGAAGTAAGTCAACAGCGATTAATAAATAATCCACTGCGTATTCTTGACACAAAAAATAAAGATGAAATTGATATAATAAAATCGGCACCTATAATTGAAGAGTTTTACACAAAAGAAGATCGTAACCATTTTGCACAAGTAAAAGACTATCTAAAATCTATTGATATTCCTTTTAGCCTAGATCCATTATTAGTCCGAGGGCTTGATTACTATACTCAAACTACCTTTGAGATTATATCAAATAATATTGGTGCTCAGGATGCACTGCTTGGTGGCGGAAGATATGATGGATTAATAGAATCTTTAGGAGGAAAGGATACTCCGGCAGTTGGATTTGCAGCAGGTATGGAGAGAATACTATTAGCAATAGATAGTCTTGAAGAAAATGAAAAAATGAAAAAAATTATATATATGGTTTGTGTTGAGAAAGATGCTTTAGGGGCTGTACAGCAAATAGCAAAGGAGCTGAGAAAATTAGATGTTAATGTTGTTTTAGAAACCATGAGAAGAAGTATGAAAGCACAAATGAGAGAGGCAAACAAATGTGATGCTGATTATGCAATCATCATTGGTGAGGAAGAACATAATCAAAAAACTGTTCAAGTAAAAAATTTAAACGATGGTAACCAAGAGACAATTAATCAGAATGACTTATTTAACTATTTCAAAAGTTTGACATTTTAATTTTTTTTTTTTACATTTTATACGCGCGAAGAAAAAATCAATATTTTAACAAACATAATTATGATAAATGAATGAATCAAAAATCCTTAATAGTTGTAGAGTCACCATCTAAAGCAAGAACAATTGAAAAATATCTTGACGGAAAATATGAGGTCATAGCATGTGTAGGTCATGTTAAAGATCTACCATCAAATAAACTTGGGATAGATATTGAAAATAATTTTGAGATGACACTTGATGTCCTGCCGAATCGTAAAGATTTTATTAAACAGTTAAAAAATAAAAGTGCAGCAGCAGAACGTATTTATATCGCGAGTGACCCAGATCGCGAAGGCGAAGCGATTGCTGCGCATCTTGCAAGCGAAGTCCCGGAAAACAAATTAGAGAGAGTTGAGTTTACAGAAATAACAAAAGCAGGTATTAAAGAAGGCATGGGAAACAGTCGTGGGTTAAATGACAATTTAATTAGCGCGCAAAAAACCAGAAGGATTATTGATCGCCTTGTAGGCTATAAAGTTTCACCTGTACTCTGGGCAACACTGCAAAAAAATATGAACTTTGTCAGCTCCACACTTTCTGCTGGAAGAGTACAGTCTGCTTGTGTAAAAATATTAGTTGAGAGAGACAGAAAGAGACAAAAATTTTCTAAGACTGAATTTTTTGATTTAAAAGCAGAACTAAAAAAGGACAACTCTAAAACTGTGTTTGAAGCTGTATTAAGTAAGGTTAATGGTAGCAGTATTGTGTCCAGCAATGACTTCGACTCCGACACTGGTATACTAAAAAATTCTAAATCCTTAATACTGAATAAAGAAGAAGCTAAAAAGATAATATCTGATCTTGAAAATGGGAAATGGACCATTAGTAGTATAAAAGAGAAACCAAGTACCTCTAATCCGAAACCTCCGTTTACGACTAGTACTCTACAGCAGGAGGCAGCAAGAAAACTACGTTTCTCGGCAAAAAATACGATGAGAGTAGCTCAACAACTGTATGAAAATGGTTTTATCACATATATGAGAACAGATTCTACTCACCTTTCTGAAGAAGCGATCAATGGATCTAGAAACATTGTTTTTAATCTTTTTGGAAATGATTATCTGCCAGAAACTGCCAACGAATATGAAACTAATGTGAAAAATGCTCAGGAAGCTCATGAAGCAATCCGACCCGCGCACAGAATATTTTTGAGTGTTGAAGAAGTGAGCTCAAAGCAGGGTGAAGAAGCATCCAAGCTTTATGAACTAATTTGGCAAAGAACAATCGCAAGTCAAATGCTTCCGGCTAAATTGAAACAAACATTTGTAATCATCTCAAACCAAGAGACTGAGTTTAAAGCAAGTGGTCAGATCATTATTTTTCCAGGTTATATGAAAATATATGTCGAAGGAAGAGATAACCCAGAGGCAGAACTGGCAAATAAGGAAAAAATTCTTCCTAAACTCTCAATTAACGAAGAGCTTTTATGTTCGAGTCTTGTAGCTCAAGCTCACAAAACAAAACCTCCTGCGCGATTTACTGAAGCATCTTTGGTTAAAGAAATGGAGTCTAATGGGATTGGAAGACCATCAACGTTTGCATCAATCCTTGATACAATAGTTAGAAGAGGGTATGTTGAAAAAACCAAGAGTAACCTGTCACCAACCTATTTAGGGTTAGCCGTGACACAGTTATTAGAGAATCATTTTACTGCCTTAGTTGATAAAGAGTTTACAGCAAAAATGGAGAACGGTCTGGATGCAATATCTAGGGGAGAATTAGACTCCTTACCTTTTATGAAAGATTTCTATTTTGGCAGCAATGATTTTTCAGGGTTAGAGGTAATGCTTGATGAAAAGGTAGATATAGGTAAAGCATGTACAATACCTCTTCCTGATGAATTGGATAATGAGATTGAAGCAAGAATAGGAAAGTTTGGTCCATATCTTCGTAGAGATAGTGATTCAAGATCCATCCCTGAAAATATATTTATTGGAGATCTTACCTCTGATATAATCGATTCACTTTTTATAAACCAAAAAGAAGACGAATCTTTAGGAAAAAATCCAGACACAGATGAAAACATATTGCTTAAGAAAGGACCATACGGTTACTATGTTCAACTTGGAGAAACGACTAAACGCAAGGCAATTCCAAAAGGAACAGCTATCAATAAGGTTGACCTAGATTTAGCATTAAGTTTTCTATCATTGCCCAGAACAATTGGAATGCATCCAGGTACGAATGTCCCTATCACTGCAGATTATGGAAGATATGGTCCATACATTAAAATGGATAAGTCGAATGCACGTCTTATTGGAGACATAACCCCATTAAACGTTACTCTTGACCAAGCACTTGAGCTATTAAGTAAATCAAAAAAAGGTTCTAGTGAAATCAAAAATCTTGGTAAACACCCAGTCACAGGCGAAAACCTCATCCTAAAGGAAGGTAGGTATGGACCATACGTTTCAGATGGCAAGGTAAATGCTTCACTAAAATCAGAGAATGACTCCGCATCTTTAAATCTGGAAGAGGCGATAACTCTGATTAATGCAAAAAGAGCAGCTCCAAAAAGGCCTCGGAGAAAAAGAAAGAAATGAATAAGACTATGGAAAAAATTGTCTCACTTTGCAAACAAAGAGGTTTTGTTTACCAGAGTTCAGAAATATATGGAGGTTTTGGTGCGGTCTATGACTATGGACCGCTTGGTATAGAGCTTAAGAATAATATTGCAAAATATTGGTGGAGAGAAATGACTCAGATTCATGAAAACATTGTTGGCCTAGATAGTGGTATTTTGATGCATCCAAAAATTTGGGAAGCATCTGGACATGTTAGTGAGTTTCATGATCCTCTTGTTGACTGTAAACAGTGTAAATCTAGATATCGAGCTGATGAGCTATCAGATAATATCGACAATGAAAACTGGGATAAAATTAAATGTCCAAAGTGTGGGACCACTGGAATGATGACCCCACCCAGACAGTTTAATTTAATGTTTAAGACCCAGGTGGGCCCTGTAGAAGAATCGGGATCT
>Ga0257109_1000534_pt1 | contig 12651 bp, 10 predicted proteins | sample LP_taG_8_FD_191566 | JGI IMG/M metagenome (GOLD analysis project Ga0257109, IMG submission 191566) | Marine microbial communities from Northeast Subartic Pacific Ocean, Canada - LP_J_2011_P26_2000m | ecosystem: Environmental > Aquatic > Marine > Oceanic | place: Canada: Northeast Subartic... | reverse complement strand
TATGAAGCAATTAAAAAACATGTAACTATGTGGAATGTTGCTGTTGAAAGACAAATAAGAGTTAAAGGTCCTGATGCAGAAAAATTTACTGACTACGTTATAACTAGAGATGCAACTAAAATTTCACCAATGAGAGCAAGATATGTAATCTTGTGTAACAAATATGGTGGAGTTTTAAATGATCCAATTCTTTTAAGAATTTCAAAAGATGAATTTTGGTTTTCTTTATCTGACTCTGATATCGGTATGTATCTACAAGGTATTAATGCTGATGGAAGATTTAATTGTGATGTCGAAGAAATTGATGTTTGTCCTGTACAAATTCAAGGACCTAAATCAAAAGCCTTGATGAAAGATCTTTGTGGAGACCAAGTTGATTTTGATAATATGCCTTTCTATGGTCTAGCAGAAACTAAAATCGGAGGAAGAAGTTGTGTTATTTCGCAATCTGGATTTTCAGGAGAAGCTGGATATGAAATCTATTTAAGAGAAGCAACCAAGTATGCCGAAGATATGTGGAATGCTGTTCTTGATGCAGGAAAAAAACATAGCCTAATGGTTATTGCACCTGCTCACCATAGAAGAATTCAAGCTGGTATTCTTTCTTGGGGACAAGATATGGATACTGAACATAATCCTTATCAATGTAATCTTGGTTATCAAGTTTCATTATCTGGTAAAGGTGAATGGAATAAAAAAACTGACTACGTTGGAAAAGCTGCATTAGAAAAAATGAAAGTTGATATAAAAGCAGGTCAAAAACCATATAAGCTTCAATTAGTTGGTCTAGAATTAGGTGGAAAACCGATTGAAGAATATGCTCCTGATTTTTGGTTAATTTCGAATGAAGATGGCGGAGATCCAGTTGGTTTTATCACTTCTCCTTGGTATCACCCTGAAAAAAAACAGAATATAGCAATGGGATATGTTCCTTTTGATGGTACTTTAAATCAAAATGGTTTTCCAAAAGGTAAAGTTGGTACTAAATATAAAGTCCATTTACCTGAAAAATATTCTGACAATCCAGGAAAACCTGTAGATGCTATAATAGTAGATATTCCTTTTACTGAGTCTTATAATGCAAATACCAGAGAAGTTGTTTCTGGTTAAATAATTATTTTGAGGGGAATTTTATTCCCCTCAAGCAAATATTAATGTTTGGTGAATTTTTAAATATAGTTTTTCAATCTTTAAAATTAGATAAAAATCTCTACAAAAATAATAAAAATTTTGGAGAAGCGGCTATCTACTTTGCAGGTTTAATTATGATTCTTGACGGAGTAGCAGGTGCTGTAGCCGCAAACACAATCATTAAAACATCAATTGGAATTTCAGGTTTAATGGCAATTCTAACTTGGTTGGTTTGGGCTATATTTATTTATGTTATTGGTGTCAAAATATTTCCAGATAAAGATAAAAATGTTCCTTTTAAAAAAATTTTAATCGGTGTAGGATATGCCCATTCACCAGGATTAGTAAGATTTTTTGCTGTTACACCGGAATTGGTAATACCTATTATTTTTCTTACTCAATTCTGGATTTTTGCCTCTTTAATAATATCAACCAAAGAAATTCTCAATTTAAAATCAAATTTTAAATCGTTCGGTATTATTTTTTTATCTTTTTTAATAATTGCTATTCTTTCAGTTTCTTTCGTTATGAGCAAAATGGACGCTTTACCAATAAGCACATATAGTTAAATAGGAAAAACTGTTTTTGAAGTTCTACAAGATTTGCAAATCTTAAATCCTGTTAAAATTAAATTTTGAGAAACACTTTCGTCTTCTTTTTTACATTCTTCACATTGATTATTAAAATCTTTTAAATCTTTTTCCTTTAAGGTTTTATCTTCAAATTCTTTAGTCATTGTCAGTTAAACCAGCTCCTGCTGCACTTTCTTTTAAACTTTCACTTTCTTCAACAAATGTATCTTCAGAAAATTTATAAATTTCATTCCACTCTTTTTCAGAAAACGTGTCTGAATTTTCTAAAAATCTAATTGAAACAACATTTGCTAGATCAATAATTTCATTTTTTAGAAAATTTGAATAAATATTGTTGTTAAAATTTAATAAAAATTCTTTGTCATCTAGTTTTAAAAATAGTCTCTTTCCAATGACCTCTGATGCCCTACTTACAAAAGGTAAAAAAAGTAAGGGATAGGCAATTTTTTCAAATTTGATCTCTTTTAAATTTTCTAAAGATTTAATTTGATCTAAAAAACTTGTACCAGCAACAATTGGACAAAACTCAAATTTAATTGTTTTATTTTCTGCACTAATAAGACTTAAATTTTCAAATTTTTGTTCTTTTTTTTTCTTATAAAAATCATTTAAATTTTTAATTCCTGGTAATCCAAACATTTCAAGTATTCGGGTATTTTTTCCAACCTCTTCTGAAATACCCCAAGAGTATCCTGCAGCTCTACTCGCTCTTTTTGAAGTTGTGTCTATTTCGCTTAAAGATTTCATTTAATTCAATGAATTATAAACCCAGTGAGCATCATAATTCTTTAATTCCTCAGGTAAAGGAGCTCCTTGAAACATACAAATTCTTAACCACTTATCTGATCTTGGGTCAAATTTAAGTGCTCCAAAAAATGATAACTTTAATCTAAGCATATCAATTGGAATAATAGAATGGCCAATCGTATTATCTTGAATTTCTGAATAAGGGAACTTTTCCACTATAAATGCTCTTCTTACGACATGTCTTAAACCACTGTTTTTTGCTAAAAATTTATCAATTGTAGAACTATTTTTAGATACTGACAAAACTTCATGGAGTTTTTTAATATCTCGTGCTATTGCAAGAGGTTGTTCTAAATCTGATCCTTTTTCTTCAAATCTATCTGCTAAACGAGGTTCTTCTTTATTTTTAGAAATAAACCAAAAGTTTTGATTATTTTTTTTTTTCGAAAAATCTATTTTTAATATTTCTGAGTATTTTTTTTCTAAAATTTCTCTTAACTCTTTGACAGTTCTGTTTGTTGGAATATTAAAATATTTTTCTTCTTCTGAGCTCATCTGATTAATCAACGGATTTACGATGTCATCAAATGGTTCCATCATCATAGAAACAATATATTCAATACATTCTTCTCCTAAATTTTCTTCAGTCCATAAGTAGATACTGTTAAATGGAAATTTTTTTGAAAAGTCAAAACCGTTTTCGATAAATTCAATAAATTTATTTATATCATTTAATAAAGATTTAATTTTTCTTTGTTGAAACTCACTATCTGTATTCCAAGAAGTAATGTTTTTAATAGACTTTTTTAAACAAACTTTAAATAATTCTTTATCTTCCATTCTGACATCTTTAATTTCTCTTATATTTTTTAAAGCAGTTTCTCTTGCAAAAATCCAATTATTTAAAAGAGTTGGATGATTCACTATGAATGGTGCCATTCCCAAACCTGTAGAGTTGCCTATACCAAGATTTCTACAGATTTTGAGATCTAGTGATACTGCTTTTCTAGGATTTTTATGTTTTGCTACATGATTAACTTGATCAAATGTAAACTGTCTTACCAGATAAACCAGCATCATCTCTAGTCTAAATGGCCCATAGATTTCCTCTCTATTTTTAATTCTAAATCGATCTGCTAAACCAAATTTACCTGATCCATATACTGCTGTTGTTCTATACAAATAACCAACTTTTGATAGCAAATCGATATCAGGTTGATTGCCTTGACTTAAACTTTCAACAACATGATCAAATACACGTACTGATTTATTGGCTCTGGATAAAGTTAATTCCTTATATGATAATCTACCAACTTCTTGTTTTGGCACTTCTTTTCTTAATCTTTCTATATCTTGTTTTGATGGAACGCCATCATAAAGCGTAAAAGCTGCATCCCATTTAGTTGCTATGACCCTATCAGATCTTTCTTTTTTACTAAGTTCATTAGCAAAACAAATTAAAGAATAAATTCTAGAATCTTTTTTAAAAGAATAAACTGCAATTCCATGACCAAATTCATTTAATTCAAATAAATCTCTTTTATATTCCCAATCTTTAAATTCTTTTAAAAAACTTCTTAAAAAAGAAAGTTTTGATTGGTGAAAAGATCCTAATCTTGATAATTTCATTACTATGTTTGGATCTCTCAATTTTACTTCCATTAATTTATTCCTTTGTAAAAATTATACCAATTGTTTCCCAAAATTCCATTTATCTCATCTTCTTTAAAACCAATTTTTTTTAAGCCTGATTCTAAATTGTTAAAACCTCTTGCATCTAAAAACCAATCTGGTTGTTTTGGAAAGCCTGGTTTTTCTTCAGAGCCTTCACCATAATTTTTTGCTCTAGCCCATGTTCCATTTCTCATCCACTCAACAATGCTGTCCGGTTGATTAAGACATAAATCTGATCCAATACCAATATTTTTCACTCCCATTATTTCGGCTGTTTTTGCTGTCATTTCACAAAAACTATTAAGCGTACAATTAGTGCTATCTTTTAAATGATGTGCATATAAAGAAAGACCTAACATTCCTCCACTATCGGCTAAAGTTTTTAATAAATTATTTGATTTATTTCTTTTGGCAGCATGCCAGAAAAATGGGTTGGCGTGAGTAATCGCAATTGGTTTTTCGCTAATTTCAATTGCATCTAATGTGCTTTGTTCTGCAGAATGAGACATGTCTATAACCATGCCTACTCTATTCATTTCTTTTATTGCTTCTCGGCCAAAATTAGTAACGCCACTATCTTTTTTTTCATAACAGCCAGTAGCAAGCAATGATTGATTATTATAAGTTAGTTGCATAAATCTACAACCTTGTTGATGAACTTTTTCAATTAATTTAATATCATCTTCTATTGGTGAACAGTTTTGAAAACCAAAAAAAATTGCTGTTTTGTTTTCTTTTTTTGCTTTTTCAATATCACTATAATCCTTACCTAAAAAAATTAGATCTGAATTTTCTTTAAAATGATTATTCCAGGAACTTATTACTTTTTGAAGTTCATCAAAATCTTCATGATATACAATAGTGGCATGAACAGCATCTAATCCTGCCTTTCTATTAATCTCAAAAATATCTCTAGACCAATTGCAATATTGTAAATTGTCAATTTTATAATTCATAAATGTTTATTTATCACCGTGATCAATAATAAGCCAAATAAATTCTTTAAATTAATTTTGGTTTATATGATTTTATGTCTATTTTTATTGAAATCTGTGTTTTAATTTGAAATAACCCTCTAGGTGATAAAAATAATATACACCTAATGTCAAAAAAATATTCTAATAAAGTTTCAATTGTAATGGGAAGTCAATCTGATTTTAATACCATGAAATTATGTCAAAAAATTTTAAAAATTTTAAAAGTTAAGTTTGAAACAAAAATTATTTCAGCTCACAGAACACCAGACAGAATGTATGATTTTGCTAAAAATGCCAAAAAAAAAGGTATAGCTGTAATAATCGCTGGTGCCGGAGGCTCTGCGCATTTACCAGGAATGATTTCAGCTCTAACGTCAATACCTGTTTTGGGGGTTCCTATAGAAAGCAAAAAACTTAAGGGTTTAGATAGCTTATTATCAATAGCGCAAATGCCTAAAGGAATTCCAGTTGGCACACTACCTATTGGTGAAGATGGCGCCATTAATGCCGCTTTATTGGCTGCTTCAATTATTGCTATTAACGACAGTAAAATTAAAAAAAATTTAGATTCTTGGCGCCTAAGTCAAAGCCGGAGCGTTAAAAAAAAACCTAATTAAAAAATGTCTAAACCAGTTCTTGGAATTATTGGCGGCGGTCAATTAGGAAGCATGTTAGTCTCAGCTGCAAAAAAAATAGACATTAAAACTATTATTTTTAGTGATGATAGTGATGCACCAGCTCAAAAATTTAGTGACAAATTTATTTGTGCTAAATATAACGACGAAGAATCCATAAACCAGTTTGCAAATTCATCAGATATTGTAACTTATGAATTTGAAAACATACCTTTTGAAACTCTTGATAAAATAAATAAAATAAAATCTGTTTTACCAGACCCTTCAATAAATAAAATTATTCAAAATCGGTTGCTTGAAAAAGACTTCATAAACAAAATAAATATTAGAACAACTCAATATACATCCATAAAAAATGAATCAGAAATAATAATAAATAAAAATTTTCTTCCAGGTATATTAAAAACCTGTACTCTTGGTTATGACGGAAAAGGCCAATACAAAATTGATTCAATTGAAGATTTAAAAGATCTATCAATTGACTTTAAAAAAAAATATATTTTAGAAAAACTGGTTAATTTAAAAAATGAAATATCAGTAATAGTTACTAGATTTAACTACGAGAGATACGAGATTTATGATCCTATTGAAAATATTCATGAAGATCAAATTTTAAAAAAATCAAAAATTCCAGCACACATAAGTGAGGAAAATTTTAAAAAGTCAAAATTGTGGGCCACACAAATAGCTGAAGAACTAAATTATATTGGAACTTTATGTGTTGAATTTTTTATTGATAAAAATGATAACCTGTTTGTTAATGAAGTAGCACCTAGAGTTCACAATTCAGGACATTTAACAATCAATTCCTACAACATCAGCCAATTTGAAAATCATATACGAGCAGTGTTCCAACTAGAACAAATCAAACTTAAAAAAATCTCAAATGCTGAAATGATTAATTTGCTAGGTGATCAAATATCAATTTATAAAAATAAACAGCTACAACCTAATGAGTTCTTCTTTGATTATTTAAAAAAAGAAATTAAACCAAAAAGAAAAATGGGTCATTTAACTATTTTAAAAAAAGTAGTTTAATTTTGTTTTTTAATTTTTTCTAACGTTCTAGTTATAAATCTTGGTGTTAATGTTTTAATTGGATTAACTGTTGTTTTAAGATTATTTGGAGGTCCTTTTATTTTAAAACTAACTCCAAAAACTCCTTCTCCTATTTTTTTTCCAACTAAAATATTACCCAGTACTGGTATAGATCCTACCATTTTATTTAATGTTGTTGCAGGAACCAATGTACCTCTCAAACTCACTAACTTACCTGATTGAATATATCCGTTCATTAAAATAGAAATAGCAGGTCCAATTGCATATAATTCATCAATTGTAATAAGTTTATTTTTTGATTTAAAATTCATTTCAAAATCAGTAAACCTTATACCCTCACCTGTTAATAAATCTGCTATACCTTGTAAGGATGCTAAGGTTAAAATTTTAGTCAGTACTGGAAGTTTATATAATTTGAAATCATTAATAATTAATTTAGAAGTAGAGGTATTATTTTTTTTAATTGAATAGAAATCAAGATTTCCTCCTTCAAAACCTTTTATAAACTTATATTTTTTAACTAAAGGTGAAGCATTACCTGAATAAAGAGTGGTAATTTTTTCTCCATTATTATTTGTGTGAAAAGAAAAATTTAATTCTTTATCATTAAAAAACTGAGAATTTAAAGAAAGATTTGTAATTTTATTTTTTTTAAATTTAATATCACCAACAAGATTATTTATGTACGTATCTTCATCTATAAAAGCTTTTTTAATATTTATAAATATATTGGTATTTAAATTTTGAAAAATTTTTGAAAATTTGAAATCGTCATTATCTTTTAGAAGATCATCCAATAAAACAGAACTATCAAAGTTATCGCTTATGAGTTTATAATTATTATTTGATTTACTTAAAAAAAGATTATTTTTCTTATTGTTAATATTAATAAAATTCAAATTTACTTTTTCTAATTTAATTAATTTAAATTTTTTGTTTAAAGATATATTTGTAGCTTTTAAAAAATTTTCATTTTCAATGTAATTTATATTATTAAATTTAAAAAATTTGTTTTTTTTGTATTCACCTTCAAAATTTAACGTGGCTTCTTGTTTATTGTTTTTTTCATAATTTAATAATTTTACTTTTAATGGAATGTTATTAAATTCTATTTCGTTTTTAAATTTAAATACATTATTTTCGTTAGATATGAAGTATTTTATATTTTCAAATTTTTCACCTATTGAATATTTGCCTTCACCTGAAATTATCCATTTTTTTTTATTATATTTTATATTTAATGTATTATTTTTTATTTTGATTGGCTGATCAAATTTATAAATATATTTTTTATCAGGTTTAAAAGTTAATTCTTCTAAGTTTACGTTAGAATTAATATTTAAATTTGAAAAATTAAAATTTTTATCTATTTTAAATGAAATTAAATTTTTTGATCCAAATGTTAACTCTTTAATATTTAATTTTTCGTTACTCAAATTTTTTAATAATAAAAATAAAATTTCTGGATTTACTTTTTGTTTAGAACTTTCAAATTCTCCATCTACAAGAAAATCTTTCTTCTTTTTTGTTATTGAAATTTTTTGAGATTTTAAATCTAACTCTTTGAATTTAAACTCAATATTTTCAAAAAAATATTTATCTTTCGTTATTTGAAAAGCAAAATTGATATTATTAATTTTATCTTTACTAAGTAATTTCAAATTAGCATTTTTTAATTTACCTTTTAACAAATAGTCATTTTTTAATTTTCCATTTTTATCAAATTTGGCTTCAAGATTTATTTCAACCGAACCATTTTTAATTGCTTTTTCTAAAATAAATAGTTGTGTATTATTTTTATATATTCTTAATGATTTAATTAAATTCCGAATATTAATTTTAGATGACGATAAATTAATATTTTCAATAGCAAAATCATCATTTAAATAGGAATTTATTGATAAATTTGTACTTATTTTTTTTAAATTTATTACGTTATTTTGTATATGTAAAATGGGTTCAAATGTACTTATATTTATTGAAAAATTTTTTACATTAAGAAATAATTTAACTTTCTTTAATTCAATTCTTAAATTTGGATCTGTTTTTGTTAATTTTTCTGAAATGTGGCTGTTAAATTTTTTTGTGTCAATTCCAAAATAGCTTAAATAAAAAACTAATGTTAATAATAAAATAATTAGAAAAATCCCAAATTTTATTAAATTTTTAATCATTAATTTTTATATAGAGAGCTTTCTAAAAATTCATCAATTGCACCCTCTAATACTTTATCTGGGTTTGTGCTTTCATAGTTTGTTCTATTATCTTTCACCAGTCTATAAGGATGCAACACATAAGATCTAATCTGATGTCCCCATCCAATTTCTGATTTAGCATTTTCTTCATTTTTAGTTTTATCTTCTATTTTTTTTAACTGATAATTGTATAATCTTGCTCTCAACATGTTCATACATGTGTCTTTATTTTTATGTTGTGATCTTTCATTCTGACATTGAACAACTATTTTGGTTGGAAGATGTGTGATTCTTACAGCGCTATCAGTTGTATTAACATGCTGTCCTCCAGCTCCACTGGATCGATATGTATCAATTCTTAAATCTTTTTCTATAATTTCAATATCAATGTTTTCATCAACTACCGGATAGATCCAAACACTGGCAAAACTAGTATGTCTTCTTGCACCAGAGTCGAAGGGAGAAATTCTAACTAACCTGTGTATTCCAGACTCGGACTTTAACCATCCAAAAACGTATTCTCCTTCAATTTTTATAGTTGAAGATTTTATGCCTGCTTCATCTCCTTTGTGTTCATTAATTATTTGACTTTTAAATTCTCGATTCAAAGACCATTTCATATACATTCTTCTTAACATTTCAGCCCAATCTTGACTTTCTGTTCCTCCTGCTCCTGCATGTATCTCTATATAACAATCTAAGCTGTCACTTTCGTTTGAGAGAAAACATTTAATTTCATTTTTTTTTGCTTTTAATCTTAATTGTTCTAAATTTTTTAATGACTCATTAATTATCAGTTTATTATTTTCTTCAACAGCAAGGTTAAATAAATCAGAAATCTCATTACATTCTTTAACAGAAAGATTGTATGATTTAATCAAATCTTCTTGGAGTTTTTTCTCTTTAATAATTTTCTGAGCTTTATACTTGTCAAGCCAAAAGTTTGCCTGAAGCATTTTTGAGTTATTTTTTTCTAATATTGTATAAATATTATTTTTCTCAAAGATACTCCTTAATTCTTAAATTAATTTTTTCTATTTCTGATTTAATATTTAAAAATTCAATGTTCATTAATAAAACTTTAATATATTATCCTTTCTTAATCTATCTTTAATATTTCCGAAAGAATTAATTTCATTATTCATTTTTTCTTTTTTAAAAACTTCTATTATTGTTTCCTTAGATCCAAAACTTGCTTTTTTTCCTGTAAAAGGCTCAACGACTATCATGATAATATTTGGCGCAACCTTAAATGGTTTTGCATCTTTCTTTTTAATAGCTTTTTTAACAAAATTTTTAAAAACAGGCATGGCAGTTTTTGCTCCTGTTTCATAACGTCCTAAAGATTCTGGTTCATCCATTCCTATATATACACCTATAACTAGTTTAGATGTAAATCCGATATACCAAGTATCATTATTTTTATTTGTTGTTCCAGTTTTTCCTGCAATATCTAAATTAAGATTTCTTAAACCCTTGCTTGTTCCTCTTTGAACTGCACCCTCTAGCATAGATATTATTTGATAAGCTGACTGAGGTGAAAGTATTTGGTCAAAATTATCTGAAATTTTTGGTATAGTTTTACTAGTATATGAAACTTGATTACAATTTTTACATGTTCTTGTTTCAGTATTAAAAAAAGTTTTCCCTTCAGAATCTTGAATTCTATCAATTAAAATAGGTTTTATTTTTTTTCCACCATTTACAAAAACACAATAAGCAGATGTTAATTTTAACAAAGTAGTTTCTGCTGAACCTAGTGAAATTGATAAAAGTTCTTCTGGATTATCATATATGCCAAGTTGTTTGGAAAAATTAACTATTTTTTTTATTCCAAGCTCTTGAGCAATTCTTACGGTCATTAAGTTTCTTGATTTTTCAAGTCCCATTCTAAGAGTGGACGGACCATAAAATTTTTTTCCATAATTTTCTGGTTTCCACATTTTTAAATCTATTCCTTGTTCTAATACTAAGGGAGCATCGAGTATTAATGTTGTAGGAGAAAAATTATTTTCTAACGCTAAAGCATAAATAAAAGGTTTAAAAGCAGAACCAGGTTGTCTTAGTGCTTGTGTGGCCCTATTAAATTCGCTTTTTTTAAAACTAAAACCTCCCGATAAGGCATAAACTCTACCAGTAAAAGGATCCATTACAACAATACCGCCATTAGCTTTTGGAAGTTGTTTTAAATCGTATTCGTTATCTTGAATTTTCTTAACATAAATAATGTCACCAATATTAAATAAATCATTAAATTCTTTTTTTGACCAAGATATAGATTCATAGTTAATTGTTCCCGTGAAATTTTTCTCGGTCTCAATAATAGTAGAAAATTTGTTTATTTTTTTAACAATCGCTATATCCCAACTGATAGATTTTTCTAATTTAAATTTATCTAAATTTTTTTTCCAATTTTTAGAATTTTTTTTATTTGTTAATGCTCCTCTCCAGCCTTTTCTTCTATCATAACTTTCTAAACCTTTCCTTAAAGATGAGGTTGCTATATTTTGTAATTCTAAGTTTATAGGAGTTTTAATATTAAATCCTTGTTTATAAACTCTATCAAAACCGAATTGATTAACCACACTCTTTCTAATATCTTCTACATAATATCTTGCATCTTCTAAAAGTATTTGTTTTCTTTTTTTTAATTTAACTTTCTGTTCAATTAATTTATTGTAATCTTGATTGTTTAAGTATTTGTTATAAAACAAATTTTTTAATACTAAATTTCTTCTAAATTTAGCCAATTCAATGTTTTTGTAAGGATTATACTTGCTTGGAGCTTTAGTAAGAGCTGCTAACAACGCGGCTTCCCCATAATTTAATTCACTAATAGATTTATCAAAATATTCTAGGCTCGCTGATGCTATTCCGTAAGCTCCTTGACCTAAATAAATTTGATTTAAATAAAGTTCTAAAATTCTTTTTTTTGAAAGAGCTCGTTCAATTCTAAATGCTAAAATAGCTTCTTTGACTTTTCTGTTTAGACTAATTTCATTAGAAAGTAAAAAATTTTTTGCAACTTGTTGAGTAATAGTAGAAGCTCCTTCTAATCTTTTTGAATGAATTAAATTTGAAATATTATTTAGAATTGCCCTAAGAACTCCTTTTGCGTCAACTCCAGGATGTGTAAAAAAATTTTTGTCCTCTGCAGATAAAAATGAATTAATTACTTTTGGAGGTATTAAATTGTATGGAACAAAAATCCTTTTTTCTTTAGAAAAATCAATAACTAGCTCTCCTTCGCCTGAATAAACTTTGCTTGAAACAGGAGGTTTATAACTTTTTAAAAATTTATAATCTGGTAATTCGTTGGAAAAAGCCCATAAAATGGCTATGACAGATATAGCCATTATTAAAATTCCACTACACATAATTAAAATAATCTTTTTAAATAAACTGCTCATTTTAGTATTATTTAACTTGTGAATTTGTTAAAGTTAAGGCATTAAAATTAAACAAAATTTAGTGGCTTATTAAATGAAAATAAAAATCAAAACATTATGGAAAAAAATTTATACATTGATGCTTCGCATCCTAATGAGACTAGAGTTGTACTTAAATCGAACGGTGATATTGAAGATTATGAATATGAAGGTATAAAAAATAATCTAATAAAAAATAATATTTATCTTGG
>Ga0257109_1000513_pt1 | contig 12808 bp, 16 predicted proteins | sample LP_taG_8_FD_191566 | JGI IMG/M metagenome (GOLD analysis project Ga0257109, IMG submission 191566) | Marine microbial communities from Northeast Subartic Pacific Ocean, Canada - LP_J_2011_P26_2000m | ecosystem: Environmental > Aquatic > Marine > Oceanic | place: Canada: Northeast Subartic... | reverse complement strand
ATAGGGGCTGTTAATTATTTAATCGATAATAATATTGGTGCAGACAAGCTTATTCCCGGTACGGGTCAGTGCTCTATCAGAGATACAGTTATGTACTCTAAAGAGGTTGCAAAATTAAAAGTAAAAGCAATATTAGTTTTACCTGCGTTTTATTACAAGAATGTTTCTAATGAAGGTGTTATAGAATTTTATCAACGAGTTATTGAGGAAGTAGGAGACAGTGATCTAAAATATATTCTATATAATATACCTCACGTATCAGGAGTTTCAATTGGCTTTGAAGTTATTGAACAATTAATTAAACTGTTTCCTAATAATGTAGTGGGAATGAAAGAATCAAGTGGTGATCTAGATAATATGCTGAAAATAACAAAATTTTTTAATGAATTCTCTCTTTTTTCAGGCTCTGATAGTTTGGCTTTAAAAGTGTGCAAGAGGGGCGGAGCAGGGGCTATCACCGCTACTTCCAACATTTCGGGAAAACTACTTAGTTTTATTGTGAATAATTACAAAGAAGAATCATCCATTGATAATTTTCAAGAACTGCAATTACTTCAGGTAAAAATAAGGGAAACGCTCTTTACGCATGAGTCTGTTAGCGCTTTAAAAGCCTTTATGTCTGTAAAACAAGATAATCAAGAATGGAATAGAGTTAACCCTCCACTCCAGAGAATAGAAAATCCTCAGAATCATAAAATTATAATTGGATTAATGCAATTACTGCAGAAGATGGATGAATTAGTACCGTCTGCGTGATTGAAAATAATCTCTTGCTTTTAATCCCACAAAATTTTGAACAGGTTTTAAAAACATGGCAAAGCCAATGCAGTCGGTAAAAAAACCAGGCGTAATTAGAAGTAAGCCTGAAATAAGTAGAAAAATTCCACCCTTAATTTCTTCTGTTGGCATAACACCTTGAGAGAGATTGCGTTGTGCATTGAATAAAAGACTAAGACCTTGTTTTCTAACTAGATAAATTCCAGCTAAAGCCGTTATCAATATTATGGCGATGGTATTCAATATACCAATGTTTGATCCCACGGTAATAAAAATCGCAATTTCAATTATAGGAATAAAAATAAAAAGTAAAAATATCATTTTATATAAATATATTATCTTTCCAAAGCCTCGATCTCTCTAATTTTAATTTGCTTTTCAAATTCCCTTAGACGTCTATATACACTTGCCAACTCAATAATAGTTGGCCAAGATTTAAACAAGTATTGAAGTGATCCCTCTACCCTACCAAAAGCTCTTAGTATTTGTTGCATCACGCCAAGAGTCATTACGCCTGCAACAATTGCAGGTGCTAATAAAACATATCCAACCAACACATTGGCCTGCAGATAGGCCAGCCTACCAATATTAAAATAAAGATATCGCAGATAACTTTTGTAATTAATTTTTCTTACACCATCAAACAACTCTTCCAGCGTTTTTGGCCTTACGGTCCCGTCGTCTTCCGCTATAACAAGTATTTTGCGATACGCGGCTTCTCTCTTTTGCAAGTCGTATTCAATACCTACGAGCCTTAACAAGTAAGCCAATATAATCATTAATATAGTGCCGCCTACTGCCCAAAGAAAAGCACCTGCAACTAAAGAATATTCCCAATCACCAAACCATAATATTGGAATACCTATTGATAATCCCATTAACAAAGGAAAGAATTCAATTAATACCATTATGGATTCTATAAAACTAGTTCCAAGATTTTCAAGAATGCGACTAAACTTAATTGTATCTTCTTGCACTCTTTGACTGGCTCCTTCAATTGTACGTGCTTTGTCAAACACACTATGATACCACTCTACCATTGAAGTACGCCATCTAAACAAAAAGTGCGCTGTTAAAAATGATGTTGCAAGTCCTAACACAATCCACATGGTGGCAAGTTTAGCGAAACTTATTAGGCCTCCCATATATTCATCCATTGTAATAGCATTCGGTGTTCCCAATGCTTTTTGAATCATATCGTAGAATTCACCAAACCATTCATTTATCTTTACATCAATTTGTACTGAAACCCATAACGATGTTAAAATTACAAATGATCCTAAATACGCCCAGAGAAACCATTTTTTATTAGTAAAAAATTTATACATTAAAAAAATCTATAACGTTTTGTAAAATTTTTAGTAGCATATTCTGATATTACTTACTCACACAGATAAAAAAATTATTTTAACAATTTATCAACTTCGACCTGATAAGATTCGACCAATCTGTTTGTTTCATTTGCCATACCCACAATAGCAATTAATTCCTTTAACATTTTGTCCGTCATTCCCTTTTTCTTGGCAGCTAAGCTATGGGAGCGAATACAATATTCACAGCTATTTGTCATTGAAACAGCTACGTATATAAGTTCTTTTGTTAAAGGATCAAGAGAACCCTTTTTCATTACCTGTTGCAGGGAATTCCATGTTCGTTCTAAAGTATCAGGATCTGCAGCAATGGTTTTCCAAAAATTAGGTACCGTATTAATCTTCCTTGTTTTTTTGATAGTATCAAATATTTTTTTTACCTTACCTTTTGCTTTTTTTTCAGAGACAGTCTTTAAAATGGGCATATTCATCCTCCATGATTAATTCATGGATGATAGATTAATATGAATAATGATAAAATAAGAATTTAGAAATTTAATTAAAAGATTTAGTTATTTTTTCTTCTGACGTCGTTTATTTTTTCTGTATTTAGAACCTCTTTTTCTGCGGCCTCTATGTTTCTTCGGATATCCCATAATTGTGTTGGGTACATATACAAAATAACAACATTAAGTCAAAACATTAATAGTGCCAATCTTGAGCCTCACTATAGAGAAAATCCCTAAAAACTTCCAAACGACGATCATTTTTAAACGCTTCAGTATACACAAAATAAGTTTGGTAGGACGGTCCCTCAAGATTTGGAAGTACCCGAACTAAGTGAGGCTTATCTGCTACCATGTAGTCAGGAAGGGAGGCCAGCCCGGCTCCTTTTTCTATTGCTAAGGATATGCCATAAATACTATTTACACGAAACTTAGGCCGACGTTTGCCGCTTTCCCTACCTACTTTTAAAATCCAATCAATATTGGAAATAGGAGAGGGGAGGCCGGACCCAAAACAAATTAAATTATGTTTATCCAGATCGTTAGTGTTTCGAGGTATGCCATTTGATTGTAAATAGTCAGAAGAGGCATAAATATGATTATGAAAATTTACAAATTTTTTAAAAATTAAATTAGCCTGTGTTGGCCTCTTTACTCTTACCGCAACATCAGCTGATCGATTTGCTAAATCAATTTCATCATCGCTCATTAACAAACTGATTTCCATATCAGGATACTGATTAGTAAACTTGTTAATGCGAGGTGTTAACCAGGTAGAGCCAAATCCTATGGTTGTGCTTACAGTTAGTTTTCCAACAGGCTTAGTTTTTTTATCCAATAATTTTTGTTCAAAATCAGAAATGGAAAAATTGATTTTGTTCACTGCTTCAAATAAATTTTCTCCTTGTTCAGTTAGACGCACCCCTTTCTGATGTCTCGTGAATAAAGCTGTTTTGAGATCAAGTTCTAGATCTTGTATCTGTCGACTAATTGCAGATTGGCTAATATTAAGTTTGCTACAAGCTTTTGATATACTTTTATTTATTGCTACTTCGTAAAATGCTTTAAGTTTATTCCAATCCATTATCGTATAGAATTAATTAGGTTTTCATATTCTGATTCATCACCCTCATAAATATATGAACCTGCAACTAATACATCAGCTCCATTGGCAATACATTGCTTGCTTGTTTGCTCATTAATACCGCCATCAATTTCTATTTCAAACTTTGCTTTGGCTGACTCGCGAATATTATATAATTTGTTAATTTTGGACAGCTGTGTGTCTAAAAATTTTTGTCCACCAAAACCTGGAACAACCGTCATTACAACCACAAGATCAATATCATTTAAAAATTCTTGTATTGCCTCAATTTCTACATTTGGATGAATTGCAATTCCAGCCTTGCAATTAGCACTTTTAATAGTTTCTATTATTGTTTTCGAATTATCATCAGCCTCGGGGTGAAAGCTAATTATATCCGCTCCAGCATCAATAAAAGCTTTAATATAAGGCATTACTGGAGTGATCATCAAATGTACATCCAATATTTTTTTTGTCAAAGGGCGTAAGGTTTTCACTATATTGGGACCGAATGAAATATTGGGAACATAATGTCCATCCATTACATCGATATGAATATATTCAGCACCAGCCTTATCTACGTTGATAACTTCGTTGTTAATTTTTGATAAATCAGCAGCAAGAATTGAGGGAGCAATTTTGGTCATAAATTAATAGTTAAAGAAATAAAATAATAATATATACCGATTCCAAAACAATGACATCAATAGTTTCAAAACCGTGGGGCTCCTTTCAAGTAATTGAAGAAGGAGAAAAATATATGGTTAAAAAGATTATAGTTAAACCAAAAGGTAAATTATCATTACAAAGTCATGAACATCGTTCTGAGCATTGGGTTGTTGTTAAAGGGAGAGCTCAAGTAACACTAAATGATGATATAAAAATACTTGAAACAAATAAAAGTATATTTATTCCTCTTCAGGCAAAACACAGTCTTGCAAATAATGAATTGGAAGATTTGGTTGTTATTGAGGTATGGCATGGAAACATTCTTGAAGAAGAAGATATAAAACGTTACGAAGATATCTATGGCAGAGAATAAGATAATAGTTAACGCTCCTATTTCTGTTGGTGAATTAATGGATAAAATTTCTATCTTAAAAATCAAAAAGAAAAATATTACAGATGAAAAGAAACTACTTTTTATTAATGAAGAGCTGCAACTACTATCATCTACACTGAATGCAGTTGTTCAGGATAATAAAATCAATGAGTTTTTAGATAAATTAATCGAAGTAAACTCAAAATTGTGGAAAATCGAAGATGATATTCGACTTTGTGAAAGAAATAAAAAATTTAACCAGCATTTTATCGACCTTGCAAGAGAGGTATACATTACAAACGACAAAAGAACAGATATCAAATTAGCAATTAATAATCATTTTGGTTCAACCTTAGTTGAAGTTAAATCTTACATAAAATATTGATTAATTCAAACGATTGAGGCTTGATTGAATTAGGTTAATCAACCCTATTTTATAGTTATTGTCCTTAAAAGAGCCTAAACTATCAATGGCAACATTTGCAAAATGACGTGCACGATCAATTGTATCTGCAATGCAGTCATATTTTTTAATTATGTTTATAGCATGATGAAAATCATCTTTTTCTTGTTTTAAATGTACGATTGTTTTCTTCCAGAATTCTTTTTCTGCTTTGTTGGAACGAAGGTATGCAAGTATAATCGGCAAAGTAATCTTTCCCTCTTTAAAGTCGTCACCAATATTTTTTCCCAATGTTATATTCGAAGATGAATAATCAATAGCATCATCAATTAATTGAAAAGACATTCCAAAGTTTGCTCCAAAGGATTTGAGGTATTCAACTTCTTTATATGAACCTTGAGCGCTCATCCCCCCAACTTGACAAGCTGCACTAAAGAGAGAGGCTGTTTTGCCATTGATAACATCATAATAAACATCTTCATTAATCGTAGGATCTTTGTCGTTACTTAATTCTAACATTTCTCCTTCAGATATTATAACACTTGTATCTGACAATAATTTTAAAACAGCAGTATTCCCATATTTTGCCATCAGTTGGAAGGCACGGCTAAATAAAAAATCTCCAACTAGTAAACTTGTTTTATTCCCCCATACTTCATTGACTGATAAATTACCTCTTCTTTTTTTGCTCTCATCAATGACATCATCATGCAGTAAAGTTGCAGCATGAATGAATTCTACAGCAGCAGCAAGTCCAATATGATTAATATTTTCGTTAGTATTTTTTTCAAAAAGACGAAAACTGCAAGATGTTAAGAGAGGCCGTAGTCTTTTACCACCAGATAAAATAAGATATGATGCAATTTCATGAATGAGAGGAACCTTGCTACCAAGTTTTTCTATGATAATGCTATTGATTGTTTCAAGATCCCCTTGGCATAAATTAATAAGTTCAGAAACTTGGTTATTGAAGCTATTTTTCTTAGCATATAATTTAATAACTTGACCCATATTATTAATCTAAGCTTAATTTCAATTTTTTTATCATATAATATAACACTGATATAAGTTTTTTATGTCAAAAAATACTCAAATTTGTTGTAAATATACTTAAATAATAAACTTTCTCCTACCTATAACTTTTGATATGAGAACATATGTTAAAATCCTTATTTAGTAGATCTATTGTTATACCAACTTTGAGGCTGTCCGGTATCATTGGTCAGACTGGTTTTTTACGATCTGGCTTGAGTATAGCTACCTTGGACAAATTGATTGATAAATTGTTTGCTGATAAAAAAAGTCCAGCAGTAGCTTTAGTCATTAATTCCCCAGGAGGGTCACCTACACAGTCATCATTAATTGCTGAAAAAATCATAAAAAAATCCCAAGAAAAAAATAAAAAAGTAATTACTTTTGTTGAAGATGTAGCTGCCTCAGGCGGATATTGGCTAGCTTGCGCTGGTGATGAAATTTATGTTGATACAAATTCCATTCTTGGATCTATAGGAGTTATTTCTCCAGGATTCGGTTTTGTTGAATTAATTAAAAAAATAGGAATTGAAAGACGTGTTTATACATCTGGTAAAAGTAAAAGTTTTTTAGACCCCTTTAAACAAGAAAAAGAAGAAGACATAAGGAGATTAAAAAGTATTCAAGAACAAATACATGAAAATTTTATATCTTATGTTAAAAATAGACGTGGATCCAAACTACTAAATGAAAACATTGACGAGATTTTTAGTGGTCTGTTTTGGGTTGGACAAAAAACGATTGATCTTGGATTAGCAGATGGAATTGGATCTGTTTATGAAGTTATTAAAAAAAAATTTGGTAAAACAGCTAAAATAAAATTTATAGATCAAAAAAAATCTTTTATTCAAAGAAGATTATCTACATCATTAATAGATAGTGACAGCCTTCTTCAAAAAATTGAAGAAAAAGCTATGTGGTCAAGGTTTGGGCTTTAATGAAATTTTTAATTTTATTTGCAATCATTATCCTTATTATATTTGCATATCGTTTTTTTCAAAAAATATCTGTTAATCAGCCCAAAAATAAAAAAAAAGATGATATTGTTGATCTGGTGAAAGATCCTAAAACTAACGAATATAAACCTAAAGAAAAATAATGTTTTCCTTACAATCAATCATTATGAAATTTCAAAAAAGTAATGTTATTGAAACTTTAAAAGAAAATTATTACTGGGGTCTTTATGGTTTCTAAAACAATGGAAGAATTAGTCTCCCTTTGCAAGAGGAGAGGCTTTATCTTTCAATCCAATGACATTTATGGGGGCGTTAAAGGTCTTTATGACTATGGCCCAATGGGAGTTGAATTAAAAAACAACCTGAAGCAATCATGGTGGAAATCAATGATTTATGAAAGAGATGACGTAGAAGGGCTAGATGCAACCATTTTAACAGGACCTGACGTTCTTAAACATTCCGGTCATGAAGATACATTCTCCGACCCGCTTGTTGACTGTAAATCTTGTAAATCTAGATGGAAGGCTGATCAGTTAGATAATCAAAGTTGCCCTAACTGTAAATCAAAAGATTTAACTGATCCAAGGCCATTTAACCTAATGTTTAAGACATCTATTGGGCCTGTCGATGATGGAAGTTCCTTTGCTTATTTAAGGCCGGAAACAGCACAACAAATATTTACCAATTTTAAAAATGTTTTGGATTCAACTAATAGAACTCTTCCATTTGGGATTGCTCAAATTGGTAAGGCCTTTAGAAATGAAATTACCCCTAGAAATTTTATTTTCAGAGTAAGAGAATTTGAACAAATGGAATTGGAATTTTTTGTAGAACCCGGCTCAGATGGTGAATGGCACAAATATTGGGTTGACTCAAGATACAATTGGTGGATAGATCAGGGCATAGACAAGAAAAGGCTAGAACTCTGTGAGATTGAAAAGGATGAACTTTCTCATTACTCAAAAGCGACTGTAGATATAATGTACAGTTTTCCTCATGGAAAGGAAGAGCTCGAAGGAATAGCAAATAGAACTGACTTTGATTTAGGTTCGCACACAAAAAACCAAGAAGATTTTAATATTTCATCAAAAGTTATGAAGAACAAAAAATCCACTACAAAACTCGCAGTTCAGAATATTTTTAATAAGAATTGGTTTATTCCCTATGTAATAGAACCTTCTGCCGGAGTAGAGAGGGGTGTCTTAGCTTTGCTAAATGAGGCATATAAAGAAGAAAAAATAGATGGAAAAAATTCCAGAATAGTGCTGGCTTTAAAACCTCATTTGTGCCCAATAAAAGCAGCAGTCATTCCTTTGAAAAGAAATAATGAGCAGTTGGTCAATCAAGCAAAAGTTATTAAAAAATCATTACAAAAACTTGGGTTAGGAAGAGTTATGTTAGAAAATTCAGGTAATATAGGTAAAAACTATCGACGACATGATGAAATAGGAACACCATTATGTATTACTGTTGATTTTGAAACCTTAGAAAACAAAAGTGTAACCGTTAGAGATAGGGACACTATGCAGCAAAAAAGATTAAGTCCAGATGAGTTAAAAGATTATTACGAGAAATATTTTCAGTAATTATTATTAAGAGATACTAAATTACTATTACTGATCATATTGTCTTGTCTTATTGATAACTTCTTTGTTTAAATAGATTTTAAAATGATAAAAAAATTTGATGATATTATTGCGTGTAGATTTTTGTTTTTTATTATTTCATTTTATATAGGTTTTTGGACTATCAGAATCCCAACAATAAAAGACCAATTGTCAACAGACTATATGGGTGTAAGTTATACCTTCATAACGTTTGCAATTGGCTCAATCATTACAATGTTATTTGCAAGTAATATAATTAAGAAATTATCTTCTAAAAAGACAGTGATGTATGCAGGCGTAACGCAAGGTTTTTTGTGGTTAGTTATTCCTTTTATTACTGAATTATATTTTTTTATGTTTTTTGCTTTTATATTTGGTTGTTGCTACGGGATCTATGAAGTAGCAATCAATTTACAGGCATCACAAATTGAGAAAAGAGAAGGAAGATCCATGATGTCAGGCTTCCATGCATTTTTTAGTTTAGGAATTTTGGCTGGATCATTCATAACTAGTTTTTTTCTTGAATGGCAAATTTCTTTTTTTATTAACACACTAATATATGTAATTGTTATGTTACCCTTAAGTTTTATTTTTGCTAATTTTCTGGATAATGATGAAACAGTTTCTGAAAATAATAAGAGTAATATATTTTTTATGTGGCCATTAATTCTTTTTTTTTTGGCAATATTATCAATGACAGACGCTTTAACAGAGGGAGGGGTCGATGCCTGGGCAGCCCTTTATATGCGTGATATTGTAGGAGCAAAAGGATTTACAATAGGAATAGCAACTATTAGCTTTAATTTATTCATGGTGATTGGAAGATTGATTGGCGACAATCTAAGAGATAGGTTAGGAGTGCATAGTTTTTTAATTATTCTTATTTCACTATGCATAGCAGGGTTATTAATCATATTTATCTATAGTTCTATTGTGTCTTCTATAATTGGGTTTGGAGTGCTAGGGTTAGGCGCTTCTTCCATAGTTCCTCTCGCGTATTCTATTGCTGGTAAAATTAAAGGGGTTGATAGTGCAGTTGGCATAACAATAATTTCTATATCTGTTTATGGAATATTTATGATTGCTCCTGGATTAATGGGTTTTATTGCTCAAAGCTTTGGAGTTAATTATGTATTCTCACCAATAATTATACTTTTTGTAATTATTTTAATTCCTATCATAATTTTCAAAAAAAAATTTAATGTATAATTTTAACTGTCGCATTTGATAAATCTATCACATTATCATTTTTGATAACTTCATTGGCAGTATCTATTTTTAGCATGGCAATAGCAAATTTCTTAGTTATCGAAATAATTTCACCTATAGGAATATCATTAATAGTTATTTTTTCACCAACTTGTACTGAGCCGGAAATTATTTCTAAAGTATAAATCTTTTTTTTTAACAAGGCTCTGTATTTCATTCTAGCTGTAATTTCTTGACCAACATAACATCCTTTATCCCAGCTGAGAGCATTGATATTCTGAAAATTGTTTTCAAGTAATAAGGATTTATTTTCAATTAAATCATCAGGGGAATAAGGAATCAAATTTTTCATTAAAATTTCTTTATAATAATTGATATCTACTGGAGTAAAACCTAATTTTTTAAATGAAGAAGAATTATATGTATTTAATATATATTTTATTCCAATATTATTCTTTCTAGGATCTTGAAAAGATATTAAATAATTAGGAACTGTAATTTTATTATTAAATAGCACGCAAGAAAGATAATTATTATTTTCAGTAATTATTACTTTTGATTTAAGTACATAAAGCTGTAATTTTTGAAAAATATTATCAAAAAATTGATTATGAATTTCAATTAAATAGCTTCCATCTAATTCAATAATGAAAAAATCAGCTAAGAATTTACCTTGAGGAGAGAGTATGCACGCATATATAGGATTATTTCTATTGCATACTTTCACATCATTTGTAATAAGCCCCTGTAAAAAATCTTGTCGATCATCACCAGCAATATTTATAAATCTTGAGTCATTATTTATAAAATAGTAATTAGTTTTCATAACTATGATAAATATATATTCTAATTTTCATAAATTTGTATAGTAACTCATTGTGAAAATACTCGTTATATCATCAAACTTAATTGGAGACACTATACTTTCCACCGGTGTTGTTGACCATTTTTTAAAAAATAACCCTAATGCACAATTTACTTTTATCATTGGCCCTACAGCTGGACAAATTTATCAACATTTTCCTAATCTAGAAAAGATTATTTTAATAAAAAAAGAAAAATTCAATACTCATTGGCTGACAATGTATCTCCACTGTTGGAATATTAAATGGGATATAATTGTTGATTTACGTTCTTCTTTCCTATCTTTTTTATTATTCCATAAGAAAAAATACATTTTTAAAAAAGATAAAAAAAAGCATCATTTAGATCAATTAATATCTTTTTTCCAATCTCATGACTCTGACTTAAATATATATATTAGTAGCAAAGAAGAAAGCATTGTAAAAAATAAATTAAATCCACAATATAAATATGTTGTTATTTTTCCTGGAGGAAATTGGGAACCCAAAATATGGCCTTCTAGTAATTACAATCAATTACTAAAAATATTACTTAAAAAATTTTCTAATATAAAATTTATTACTGTTGGGTCAGCCAAGGAAGAAAATTTATATTTAAATTCTATAAAGAAAAATATTCCAGAAGATAAAATAATTAATTTAATGGGGGTCTCACTTACTTTGACTTCTGCTTATATGAAAAAAAGCCATCTTTTTATCGGCAATGATTCAGGATTAATGCATTTATCAGTTGCTTCTCATTTAAATACAATTGGCTTGTTTGGTCCAACCAATGACCATATTTATGGCCATAGAAGAAAAAATTGTTTTGTTATACGCACTAAGGAAGATTATAATTATTTTAATCGATTAACATTAGAAAAAAGCAAATCCTACATGACTACTATACACCCAGATCAAGTAGTTGATATTATTACAGATAATAACCTATTATGAAAAATAAGACATTTTTAAAAATAATTCAACCCGATGATTGGCATGTTCACTTAAGAGAAGGTGATATGATGAAAGTAGTTACAAAGTTTTCATCACGTATCAATAATCGCTGTGTTGTTATGCCTAATTTAGCAACCCCTATTACAAACTCATATTTAGCACGTCAATATAAGGAGAAATTAAGTTTAATTACAGCAGGACTTAATTTTACAACTTTATTGCCTTGTTATTTGATTGATACTTTGGATCTAGATGATTTTAAACTTGCATTAAAAGAAGATATATTTGTAGGAGCTAAATTATATCCAATAAATGTAACAACTAATTCTAGTTTTGGTATATCTAAAATTGATAATATTTTTTCTGCATTAGAAATATTGGAGGAATTGGGGAAACCTTTATTAGTTCATGGTGAGAAAGTTCGAGAAGATATTAACATATTTGACCGTGAAAAATATTTTATTGATGAGGAATTACAAATTATTAGAAATAGATACCCTAGTCTAAAAATAATTTTGGAACATGTTTCGTCCGAATACGGAACTGATTTTGTTAAAGAGAATAAGAATACTGCAGGTACAATAACACCTCATCATATGATGCTAACTAAAAAAGATTTTTTTTATGAAAATTCAATCAATCCTCATCATTTTTGTATGCCGGTAGTAAAGGAGGAATCTGATTTAATCGCCTTGAGGAAATGTGCTTGCTCAGGTAATAAAAAATTTTTTCTTGGTACGGATTCAGCGCCACATCATGTTAATTTGAAATTAAACAACATGTCTTCTAAGCCTGGAATTTTTTCTTCACCTTGCTCTTTAGAAATATATGTAACAATTTTTGAAGAAGAAAAATCTCTTGATAATTTGGAGAGTTTTAGCTCATATAATGGACCAACTTTTTATGGATTGCCAATAAACACAAAACATATTACTCTTAAAAAGGAAACATGGGTAGTACCTGAATACACTATAGAAAATAATGTGAAAATTAGAAATTTCCTAGGAGGAAAAGAATTGAATTGGAAAGTTGTTTAATAAAACCTATAAGAGATTTATAAAATGAGTCTTGGAACATCTATTT
>Ga0257109_1000509_pt1 | contig 12887 bp, 13 predicted proteins | sample LP_taG_8_FD_191566 | JGI IMG/M metagenome (GOLD analysis project Ga0257109, IMG submission 191566) | Marine microbial communities from Northeast Subartic Pacific Ocean, Canada - LP_J_2011_P26_2000m | ecosystem: Environmental > Aquatic > Marine > Oceanic | place: Canada: Northeast Subartic... | reverse complement strand
TTACCCATCGGGTTGAAAGGATGGTCTTGACCTCCAATGTAGGCATCATCCATCCGACATCGTTCATGCGTGAAAGAACCGTCCGCAGGGCTTGCTGGTAAATACGTGTTTTTTGCGGGTAACTGCCCTCCAACTGTATCTTTATGTAACCCCACGTGGTGGTAGTATTCCATGGAGTTTTCTGCCGACAACTTCCAATTACCCGCCCACTCAGTCTGGTAGTGCATAATTTCTGTTTGCTCGTTGAGTCGATAATTTACGAGGTACTTATCTGCTGTATGCATTTTTTCGAGGAGTGGCGGCGCACCATCATCCAAGTTAATAAACAAAAATCCACACCAGGTTTCGAGCCGGTAACTTGGCAGGTTACAAAGGGACTTATCGAACACAGAGGAACCTTTCATAAAAGGTGCAGCGTATAAACTCCCGTCAGTCTCATAGGTCCAAGCATGGTAGGGACAAACAAAACGCTTCGTGTTTCCACTCCCTTGGGCCACGGGCATAAAGCGGTGACGGCAAATGTTCGACAGTGCACGTATCACCCCATCCTGCCCATGTACGACCACGAGAGATTCATCGAGAATATCTATACAGTAATAGTCACCCGGGACCGGGATGTATTCCGCACGGCCGACACAGAGCCACTCTTTTCTGAAAATGGCATCCAGTTCGAGCGCATATAAACCAAGGTCGGTATAAGCCTCGGGGGGCAACGAGTAACACGATAGATGGTCAAGAGACAAGTACTCTGACAGCGTACTCATCAACTCGTTGGGTGGTGAGTTCATAAAATCAGACGATTTTCCTGTTCGCATCCAAACTCAGTATAAACAATAAACGGCGCTGTCGGTCACCAGTCAGTCACACACCGATTCGTACTCAGCCTGTTCTGATCAACGCTCTGCAAATGTTGATCCACCTGGCTGCGAAATAACATCGAATACGAATCAGGTAAGTTTCAACGTGCGTCGGACATCATCAAATCCGGATTCTGGATCCGTAATGTCCAATCGGATAGCTTCAATACCGCAGTCAATCGCACCATCGATATTCTTCTGCTGGTCATCGACAAATACCACCGAGTCAGCAAACACGCCAAGCGATTCCATTGCCAACTGGTAGGCTTGTGGCTCAGGCTTCAGGATGCCTGTGTGTGTCGCATCGACAATGGCATCAAAACTGCCCAGTATCTCGAACGCGTCATACACTTCCGGCCCGTGAAAAAGTTCTAATTCATTGGTCAGCAGGCCAACTCTGCACCCTTGGGCTCGAGCTTGCCGAATCAGGGTTTCAGCTTCTGGCCGAACGGACGGCTTGAAGTTTCTCAGGTCAGTAACCAGCTTCCTGATCGTTATCTCTTCTCGCACTATCTGTCCGAGTTCACCACAACGGATATACCAGTAATCACGCTCTGAGATCTGCCCTTTCAGGTACTGCTGCCAGAATTCATCAGTCGGCGGATCAAATGGGCCTGTCCAGTTGAGTGACCCGTCTGGCAGTTGATAAAGCTGTTCGATATCGCGGCACCGTTCGAAAAGCGAATACGTGATAACGCCCCCAAAATCCATAATCAGGTCACGGCGCTCCACAGACATTGCGTCGGTCTGGTTCATTCCGACTGGGACATGCCGCGGTCAGGCTGCGGGCGACGTCTTTGTCCGACGCTGTCGGTAACTGCGGATTTCCGTCCAGACATGTGCCGCAAGCGCCAGCACAATAATGATCGCAATGGTGGCCGAGACCGGTCGATTAACGAAGTCCAGCGGCGTCTCAACCCGGGCCATGCTGGTACGTAGCTTGGCCTCGATAATCTCCCCCAGCACCATGCCCAGAATGATTGGCACCAGCGGCCAGTTGACACGACGAAGCACGTAACCGAGTAGGCCAAATCCAATAGCCACCCAGCAGTCGGGTAAGCTGTTGCGAATGGAGTAGACGCCGACCAGTGCCAGCGTCAGTACCACCACGCCGAGAAACCTTTCTGGTACTTTGATGACACGGATCAACAGAGGTGTCGCTATCAGTAGAAAAGCCAACACGAGAAAGTTGATAAGAAACAAACACACATAAAGACCGACCACAAATTCCGACTGTGTCTCAAAGAGTTTTGGTCCCGGGATCAGGTTGTGTACCCGGAAAACCGACAACATCATGGCTGTCAGGGCCTCACCGGGGATACCTAAAGCGAGTAATGGAATCATCGCTGCGGCCGGTACGGCATTGTTGGCAGACTCCGACGCAACCAATCCTTCAGAAGATCCTTTGCCAAATTTCTCCGGTGTCTTGCTGAGTTTTTGCGCCAGCCCATAGGAGAAAAACTGCGCCAGGAACTCACCCACCCCGGGGATGATGCCCATGATGATCCCAAACCCGGAGGAACACAGGGCGACCCGCTTAAGCCGCCGAAATACTTCAAACAAACCGGCAAAGGGACTACCCGTCACTTTGGGAATCTGTCGAGCCGCATCCGAGGATTGCAAAAGGATGAACGCCTGCGATATCGCAAACAGTCCGAGAACAGCTGGAATCAGTGCTAGACCGCCGCGTAGCCACGGCAATCCGAAAACAAAACGATCACTGAAACGAATCGGTTCCATGCCGACTACCGTGATGAACACGCCCATGCCAACCAACGCAGCTGCCGCCAACGTCTGCCCACGGTGGGTCAATACCACCAGTATCAGCCCCAGCAATGCCGCCATCAGGATATCCCGGCTACCGAAGTAAGGTGCGACTGCCGCCAGCTTGGGTGTGAGAAAGATCAACGCCAGCACACTGACGATCCCGCCAATGAAACTGGCACTGTAGGCGAGCGACAGTGCTCGACGCGGTTCACCGCGCCTGGCCATGGGGTGACCGTCATAAGTCGTCAACGCATTGACGGGGGTGCCCGGTGTGTTAATCAGAATGGCTGGAATAGCGCCGCCATAAAGGGCAGCACCGTAAATGCCCAAAAGAACCGTGAGTCCAACCAGGGGTTCGAGTTTATAAGTTGCTGGCAGCAGTATTGCGATGGCAACCGCCGGACCGACACCTGGAATCGCACCGATAATGACCCCGCCAATGGAACCGACTAAAAGTGCAATCGCGACATCCCATCGCGCGATCAGCATTAACGACTCGAGCAGTAACTCGATCATGGGAAAGTTCAGAAGTTACGGATCATGAAATTGCGCATCTCCGGCGGCAGGTAACCATAGACATAACCATCCGGCAAACGGACCTGAAGCCCGGTCCTGAACAGCAGTACGATCACCAACCCGATCAGTACCGCCGTCACCATCCATCGTACACTGCGAAACCCCACCCGCAGACTGAGCGCCGGCATAAACAGCAGCGTTGCCACCAGGTAGCCAACCCATCGGATAATGTATACGTAGACCAGAAACCACACGGCAAACTCGCAGCAGCGATGAAAGCCGGCGACGATGATACGGGGAGATTCCAACTCTATGCCAGAGCGCATCTGGCGGAGCGACACAACGGACAAGACGAGCGCCGGCATACCCATCACCAGCAGACCGAGGGCCGGGAAAAAACCGGGCTGCATGACCAGATCAACGCGCTTGAGCCAGCGGGTCTGGCTGCCCAGTTGACTTACCAGAACCAGCGTCACCCCAACAATGAACGCGGCACAGAAAAAGTTAATAGCCGCGCTGGATCGGGCATTGTCGGATTGATCCATGAAGCTTACATCCTGAAAAAAGTCGGGCGGCTACGCCGCCCGACTCAGAACCTCTAAATCGTCGTAGTAACCGATTACAGGTCTCCCATCTTCCTGAACATCCACTCGGTAGACTTCCAATCACGAGCGATACGTGCTTTGGCCTCAGCTGGACCTTCCCAGAAGAAGATACCACCTGTGTCCCTGGCTAATTTTGCGACCGCATCACTGGCAACCACCCGCTTAGCGACAGCTGCGATCTTGTCCTTAACGATCTGTGGCGTTCCCTTCTTGACGAACAGACCATTCCAAAGGGTCGGAACATCAATGCCGGGTACCTGTTCGCTCAGCGTCGCGACATTGGGCGTCACTGAAGTCCGGTCCGGTCCGGTGATAGTAGCCAGAATATTGAGGTCATCCAGACACGGCAGTACCAACGCCGCGGTGGTGTTAATCACATCGGCATCGCCACTGGCCAACGTATTGCAATCGTTCATGTCGAATGCTGCTTCACTGCCAAACTCAAACCCAAGCTCCATCGCAGCCACAAATGTTGCGCGGGTCGGAATCAGGCCATACCCAAAGTGTCCCAGGGCAACCTTGTGGGACTTAGCATACTCGGCAAGTTCAGCCATGTTGTTGTAGGGTGCATCTCCACTGGCAGCCAGCAGAAACGGATAAATGATAAAGATACCGACCGGCTCAAACAGGTCGGGATCCTCAAATCCAGGCACACCGACGAGTGGACCAATGATCGGTACGCCGATAACAAATGATCCAATGGTGTAGCCATCAGCCGGCGCATTCGCCACCTCGGCAGCACCCGGAAACGGACCACCGCCACCGCCCGGCTTGTTCACCACGGCCGCGGCAACACCGTATTCTTTCTGAAATTCTTCCGCAATCATGCGGGTAGTGATGTCTTCGAGGTCACCTGGTGGCCAGGGCACAATAAAGGTCACTGGTTTTTCGGGATACTCAGCCTGGGCGGCTGAACCGAATACCAGAAACGAGGCCAGGATACTCAGTACAGCCAGCTTCAAGGTCATTTTCATGTCTTAATCCTCCACAGTTAGAATTATCACAACGCACCTCACCTTTCAGTGTGCTGTTTCCACAAGAATAAAGCGTCTCGAGGGAGCGACACTTTCACCAGCAAGTTACATCTGCCACTGTAGTCAAGAGACCTGCCAAATTCAAGGCTTGGGCGCTGTTTCAGGCGCCGGCAAACCCGACAGACAGTGCCTGTGCCAGGGAATCAATCTCCGATTCAGTAATCACCAGAGGCGGCGACATGATGATAATGTTTCCAGTCACACGGATCATCGCGCCGGCGGCGAAAACTCGATCGGCCAGGGCTTCGCCGAGTTGCGGGTCCAATGGAGTTTTCGATTCACGATCAGCCACCAGTTCGATGCCCACCATCAGGCCCTTTCCCCGTACGTCACCGATCATTTCGTGTTCTGCCTGCAGCGCCTTGAGTGAAGCCATCAACTGCTCACCTCGTGCCAATGCCTTTCCGGGTAGATCCTGGCCGAACGTGACATCCAGTGTTGCGAGTGCCGCAGCACAGCCGACCGGATGGCCGGAGTAGGTGTAGCCATGGCCGATGGCACCGTCGGGACCGCTTTCCATAAACACGGTCTCAATCCGTTCATTAAGCATCAACGCCCCGAATGGAAAGTAGCCGGAGGTGATGGCTTTGGCAAAACACATCATATCGGGCCTGACGCCCCAGGCCCGGACGCCGAACCAGGAACCCGTCCGTCCGAACCCGGTGACGACTTCATCGGCGATCAAGAGAATATCGTATTTGTCGCACAACGCACGCAGTGCCGGCCACAGACTTGGCGGAGGCACCAGGATGCCACCAGCACCGAGCACCGGTTCTGCGATAAAAGCCGCAATGCTGTCTGCACCTTGATAGTTGATTTCCTGTTCGATCTGCCTGAGACAGACGTCCGTCAACTCGTCAATATCTTCAATCCCGAACGAATTGTGGTAAAGCGATGGGAAAGGCAGCTGGATGCAACCCGGCAGCAGTGGCTCATAACTCTTGCGGAAACGGTCATTGCCGTTGACTGAGGCACCACCGAAATGAGTTCCGTGATAACCCTTTTTGAAGGAGAAGAATTTCACCTTACCCGGTTGTCCTGCCAGCTTCCAAAACTGGCGCGTTAACCGCAGTGCGGTCTCTACACTGTCGCTGCCACCCGAGGTAAAAAACGCGCGGCGCATACCCTCTGGCTCAAGCACACCGACCAACCGGTCTGCCAGTTCGATCAACCGAATGCTGGTCGTACCCTTAAACGCCGAATAAAAAGGCAACACGTCCAGTTGCTGGGCGATGGCCTGTTTGATCGGTGTACATGAATAACCCAGGTTCACATTCCAGATGCCCCCGACCGCATCGATCACACGATGGCCTTCGTCATCTTCGATGTAGACCCCTTCGGCCCCGGTGATAATCCGCGGCGGGTTCGCCTGGTGAACCCCCGGGTGCGCCATCGGATGCCACACGCTGCGGGCATTGCGCGCCCTGATATGATCAAGATCCGGTTCGGTACCACTCGGAATGAGGATTTCAGATAAGGGCACAGATTCGACGGCCATGGTCCGGTTCTCCTTTGGATCGGCTGGGCAGTTCCCGGGCAGGCGTCAACGGCAGAATTACCGGTACCCAGGCAAGTAGCCCATAGGTTAACCAATACCGGCTGGCCCCGCACGTCGTTTTTCCCGATTTCCGGTCACATTGGCATCTGGCAGACACGCATTTTCAACAGACATCTCGACCAAGTGGAACGCCGACAGGAGCCAGGGTAGAGTGCACCTAACACATGAGCATAACCGCTCGAACAAGCAGAGTTCCTATCGAGGGTATCAAGATGTCAGAGCAGCGACTAGCGGGTCGTAAAGTCCTCGTCACCGGCGTGGGCCGGGCGATTGGACCGGCCATTGTACGGCGGTTTGCGCAGGCGGGCGCTTATGTCGCTGCGGCCAACCGGACGCTCGGTCGAGCACAAACGGTTGTGGACGACCTCACGCAGCAAGGTCTGTCGGCCTGGGCACTGCCGCTTGACCTTGAGACGCCGGCCGGAGCTGCCGAAGCAGTCACTGCAGCTGCAGATCAACTCGGGGGGCTCGATATTGTGGTGCATAACGCTGGGGGTTGTCCCTGGTCCCGTCTGGAAGCACTTTCCGAAGAAGACCTGGAACTGACCCTGTCAATCAATCTCAAGGCGTGTTTTCGACTGTTAAAGGCGGCCCTGCCGTGGCTCCGCCAGTCTGAACACGGTCGTTTTCTGGCCACCTCCTCAGTGACCGGGCCTAAAGTGGCCATGGCTGGCGCCGTTCATTACGGTGCAGCCAAAGCCGGCGTCAATGCTTTTGTACGTGGCGCAGCACTGGAACTAGCCGCTGAGGGGATCACGGTCAATGCGGTGGAGCCGGGTTATATCCAAAAACCCGACGGGTTTCTGGCTGATCCCGCACAGCGAAGCCGGATCGAGCAATACATCCCGCTGGGCCGGCTGGGTGATCCGGATGACATCGCCTGGGCGATGGTTTATCTCGCCAGCGACGAAGCCCGGTACGTCACCGGGCAGACCATCGTCGTCGACGGCGGTGCCCTGTTGCCGGAAAGTCCCGACCTGATTAGCACTCTACCAGACGAGGACTGACCGATTCTCCGAACGGACGTCTGTTACGCCTGGAACCTGTCGAGTGAACCTCGTCGAATCTAATGTGATACGATATTTTCCTATTCGTTAGTCGTTTTGTATCCCGTTTTCCGCCACTTAAATCGTGAGAAACTTGTCTTGAACACCGAAACAGCCGAACTGGCGCTTGCCGAGATATGTAGCGAACACATGCACCGTGACGATCGTTGCTCACAGATGCTCGGCATGACTGTCGACGAAAGCCGTCCCGGTTACGCACGCCTTAAGATGCGGGTTCGCGAGGAGATGCTCAATGGCCACGGAAACTGTCACGGTGGCATGATCTTTACGCTGGCGGACAGTGCATTTGCACATGCCTGTAATACGAGAAACCATGTCAGTGTAGCCGTCAGTTGTCAGGTCGAGTTCCTGGTCGCCGTTACAGCGGGTGAAATACTTATCGCTGAAGCGATCGAGCAGTTCCTTCAAGGCAAAAACGGCGTCTACGACGTACGGGTCAAGTCCAGCGATGACACTCTGGTCGCTCTTTTTCGTGGTAAATCGCGCGCAATTGGTGGTGTTCTGGTCACCGAAGCCACCGTCGACACAACGACATGACGGTTAAACAACCCCAAAAGAACGACCTGGAGCCGATCGAAACCGCGAGCGTTGACGAATTGCAGGCGCTGCAGCTTTCGAGATTGAAATGGTCGCTCAACCATGCCTATAACCATTCTGCGTTATACGCTCAGAAATTTGACGCTGCCGGTATACACCCGAACGATCTGACTCAGCTAGAAGACCTGAGTCAATTTCCGTTTACCAGCAAGGGCGATCTCCGTAAGTTTTATCCGTTTGAAGCTTTTGCAACCCCCATGAAAGACGTGGTGCGTGTTCATGCCTCGAGTGGAACCACCGGAAAACCGACTGTTGTCGGCTACACCCAAAACGATATCGACGTCTGGTCAACGGTCATGGCACGGTCGATCCGGGCAGCCGGCGGCCGGGCTGATGACCTGATTCATATCAGTTATGGTTACGGGCTCTTTACCGGCGGTCTGGGGGCACACTACGGTGCCGAGAAACTGGGCGCTGCCGTGATTCCGATGTCGGGCGGTCAGACAGAAAAACAGGTCCAGCTGATCAACGATTTTCGACCGTCGATTATTATGGTGACACCGACCTACTGTCTGAACATTGCGGATGCGTTTGAACTCGCCGGTCTCGATCCCCGACAAACCTCACTGCAGGTCGGCATCTTCGGTGCTGAACCCTGGACCGAGTCGATGCGTGACAACATCGAATCCCGAATGGGACTCGAAGCAGTCGACATCTATGGGTTGTCTGAGGTGATTGGCCCCGGTGTTGCCCAGGAATGTATTGAATCCAAGGACGGGCTGACAATCTGGGAAGATCATTTCTACCCGGAAATCATCGACCCCGAAACCGGTGAACGACTGAAAGAGGGAGAGCGGGGCGAACTGGTACTGACTTCTCTGACCAAGGAAGCTTCGCCCGTGATTCGTTATCGGACCCGCGATCTGACTTGCCTGATGCCCGGCTCTGCCCGAACCATGCGCCGTATGGCCAAGGTCACCGGCCGCAGTGACGACATGATGATTATTCGCGGGGTGAACGTATTTCCTTCACAAATCGAGGAACAGGTTCTGGCCATCGAAGCCCTGAGTCCTCATTATCAGATCGAACTATCGAGGGCCGGTAGTCTCGACAAGCTCACCATCAACGTTGAATTGGATCCCATAAACGCCGCGTCCAACAACCCTGACGATGTCGCTTCATCCTTGACTCACCGGGTCAAGACCTTCATCGGGGTAACTGCAGACGTGGTGTTGCACAATGAAGGCGGTGTACCCCGATCGCAAGGTAAGGCGCAAAGGGTGATCGACAATCGCTGACCGCTCCACACCTGTTCGATTTGAGACGACCGTGCGCCAGCTGCTGTCAACTTTCAGGGCGAGGCGACCCATTCGGGCAAAATCACTGCTGATCACGATCTTCGGTGACGCACTCGAACCCAGAGGCGGGGAGATCTGGCTGAGCCATCTGATCGCACTGGCCTGGCCGCTGGGTGTAAATGAACGACTGGTCCGAACGTCAGTTTACCGGCTGGCACAGGAAAATTGGGTTGAACGAACAGCTTCGGGACGGCGCAGTTATTACGGACTGACCGACGCCGGCCGTCGCCAAACTGTAGATGCCGAACACCGTATTTACGCTGCGGGCAGCAGCCGCTGGGATGGCCAGTGGCGTCTGGTGGTCATCCCTCAGAAAACGATCAGCCGAGCAGACCGTACCGGCCTCAAAAAAGAACTCAAGTGGCAGGGATTTGGAACGCTGACCGCAGATACGCTGATCCATCCCACAGCAGACCTTCCGCCGGTGTGCCGGGCACTGGCAGAACGGGGCCTTGCGGACAAAGCCAAAGTGTTCTGCGGGCACACGATCAACGACCGCGAATCGCCGCAATCGCTGTTGGATCGGTGCTTTGATCTGGAACACATTGCCCGTGAATATGATCTTTTCAACCGACGGTTCGAGAAACTCTGGCGGTCGACCCGCCGCAAGAAGTTATTTGATCCCGAATCAGCCTTTACAGCCCGTACCCTGTTGATTCATGACTATCGCCGGATTCTGCTGCACGATCCCGACCTGCCTGAAGAACTTCTACCGGTTCAGTGGCCCGGTACCCGAGCCAGAAAACGCTGTGCTGCGATCTACCGTGCACTGCAGGAGGCGGCTGACCGCTGGACGGTGTCAGTATGTTGCGATGAGCCAAATCTACTGAAGCCACCCGATAAAGATTACCGCCAGCGATTCAGTGACAGCTAAAGATCGTCAAAATCAATCACAACGCGATCGGTCAGTGGCACCGACTGACAGGTCAGCACATAACCTGATGAAAGGTCCGACTCTTCAAGCGCAAAGTTCAGCTGCATATTAACGCGCCCCTCGACAAGTTTCGCCCGGCAGGTCGCACATACCCCACCTTCACAGGCGTAGGGAACCTCCGGCCGGACGCGTCTTACTGCTTCCAGCAGCGTATCCCCGTCACGACTCATCTCAAAAGTCGTGGATTTGGAATCGAGTGACACCACAACAGAACAACGACGCCCCTGCGCCTGAATCGGCATCCGCTCAGGCTGGTTTGCGATCTGCTGATCCGGGGGCGTAAATAGCTCGTAATGAATGCACGACGGTGGAACATTTTTCTCGAGCAACGCTTCCCTTACCGCATCGATCATACCTTTGGGGCCGCACAGAAAAAATTCATCATGCTGATCTGCCGGCACCAGGCTCTCGAGCAGAGCGTCTGCCTTGACGCGGTCGATACGGCCATCAAGCAACGGCAAATTCCGACCCTCCCGCGACAACGTATGAACCATCGAGAGTCGGTTCATGTAGGTGTTTTTAAGCCGTTCCAGTGCCTCCCTGAATATGATGCTCCCGGTTTCTCGATTTCCGTACACCAGCGTGAACCCGCTTCGGGGTTCGCGCTCAAGTGTAGTCTTGATGATAGACATCAAGGGCGTGATACCGCTACCCGCTGCAAAGGCGGCATAACGTTTGCGCTGACTGGGGTCCAGCGGCACATTAAAATTCCCGATCGGTGATCCCACCTCAATCTTCTCTCCGGCAGCAAGCCGGTTATGCACAAACCCAGAAAAAACACCGCGCGGTATTGCCTTCACCGCGATACGTAATTCACCCTCGTCTACGCTGCTGCAGATCGAATAAGACCGACGAATCTCGGTACCACTCAAAGTCCGGCGCAGCGTCAGGTGCTGCCCCTGAACAAACCGGTACTGGTTACGAAGCTGCTCCGGGACTTCGAACGCAACAGACACCGTGTCGCTTGTTTCCGACCGTACTTCAGCCACCGAAAGAGCGTGAAAGCGCACGCTGGCTAATGCGGTTTAAAGTAGTCAAACGGCTCGAGGCAGTTGTCACAGCGCCACAATGCCTTGCACGCTGTTGCACCGAAACCGGACAACACACTTGTTTGGTCGGAACCACATCGAGGACAACGGATACCCGTCTCCGTCGGGCCTTCCTCGCAAGCACGACACGCCGGAGGCGTAATCCCGGTTGCAAGCAGATGCCTGCGTCCTCGATCGGTGATCCAGTCTGTTGTCCAGGGCGGATACAACACCTGCTCAACAGCGACGTGGTCGATGCCAACCTGCCCGAGCGCCTCATGGATGTCCTGTTCGATCACCCGCATTGCCGGGCAGCCTGAATAGGTCGGCGTGATCATCACCTGTACCTGGATGTTGCCACTTTCGTCACATACGTCAACAGCCCGAACGATTCCCAGATCGCGAATACTGACAGTCGGGATCTCGGGATCACAAACGCTATCCAGCACCTCTAGCACTCGCAACCGGGTGTTTTCAACAGCCGCACTCACCAGGTGGCCCCTGGGTATGCCCTCTGCAGGAACTGCATCTCGGCAAGCAGATGGCCCAGATGCTCGCTGTGCAAGCCGGTCCGCCCGCCGCTCATCGGATTGGTGATCTCAGGCATACTCAACGTGGCTTCAGACAAAACAGCCCACACCTGACGCTCCCATTGCGCCTGGAGATCATTCATTGCCGGGACGAGATCCTGTGCTTCCAGCGTGCGGTAAACCTCATCCACCTCGAAAAGTTCCGGCACACACGGTGTGCAGATGTCCAGGGCGTTCACCATCCGCCTGTGACTCTCTTGCGTACCGTCGCCCAAGCGCACCACCCAGCCACTGCTGTGTCGCAGGTGGTAACGCACTTCTTTGAGTGACTTAGCCGCAATCCCGGAAATCTCCCGATCACTGCCTTCGCTCAAACCTTCCAACAACAGAAGATGATAGGCGTCAAAAAAGTACTGGCGTAACATCGTCCTGCCAAAGTCGCCGTTTGGCAGTTCTACCAGGTGCAGGTTGCGCCAGTCTCGAACATCACGTTGGTAGGCCAGGTCGTCCTCAGTACGCCCGGCACCCTCTGCCTGTGCCGCGGCGGTCAACCACAGCCGGGCCTGTCCAATCAGGTCCAGTGCGATATTCGACAGTGCCATGTCCTCTTCCAGGGTCGGCGCATCTCCTGACCATTCAGACAAGCGGTGGCCCATGATCAGAGCACTGTCGCCCAGACGTGTGAGCAGTTCGAAGCGGGACGGGTCAGTGTCGATTATTTTGGTCACAGATTTTCCACACCATCGGGCACAGGATAAAACGTTGGATGACGATAAACCTTGTCTTCCGCCGGCTCGAAAAACGGACCTTCATCTTCGGGTGAAGACGCTGTGATCTCAGTCGCCGGTACGGCCCAGATACTGACCCCCTCCTGCCGCCGAGTGTAGAGATCCCGGGCATTTTCAAGAGCCATCTTGGCATCGGCCGCGTACAGGCTGCCGGTGTGCTGATGATTGAGGCCGCGCTTGGCTCGAACAAAGACCTCCCACAGGGGCCACTGGTCCGGTGCATTGGTCATGATGATCCTCTCTTCGTATCGATGTACGGTTGGCAGGTTTACGCCACTTGCTGATCGGTGCGCTGTTTATGTGCATAA
>Ga0257109_1000508_pt1 | contig 12895 bp, 18 predicted proteins | sample LP_taG_8_FD_191566 | JGI IMG/M metagenome (GOLD analysis project Ga0257109, IMG submission 191566) | Marine microbial communities from Northeast Subartic Pacific Ocean, Canada - LP_J_2011_P26_2000m | ecosystem: Environmental > Aquatic > Marine > Oceanic | place: Canada: Northeast Subartic... | reverse complement strand
AGTTTAGAGTGAAGTAGGAGTTGTAGTTTTTTACGAGAAGAAACCTTAGGAAGTCTCTTCTTTTGTTTCTCTCTCATCTCATTCAACTTTCTACCGAACTTATTTAATATATCAACATCTTTTTTAGTAACTGTATGGATATTAAATAATGCATGATGAACTAATTCATTTCTTCGTTCTGATATCTCCTTCATTACAGTTAAGTAGGATCGATTTATTATAAGACCATGACGGTCTATATCAACCAACTTACGATATAGTGAGTCCAACATTTCTGATTCTGATGGGAGATGATTATTCTTATGTCGGTATTGATCCCGATAGATTCTATCCACCCTATCTTCTATAAACGAGTAAAGTAGAATATAGGAGTGATGATAATTCTTCTGTTTATTATGATGGGAGACTTCCTCAAAGAATTTCTTATATGTATCGTATGTTCTTTTTGTATTCATAATCCTATATAAGGAAATAGGATAGTAGGATAGTTAAAAGTTCGTCAACTCTAAACTATCTATCAAATGTACTGGATGGTACATCTTGACTACCCCATTTCCTTAATAGTACCCCAGACAGGACTCGAACCTGTGACCCTCGCCTTAGAAGGGCGATGCTCTAATCCAACTGAGCTACTGGGGCATCTGAATTTTGTTGTCAAAGGAGAGCTTAAATTAAAAAGAATAAATTAATTGTTAGACCTATTTTTGATAAAATTATCAATGATTAAATCTAATTCCTCATAAGAGGGTTTATTTAAAATGAATTTTATCTTCACTAGATTATTTCCTCTCTTCTTAAAAGAAAAGAATCTATTTATGTAGTCTGTATTATTAATAAGAATATATCCTCTAGCATCACCATCATGTGCAACCCAATTAATAAATTGTTTTATAAGATGCTTTTCTTTGAGATTAATCATATATCTTCTTAAGATAAGACAATATGTTATTAATTTTTCATTGAAGAAAAATAACTAATGTAACTAACCATAGTATTCATATGATCTTAAGAACTAAAAATGAAAGATACAGAAAAAATATAAAAGCACAGGAAAAATATCATTTAGAAAGAATAAAAGATGAAGGTTCACTTTTAGATAATGAACCAGAGTTGTGTAAAGAGTGGGATTACAAAAAAAATAATAAAACACCTAATAATTTATTAACTAAATCAAATTTCATAGTTTGGTGGAAATGTAATAAAGGTCATTCATGGGAAGCGAAAATATCCAATAGAGTTAAAGGTAGTGGATGTTTGTATTGTAAAGGCAAGAAAATAGGATACGGGAATGACTTTCAATCCCTTTATCCTCACCTATCTAAATTTTGGAATAAAAAAAACGGTGAAAAGAAACCATCAGATTATGTTCCGAAATCAAATAAGAAATTTTGGTGGAAATGTGATGAAGGTCACGAAATGTTTCGGTCTCCATTAAGTATGAAAAATAGGAAAATATTATGTGATGAATGTAACTGAAAAATTCATATTTCAGATTATCATGAGCATCGGATTTCTAATCCGAGGGTCACAGGTTCAAGTCCTGTCCGGGGTACTAGATTAGTCGCTTATATTTAATTATTTTATATTTTTATCAAATACTTTTTGTAATTCGACTTTAAATATGAGTACACTATTTGGAGGAATATTATTATTTCTTCTTTCTCCATAAGCTAATCTAGGATGAATAAAAAATTCATATTCGGAACCTTCTTTCATTAATTGAATCCCTTCTGTCCATCCCTTTATCACTGTATTCAATCTAGTTAAATATGGTTCGCCCTTTTCATAAGAACTATCAAAAATAGTCCCATCTATTAATTTACCTTCATAGTGCACGCGGACCTGATCCATAGAAGAAGCAGGTGACTTACCAGTCCCCTCTTTTATAATTCTATATTGTAAACCAGAATTAGTTTCTATCAGTTCAGGATTATTAAATTTATTTTTCTTAAGGAAATTTTCTGCATCAGCCAACCCTTCCTGGGCTATGCTTTGCTGGCGCTGACGCATTTGCTTTTGTACGGTTTTAAACAAAGCCTTTCTATCTAGCATAGTTAAAAGATGATCTTTTTTTTCGTAGCCATTTTTTAATCCAGTAAAAAATGCATCATAATCTATTTCTACGCCTTGGCTAATTAAATTATCACCAATATCAGCCCCTATAGAGTAGCTGATAGAATCTTTACCACTAGAAAACTCTGAAATTGGTTTGTGTGTATAATGAGATTCCGATTGACATGAAATAAGAATTATCAAAGCTAAGGAGTTAATAAATCCTCTGTATAATATTTTATTTATTATATATTTATTCATAAGATATTTTTTTAGTTTATTATTTAGAAATAATTTTATTGATAGGACTGTGAATGCTTCAGCTTTTATTATTCATGATTAATAGGATTAATCCTGAGATAACAATAATGATAGCTAGCCAATCAATTACACTTAAACTAGAGAATAGAGCAACAATAAGACGTATGATTAATATCGCACTTCCCCCCAAAATAAGGATCCAAGGAAGTTTTTCGTTATTATGGTTCATTATATTATTCAATAATCAACTAAAAGATAATTTCATATTATCTCAATTTACAAGCATTAGTTAATTATAATAATTTATAGGATGGAGAAAAAATTAATTTTGATAAATACTGATTTTTCGATTCATTCTTTTAAAGGTGGTTTTGATAATAATTTTTCTTACCTACTTACCTGCATGCGTACTGGTAAGGAGATTATTGTTGATGCGGCTATAAGATTAGAAACAATAAAGCCATTTATTAAGTCTTTTCCTTCGGCAATACTTGTTACACACACGCATAAAGATCACATTGAGTATATTAATACTTATATAGAAAATTTTCCTGAGATTAAAATCATAGGCCATCCTGAATCAATAGATATTTTTGATAAAAATAGATTCATTTCTGTATCTGATAATTCTTTAATAAAAATTGGTAATCTCCAGTTAAAAGTAATTTATACGCCTGGACATTATTTCGATTCAATTTGTTATTTTGTTGAAAATGTTTTATTTACTGGTGACACATTATTTGTTGGAAGAACAGGCAGAACAGTTAGTCAGAATAGCAATGTAAACGATCTTTATGATTCTATTTATAATAAAATACTTAAACTACCTCCTGATACATATATTTATCCAGGACATGATTATGGAGAAGCCCCGTCTATTACGATAGAAAAAAATATTAAAATAAGTAAGCTATTACAGGCAAAAAATAAAAAAGAATTTATTAAGAGAATGGCTGATTATGAAAAAAACAGAAAAATAGGTTCATAAATGCACTAATCAACACGCACATTAGTAGCCTTATCGCCTTTCATATCAAAATCAATGTCAAAAGAAACTCTCTGACCGACTCTCAGCCCTCTCTCTTTCAGGTGTTCTCTTAGTCCACTAACATGAACAAAATAATCTTCACCATCTTGGCCAGTAATAAATCCAAAACCTTTTAAACGGTCATATTCTTTTACTATTCCTTTTGTCATTCTTTTTTCTCTGGCTCAAAATCAAGAGATGCAGAGTTCACACAATATCGCAATCCTGTTGGTTGAGGCCCATCATTAAAAACATGTCCTATGTGTCCTCCACATTTTTCACATGTAATCTCTACCCGAGCCATACCAAGACTATTATCTGGAGATTCTTCTATTTTACCAGGTAATGATTCATAGAATGCAGGCCAACCGCAACCAGAATTATATTTTGTATCTGAAACAAATAGTTCAGTATTGCATCCGGCGCACTTGTATTTACCATCTTCATAAAACTTATCATACTTACCTGTAAAGGGTCTCTCTGTTCCTTTTTCTCTTAAGATATGGTATTCTTCAGGAGTTAATTTATTCTGCCATTCATCATCAGTAAGAGTGCTTCCTTTTTGTTTTTTCGTTTCCATGCCATTTTCCTCTAACTTTATATCAACTATTTCAATTAGTTGCTGTAGATCACTTAGATTATTAATCTCTCTAGAAAAAATAATCTCTTTTAATTCTCTCCCATTGCGTAAAAATACTGCAGGTAAGTTTACATTTTTTATCTTATGCTCAGAAAGTTTATCTCGGTATGTAAAAACACATTTAATAGGCAATGACTGAATATAATCAACCCAACGTTTTTCCTTTTTAAAAGTGCCGTAAGTAATCGCATAGAGATTACTCTCATAGGTTTCAGGACTGATTATTTTATGTGCATAGTCAACCAGCTCATTTATAAAACCGCTTTTTGCATTATAAATAAATATTAATTCTTTATCATCTAAATCTTTACTCAAAAGATTACTAAATAGAATTAATAAAGAGACTAATCTTAAGATGTTATACATTATTTATAATAATTAATTGTACTGGAAATTACTATTCCAATACATAAGAATAACATTGGCCCAGTGATTTCATCGGGAATACTAAAAACTGTATATAAACCAAACACTAAACCAGAAGTAATAAACATCCAAAATAACATAACTAGAAATACCCATGGAGTAATCTTCATAATTTTATAATAAATACTCCAAAAAGAATACCTGTTAAGTTAGCTAAAATATCTTTTTTACTCATGAATCCATTTGGCTGTCTACTATCCCAGATCTCTTTTATTATTCCATTCATACCAGAAGCAAGAACAGAAAACCAAATCGCATTATTATTTTTATATTCTAGCTTTTCTACTAGAGTGTACTGAGTACTGAGTACTATAGAAGTGCTAACGCTAAAGTGTAAAAATTTATCATAGGCGATCCATGGATCCTCAATATAAGTTTTAGAGGAATCTATTTCAGCATTAACAATACAAAATAAAAGGGAAATAAAAATAATTGTTTTTCTCATTTTATAAATGGCTATACCAAATTGCTAAATAATAATATGTTAAAAAACTAAGCGTTAAAATAATCATAATACGTATAATATATTTCTTCATTTAATTATCCATAGATAAAACGCTGCCAGTAGAAAAAACCAAGTCCTGATAATAATAGTCCAGATAAAGAATCAGCGATAAAGTGTTGTTTTGCCAAAAATGTGGACAGAAATACTAACATACCACAAACAAAAAATATCTTTCGAAATTTTGGTTTATATTGACCAAGTACTAATGCTGTAAAAACACTTATTGTTACATGCGCAGAGGGAAGTCCGTTCTGCTTCAACCACTCAATCTCTACTGCACCGAATAAGAATGATAAAGGATTATCTGCAACACTTTCCAAGACTGGCTCACATGATATCGGCCAGATAAGAAAAATAGTATATGATATAGATAATAGTATTAAAGATACCTGAATAAAATTATTTAACAACTTTTTATCATCAATTATTAGAGGCATAAATAAACCAATATAATACAGATAGTATGGTACGATCATCCACCATACAAAAGGAATTAGATTATCAATATTGATAAAAATTTGAGGAGCATTGATTGGTTCTCGCAAAAAGGGGATTAAAAAATAAAATGAAGACGCTATCCAAAAAGGCAGAATCAGCCTAATCCGATCAATCAGATTCATTTTCTATTATATTACTTAGAGATATAAGGTCAAAAATACTTAGCTTTGTATCAAAGTCTATGTCACCTGCCCAAAGCTCTGACAAATCATATGTTGTAATATTCACTAAATATTCGATCAATAAATCATAATCAATATTGTTAATCAATCCATCAAGGTTTGCATCTCCCTTCACATTCACTAACTGATAGGATAAAATTGTATCAAGAGCAGTCAATAAGCAAGATGGTGCAGCGTCTTCATGTGCGCCTACAGATTCCGGCATCTCTATTAAATATACCGATTCAGAGCCCTGTTGAATAAATGTACTGCAGGCGACAACTGAATTAGTAAATGGGACTATATCATCTGCAGTAGCATGTATAAGATATGTTGGAGAAATAGGAGCCCAGTCTAATAAGGTATTTTCTTCTAATGTTTGTCGAAAAAAATTATCAGTATTTATGCTAAAGTCAGCTATCGTCTCAGGTAGTAGTATCTCTAAAGGATCATCTGGCATTAGTGAATTAATTTGGTTTCCCGAATGAGTTCCATCAAACAATGCAGGAAGTGTGTCAGCCCAAAAAGGAAGAAAATATTGATCTAGATTATCCAAGGTGTCGTAATAATGAAGATGATTAAATAGTACATTTGCAACATAATACGGCTGTGAATAGAAATTAATTGATAAATAAAAGTCTACCATTGTCCCAGCTAGATCATAAGGCCCAGCCATAGGAAAAGAAGCCGTTAGGTTAAACTCATTCAACATAGACTGCTCAATATCTCTTTGGGCTGCCAAAGTAGCATATCCTCCTTCAGAGTATCCAAACAGGTATAACTGATTATTATACATAAATGAATTATTTAGGTTTAACTCAGAAGATAAATATTTTACGGCACGAATCATGTTAGTGATTGCAGGAGTATAGGTTTCTGCAATAATATAAGGATGATATCCTTCTGAGCTACCTAGGCCTGCATAGTCAGGCAGAATTATTATAAATCCCGTAGAAGCCATGATCATAGAAATTAGGCTTACCTCTTGGTTACTTATAGATAAGCCAGTTACGGATGGAACGTTGTCATCCTCAATAGTTGTACCGTGCTGATAGCTTGCGATTGGAAAAATTTTTGTAGGATTTAAAGGGAAGGAAACTAAACCCGATAAAGTATCTATTTGTCCTTGCGGGTTTATTATCTCATATTCGATGCTGTACATTGACATGTTAAATAATGCTACAGGAGCATCATTACCTAACGCTAGATCTACTAATTGCTGAATATCAGAATTACTAGCAGTTATTTTATGGTTATAGCTAATTAAAGTCCCAGGCTGAGAATAAGTATAACTAAGTAATTGCGGTACAATAATGAGGTACTTAAAAAACTTCAAATTTTTAACTTTTTCTAAGTTTTAATTATTATTGCAATATAGTTAATGAACTGTCTGGTGACATCATTTTTCTGGGTATTTAGATTAAATCTAATATTGATCAAATAATAATATATATCCAAAAAAATTTATTATTTATATAGTATGATTTTTACTAATTGTCAAAATAATCATAGTGTTTACCATCTGTCTGAATACCATTAGAGTATTTTTCTTCTTTTTCGAGCCTTCCATTATCAAACCAATAAATCCATTTACCATGATTTTTATTATTTTTATAGGACTCATCTCTTTGCTTCTGACCATTTTCATACCACACCATAAGCTTTCCATTTTTCTTTCCTAGCTTATAGTTTTCAACTCTTTTTTTCTTCCCATTAGAATGGTAGTATGTCCATTTACCATTTTTTTCACCTAATTTGAAGTTGCCTTCTTTAATTTTTCTACCATTTGTGCGCCACCAAACCCAGAGGCCATCTTTCTCATCTTCTCTAAAACTTTTTAGAATAGATTTATTCCCATTTTTATCCCACTGGGTAGATTTTCCATAGAGCTCGCCATTTCTCCATTGACTCTCCTCGATCTTTCTCCCTCGATCGTTATTACTAATCCAAATCCCATGCTTCTGGCCAGTCTTATAGTTTCCTTCTTGTCTCTTTTTTCCATCTTCAGCCCACCATATCCATAGACCATGTTCTGTATTTTTCTTCCAGCTTTCTTCACGCTCTTTTTTATTGCTATTAGTACGATAATAGATAGATTTCCCATCTTTATTATCATTCTGGTAAGAAATAGTACTTTCTTTTTTACCATTTTCAGAATAATAATTCCATTTTCCAATTTTGTTACCTTTTTTATAGTTTTCTTCTTTTTCTTTTTTACCATTATTATACCATGTCGTCCATTTGCCATCTCTTAAACCTTTAATATGAAATTCCTCTTTTTCTTTTTTACCATTGTCATAATAGAATATCTTATGACCAGTTTCCTTTCCTTTTTCATATTTTTCTATTCGTTCTTTGATCCCATCATCAGTGTAATAAACCCAATTTCCGTTTTTATCACCTTGGAAATAAGATTCTTCTCTATCTGTTTTTCCATTTTCTTTCCAATGTGTCCAGTTACCATGCTTCTTACCATTGCGGAATTCTCCGGCAAGTTTTCTACCTTTATTCCTATAATTATCAAATACTCTTCCAGTAAATGGCTTTTTCTCTCCTGAAGCATACATAATACCATTTTTCTCAACTAATTTTTCAAACATTAATCTCTGCTGTTGAGCAAAAATCAACGCCGGCACGAAAAGAAGAACTAACAAGAACTTTATTTTAAATTTTTTCATTTTCATGCCCTTTATCATATAATACTACCTAAATGATTATGCTATTATAAAATCCATTATCTCAGCATTATTAATATAATAAAATTTATACGTGCCCATTGTTATCATAATAATCTGATGATTTTGTTGAATATTACTATTTAATGCTATCTCTTCGCCAAATTCCCAAAGGAGAGTCTCCCTCGGATAATTTATATCATTTTTCTCAGTTATTTCATTATATTGCTGATATTCTAATTGTTTATCTGAGAAAAACTCCAGTGAACCTTGTTCATAAAATTGCGGCCATAAACCTGCAATCATTCTTGCTTGACCAATAAATATTCTGTGTATAATCGCTTTTCGGTTTTCAAAATTATTTATAAATAGCAGTCTATCAATTAAATGAACCTGCTGAGCGGTAGAGATAAGTACCAGTCTTAAATGTTTCTGGTGAGATAATTGATAGTTTTTTACAATATAACCAGAGAAGGCTGTGCTCACTAGTGAGATCTGATAGGTTAATGCATTGGCTCTTTCATCAATGCTGGATTTTATTTTAAATAATTCCATATGCAGAGCTATATATCCTGATTAAATATACAACCAAAAAATTTTACTATAAAAATTGATCATAATAAAAAACTAACTAAATATTACTTCCTTTAGTAAACACGTTCATTAATAATAAGGCCATTTTTATATAATCGTTCTCTAGTTTTTATACCATCATAGGACCACGTTATCCATATGCCATCAACCTGACCATTTGTAAATGTTATCATCTTACTTTTATTGCCGTTATTATGCCACCAAGTCTTTCGGCTATTTAAACCTTGAGCATCATACTCTATCTGATAGCTCATTTGACCATTTTTATAATAAGATGTACTAGCTTTTAAACTCAACTTATTTGAAGTCTCTTTATATGTATAAATCCTTTTTGGCATTCTGTTATCATAATAATCTTCAACTAATCTAAGATCCTTCCCCTGTAAAACAACTAATGTTAAAATGAACATGATTCGTTTCATTATTACCTCCAGATTGATTTTTTTATTATGCCTAACAACATACTTAAAGTTTCGTATTTGGAAATTTAAATCTTGGCACTTGTACTTTTTTAATTACTGATTTACGCAAGCTTGGGATAAACAGGCCAAGCCTTATAGCGCCCGCCAGGTTACTTCTTGCTCAATTCTTTCCTTCATCCATTTTTTTCTTTTAATCTTTATGAACATAAAACCGAAAAAATTTCATTTATACTAAAAAAAACCCCCAGCTATTTACTAGGGGTTTTAAAAATATTTGATAATAAGATACTTTATTACTCTATACGGATGTAGCCTGCTTTTGGGTGCCAGGTAAATATTTTTGATTCTCCAAAAAACTTGAGCTTGGATATTACGAACTCATAAGTATTTGGTTTACCCTTACCAACCTTATAAGCGATACTCTTTGTAGATGCAAAGCCAGTTTCTAAGGATGGCTCATATCCTGCTGTTAACACAATTCTTTTCTCCTGAAGCAGTTTCCTAGATGAACTTCTTTCTAGTAAGTATCCTTCTAAATAGTCTAAAGGCTTATTTGTTAGATTTGTCAACTGGACATTAACAACGATCCTTGATTCATCTACATATCTTGGTGTCACTGTAATCTCAAATGGTCTGCCTTCTTGAGAAAAGGCAAGGGCCATTAAGACAATGATGGCAATTAATTGTCTACGCATGCTTAATATTATTAGAAATATTTGAAAGTCAAAAGCGAAAGATTTAATTAGAATAATTATTTATTATTAATGGTTTTTACTCTTCTTCTTCACTATCAAGAGTGCTAGAGTCTGAAGAATTCATATATAAATTATCATATAAATAATAACCCAATACAGAGAGTAAAAACACCCAGGCAATAAATGTTATATCCATTTTTTGTGTTCCTTTTGATTAAAAATCATTCAATACTTTTTTTATTATTTTTATATCTGATTCAAATGTCTCTTCTTTTAAAGGTCCAAAAGAAAAACGAAAAAATTCTTTTAAAGAAGAATCTTTACCTAATCTCTTCATATCGCAGTCAGTCCCTTTAAGAATTGCAGAACCATGTTTAAAAAGAGCATTATTAAACTTTTCTGAATCTAAGCCAGTCGGCAGTTTGCACCAATGATAAAACCCTCCTTCTCCTGAGAATAATTCTAGTCCAAGCTTTTTAAATGCAGTTCCATATTTTTTTCTCTGCTTAGAATAATAATTTGGTATTGCTTTCACAGCAAGGTCAGTTCTAGATCTATCAAATAATTTCTCTGCATACAATTGTGATGGTCTTGATACTCCTCCCATTCCAAAAGAGGAAAAATTACCTAAGATTTTTATATGCTGATGTGAAGCAATAACCCAGCCAACTCTGATTCCAGGAGCCTGGAATCCTTTAGTAGCCGCACCAGCTATAAACAAATTAGAGTCGTTAATGTTCTTTATATATTTTACTGCGCTAGTAGGTGGGTTATGAAATAATTCGTATGCTTCATCAATAAGCAGTCCTGTATTACCAGTTACAGTTTCCTGGATTAAATCATTTAACTCTTCACCTGACCTTGTAACCCCCGTAGGGTTACAAGGGTTACTGAGCATAATTAATTTTCTAGTAGAATTATTATTGCCTTTATAACCACTTACAGTCGGAAAAAAATTATTATTGACTCCACTTTCCACTATTGAATATTTGTGCTTTGTCAGCCTAAGCATGTCATAATAAGGAGTATACTCAGTTGATGCTATTTGAATTTGAATATCATCACACAATAACGTTAGTACTGCTAATAGGCCTGGCCTTCCTCCAGCAAAAATCATAACATTTTCATAATCAATATCAGCACCATAATAATGATTATAATAAGATGCTATCGCTTTGCGTAAAGATGGTAATCCCCATGCCTTAGGATATTTTAAATCATCAGATTTAATATCTATATATTTTGGCATTTTTGGACCGCCCGGTAACTGAGTTGTTAATGGATATCCCTGGCTCCAAGGATGTGTTCCAGGGCTACCCATATATTGACCAAAAGATTTCTGAAATGCGTAGAGAGTTTCATAAATACCCATGGGCGGTGTAGGATTGATAAAACTATTTTTTTTCATATGATTAATATAATGATTAGCTAGTTTATTAATATTAGTTAATCAGAATACCAATCAGATCATTACTGTTTTCTATTTTTTGTGATTTTTCATAAATATCCTCTAACCTTTTTATACCATCCTGATACCAATACTCCCACTTACCTGTTTTAACTCCCATTTTATATAAACCATTAACTCTTACCTGACCATTTTTATACCACTCCCTAAACTTTCCATCTAGAATGTTATTGCTCCAGTGTGTCTCTTTTTCTCTACCGCCATTAACATACCAAATTGTCCATTTCCCCTTTTTCTTACCTTTTTTGTATTTACCACTGATACGATTGTTTCCATCTGAATAGTAATATACCCACTTACCATCTTTTCTATTGTAATAATAATATGATTCTAATCTTTTGTTTCCATTAGCATACCAATATGTCCATTCTCCATGTCTCTTACCATTAATGTAACTTTTTTTTGATTTTGGTTTTCCATTAGCATACCACTCAGTTCTTTCACCATCTTTTATGGCTATAACAGACTCATTTATTTTTCGTTTTTTAGATGGGTGAATAACTTTTCCAATTTTTTTATTATCCTTCCAGCTTATCTCAAGCTGAGCCTGTAAAGTCGAATCCCAAACAGTCCACTTACCGTTCTTCATATTATTTTTATATTTTCCTGTACTATCAATATATCCATCTTTATTCCACCAAGTCCATACGCCATCTTTATTACCATTAATCCAGTTTTCTGTCGTTTGAATCTGACCATCAATATACCATGTCGTGTACGAGGTATTATTATTCCGTACAGTATAGCCAGCTGCATTTCTCCAAATCCACTCATACCAGTAAATCCATTGACCATTTAAGAGCCCATTTTCATAACTACCTTTTGATTTTTTATTGCCATCATCATACCAATATGTCCAAACATTTTGCTTTTTATTTTTTATATATTGACCTTCTGATTTCTTTTCTCCATTCTCGTACCATTCAACCCAAATATCATCTTTCTGTCCATTTATGTAGACACCTTTTTCCTGTTGCTGACCATTCAAATTCCACTTTGTCCAAGTTCCAGTTTTAAAATATAATGCTAAATTATTTTCAGATGATTTCTTTATTACGGAACCTTTTTCTTGTTGCTGACCATTCGAATACCAAGTTGTTAATAATCCATTTGGCACTCCTTCACTATAAGTTATTTTTTTAGAGATCTGCCCATTTGGAAAGTATTCAATCCATGTTTCATGCTTTCTACCATAGAGATATTTTCCCTTTGACTTAGTCTGCGCATTATCATACCATTCTCTTGAGTATCCATGAATCACACCATTTTTCCAGACACTTGTTTTCATTTTTTGTCCACTAGCAAACCATTCTTTAGATGACCCATGCTTTAATCCATCCTTGATTCTTATATCAATCTTATTATTACCATTCTCCCACTTATCAATTATTCTTCCAATATACTTTTGTTTTGTGTCAATAGTATAAAATAAGCCATTTTTTATTATAACACTGTCTGAAGGCAAAATGGT